>Ga0209518_1000637_pt1 | contig 43534 bp, 90 predicted proteins | sample RifGroB1_FD_183993 | JGI IMG/M metagenome (GOLD analysis project Ga0209518, IMG submission 183993) | Groundwater microbial communities from Rifle, Colorado, USA - Groundwater B1 (SPAdes) (version 2) | ecosystem: Environmental > Aquatic > Deep subsurface > Groundwater | place: Rifle, Colorado...
TTCTCTCCCAAGCACTAAAATAAATAAAAATCCTTCCTGTTATTAGTTAGGAAGGATTATATCAGCTTATCTTTTTATTGTCAAGAAGATTATTCAATGACGGTATAACATTCTCCATTTTCCCACACATAGCGTAATCTTGAATTTTCATTACAGGATTTGGTAATATCCATTTTTGCGTGAGCAGAAATACCATCAATCCTCATGTTATCCCCAACAATCCTAGCATCATCACAAAGATCAACGTTAGTTATCTTTAAGCGAGTTCCATGTACCCTAGCATTATTAGAAAATCCGCTATCCTTAATTTCTATATCATCTCCAGAAAGTTTAAAATGATCCGATATTTGAGAGTTACTTATTCTGATCTCTCTTCCGTCCATCATGATATAATTTCCTCTCACGATTACATTTTTAAGATCCACATTTTCTAATTGACCTCTACCCTCAAATTCACAATCTTCTAGGCTACAATTTTCGAAGCTCCAATGACCTTTAATCTTACTATTTTTAACAATTGAATTCTCAAAATCCTGAGTCTTCAAATTAACTTTTGAATCTTCAATTTTTGAACGATCATCTTTAGACATAGATAATTTCACTGACCTCATATTGAATTTGTTTACATTCTACCATGATTTTGTTCTTGTCGTCAATCTTTTTAATAAAAATTTTCTCTTTTTCCATTCCAGCAGCTTCAGCATTAAGAATCGTCATAATATCAAAATTAGTATACCTATCCTTCTTACCTTCCTTAGCACTGATAATCAGTGCTCTCTTACCATTCTTTGACATCAGGGCATACTCTTCGTTGCGACTAGCTTTTCTCTTAGAAAGAATTTCTAACCCCTTCCTGAGATATTTCTGGAAAGACTCGTCCTGAACATCATCCCACCAAGGCCGGTGTTGGCGAGTATCAATATGCGCTGTTAATCTAACCTTCTTACCGTCCTGATCATAGACAACATCAGATAAGGCTTTCGTCTGAAAGGTAGACTTAGGCTTAGGAGTAAAGGTTTCTTTTTTCTTAAAGGTATCAGGATTAATATAACCAACCACCTTAGCTTCTTCTAATAATTGGTGTAGAGATTTCATAATAACTCCTTGAGTTTTATTTGTTATTATTTATCATCTTTATGATTTCATCCTCAGATAATGGAGTAAAGTTATTCATATCAACTCCAACATTAATGATATTTCCACAACGATGAAACAAGTTATGAACATGACCGCACAGCCAAGGCATAGTTAAATCTAGGTTACAGATAGCAGGATCATGAACTAATCCTACAGGCTTACCTCCAATATATTTAACCATGAAATCAAAGATAACTTCATCCCACCCAACATATAGGAAATCCTGAAGCTTCATAAATTTCTTTAGGGAGCCAGCTTGCTTATCATGATTACCGTTAATGAGAATTTTTCTACCATTTAACTGTTTCATAATTTTACGTTGAGCATCTAGATCATAAAAGAAAGCGTCACCTAAAACATAAACTGTGTCATCCTTAGAAACTTTGTTATTCCAATTACTGATAATAGTGTTGTGCATCTCTTCCATAGTCTTAAATGGACGACCACAAATTTCAATTATCCGTTTATGACCAATGTGAAGATCAGAAATGTAATGATTTCGCATAGTTACACCTATCAATCCCAGAAATTATTAGAAAGTTTCATATTCTTCCACAAGAGCAACCAGACCTTTTCGTCCATCTTCCTAGCTTTCTCTGACCCCTCACGATATTTTTGTTTATCTTCTGTATCCCAATTATCCTTAGATTGGAATAAGGTAGCAACCCCATATTCATCATGTTCAACAGGCTCAAAATCCATCAACCTATGACCAGTGTTCTTAAAGTGTTCATCATAATGTTTCATCGTATAATATTCATCACGACTCATTTGCATTAATTTTCTAATCCAAGCAATTCTTTTACCTCTATGGTTAGCTCCAACACAATGTGTCTTACCTGACTTAAAGAAAGTCTCCATCTCGGCTAATTGTTTGTCCATCAGAGTTAGGAGATAACAATAATCATAAACATCATTTCTCCAGACAATAGGAAAAAATATGAAAAGATTTCTTACTCCTCGTTTTAGACAATACCAAGGATGATTAAATACGGTATCATAGAGTTTACGGAAATTATATTTAAGATCTTGATGAGTAACTTTCCTTTTAGGGAATTTATAGAGAAGAATTAAATTTTCAATGATGTGTTTAACGTCATAATACAATGATCTAAAAAATTGATTCATTTTATTTGTCCTCTTTAATGATGTTGTGTTGATATAAATTCTTCATTCTATCTTGAGCTAATTTATCTTTAATTTCTTGAGCTTGCTTAAGATATTTCTGGCTAGGATACCAATTGGGAGGAGCTAAGAAATCCTCATACCACCAGTAAAATGATTCTAATTTCTTGTACGAATAATCCATAAAATCAGAAAGATATAAAACAACAACTGATAATAACGCTAATGGAAGTCTAATTAAATAAAAGGGAATCATCCATAGGTGATATTTAATCTTGAGTTTCTTTAACTCTTTCATAGAAGTGTCTCTCCTTTACTCGTCAATAATTCTTAAAATTATTAAAATCAGCAAATCAATACGGACCTTCGCACTCTTCAGCATCTTTACAATTGTGACTCGCATGAAATTCACACCAATCTTCATAACATTCAATAGCCATTATATTTCTCCTTTAAAATAGATCATCTAAATCTGTCTTATCTTCAGTCAAGCTAATCTTAACTTTATCAGCAATAGATTGTACCACGCTAAAATAGGTTTTGTCAAACATTAATTTATAGTCAACTGAATTTAATTCTTTAGGAAAAGGGAATTTCCTAGCAAATCCAACCACGTTACTGTTATAGAAAGCGTTAGGAGTTTTCATGTAAAGGAATTTTAATTTACAGTTATCCTCAAATGTATTAATTTGGAAATTACCACCATAAAAATCATGCTCTTCGAGATAACGATTAGTAATTAATGCCGCCCTCACCGCAATAGGACACCCCTTTAAAATATTTCCGTCTTCATCGTGCCACTTGCTTAAATTATTTGCTGATCTAGGAAAAGCAATTTCATCAGGACTCATCTTAAAGAAACCAGATTTAACCTCACCAATATACTCATGAAGAGATTCCCCCTTCATCATCTTAATGAGAGTTTTCTTAAGATACTCCTTCACCACTTTAGGAGTACTACTACGAATAATTTCCAGACCAGTAATCTTTAATTTAGGTTCAGGATATCTAACTCCTTGGTCATCAACAACTAGAGCAGCATAGCGACTAGGAGCAGAAATCAAATAGTGACTACAAATTTTTTCCTTCTTGAGAATTAATTGACAATCATCAACATTAAGATAAGCACAAAGGTCGTTAATGGTCTTGTCGATAATAGGTGCTAATTCTCTCTTATAGAATGACTCAATTTCCTCTACGTCATCAACAATTCCGTCTAAACACAAAAAACCACTGTCCGTGTGACAGAACAAGCAAGTATTTGATTTTGCGTAGGTTTTTTCTAAATATTTTTCAAGGTTCTCGGTTGCACTCCTAATAGCTAACTGACCACTCAGGGTAATACTCTTAGCGAGTGCTGGTGAGAAATACCGATTTCCCACATTTGCCAAAATTCCGTATCCTGAGTTACCAAGTAATTTAATCGCTTGCTCAAAGGTACTCAGATTACTAATCTCGTTAGCTAGTTTCAGTTTATCTTCTTCTGATCCTTTGAAGGTTTGATATTGTTTATCTAGCTTCAACATTTTCGGTTTTATTTGATCACGATTATCAGATAATTTTTTAAATAGTAAAGGGTAAAAACCCACCTTATCTTTCCGATAAGACCATCCACTAGCAGTTAAAATTCTATCGCCCTCACAAGGAATTTCTTGAGTTAGGAACCTCTCATCAACCTTATCCTGTCTGACTTTAATGAAGGAGTCTTCTATTAAAGTATCAGGAGAAATATTGAACGTTCTGCTTAAGGCAGGGTACAACCCCTTATAGTCAAGTGAGATAACGTTTTTGTAAACACCGGGAATGATATCAGTCTTAACATGACCCCCAGCTATAGCTTCCTTTTCTTTTTTGTTATGAGGGGGGATACAAATATTTTTCTTAGACAAGTCATCGTAAATAAAGTTATCCCAAGTCACAATAGGACTCATGATATCTTGATAATTAGATTTGGTAAAATATGATAGAGTAATAATTAGTTCAATGAGCTTTCTCTTAGAATTAATTTTACTCAACAAATCCGTGTCTTTTATATTGTAGGTCACATACTTCTGAGGATTATTTTTTCTTAACTCTTCAAGATTATCGTATTCCTCATAATCAACTTTATCTTCTCCTAACTCTACACCCGCCACAAAACTCAAAGTGTTAGTCTCATATTTCTTAATGTTCTTTTGATAGACAGCCGCAAAATCAATTAAACTGATTCCATCAATGACACAGAAATAACTATCATCAACCCCGCCCTGTTCATTTATTTTTCTACTATATTTACACTCAACACAACCACGAATAGGAGAAAGATTTCTAGTTTCATCTTCTCCCAAAACATTAATCATTCTATTGATTAAATAGGGATCATCGTAACCGCCACGATTAAAACCATTATAACTAACGAGAACATCAGGCTGGAATTTCTGAAATATCTTAATGACAGCTCTAAGTAAAACTTCTTCTGTCTCACAAAACTTATAACTAATCTTGCCAGAAAATTTGATATCTAATTGTTCAGGGTAGAACCTTTCAGTTGAAACTACATAGTATTCGTTCTTGAAATGATCCTTAAATGTGATAGATGTAATCGGCCCCTTAGCGTCTTGAGGAGGACTAAACTTACCAGTCTCAGGATCAACGGTATTTTCTATATCATAAAAGAATATCTTAACCTTAGTTACATCAAACTCAATATCATTTGGATATTCATTCACGATAAATTGAGTGATAGGACTGATATCATCATAAAGATCAATAACATCTCCATAGGCTTTCTTGTAATCCTTAAATTGTTTTATGTTATCGAAAGTCTTAATCTCAATAGGTTTGCCGTGAATAGATTTATGAGTAGGATTATTATTAGATGATAATCCTAAGTGAGGCTGAAAATCTTCCTCATAAATAAATTTACCCTCATCGTTATAGCCGATATGGTAAAGTTTATTTCGATGGATTGTGACGTTTGTGTAAAATTTCATTAAGATCCCTTATAGACTTGGAGGTATAAAATCTAAGTGTAATGTTATCTCAAAAACACAAAATAACATAATCAGTATACAAATAATTCTAAATAAGAACCAGTATATTTCTGTGAACGCAATAAACACACAAAGAAATAAGATAAACCAAAGAGTTGTCATATCGTCACACTCCCATCAGGACTCAAAATAGTTCCATTACCAATATTCAAATCACGATAACTAACACATTCATCTCCGTCAGGATAACCATTAAAGTAGATATTTATTGTGTAACCACAACTATAATAAAATGATGGCTTTTCTTTTAACTCAATCTCAGCTTTATACTTAGACAATAATTCCTTAAACTCCTTAATGAAGTTTCTTTCTCTTTCGTCGTTTACTCCTCTTGAATATTCTGATTCTATGTTCATTATCTATCTCCTTAAATTTTTACAATTAAAGGATAACTCTTTAGATCATACTTATCAATATAGTCTAAGATTATTCCCTCTTGTTGTTTAGACAAATCACCAGACATCACAATTTTAGGGGATGGTTCATACCCCTTAGCAGAAATACTAATCCAATTCTTCTTTATAATTAAGAAGTCTAGAGGAGATTCCTTTGAAAGTTTATATTCCTCTATCAACCTATCATCATAAGAATAATCACATATGATAGAAGCTAATGCTCCATGACCACCAAACGCACATTTGTAAAAATTACCCTTTCTATCTATCAACCCATAACCAGACAATTCGTCTCTAGGCGTGATATCATCATGGAACTCTTTTCTATAATCTTCTAATGTTGGTATTTCTAAAATTTTAAATTCGTCATCAATCCACATCTTATTCAACTCCTTATGACTATAAATTTTTCTAATTTCTGAATCTCTGACTTCTCTCATTGAGTGTTGAGTGATATAAGGAAATGGTGAATTATAATGAGGAGAAACATAGATTATCTTAGTGATAGTCCCAATAGGAATTCTATGACCATATTTATGATCTTCATCATTCACAATCACCACATAATCATTAATTTTAAAATTTCTCATCATGTCCTCAAATAAAAATTCCTACCATAATATTATAGTAGGAATTCTCATCTAAGTCAAGGTGTAAATTTATACTAGTTCATATTTATGCGGTAACGTTCCAGCTAAAATAGCGTTACCACAAGTGATTCTACCTAAGTCTTCGTCTCTACTAGCAATAAAGGTTAACACCTCAAACCCAACATCCCTTAAATTTTGCTCATGATGTTTATAGGCATAAGGTTTGGTGTAATCACCTATAGTTTCAATCCCATTCTTAATTGCCGTTATGGTCTTGTGCATAGGAGTTAATTTCACAATAAACCTATCAGGATTAAATAGACTCCTAAGCTTCTTAGCGTCAATCTCATAATCAGCAACAGCAAAATTTAAGGTAATCTTTCTCCCTTTAGGATAATCTAGTACTTCTTTGCCAATACGAGAAATTTCATCTAAAAATAATGAATTGCCAGAAAACATTAACTCTCGCTCATCATCGTTAGTAGAATTAATAGATAATTGCAATCCAGCGTCACCCCTAAAATCATAATTTTTAATTTCCATCCACTCATTCAAAAATGGAATTAAATGCATATTATGTTTCGGCATCATGGTAGAAATTACTGGATGAATTAATGATCTTCCTATATAAGGATAAAGCTCTTTCCTCATGTTTTTAGTAAACTGTGTAACGTTCTCATTCCAAGTCGGCTCCCCCATTCTGGCGAAGTGAACGTTCAATCTCTTAGTTGAGGTAATTTCTGGATGTAGTTTTAATCCTTCTATAATTTGATTTTTAAGATCATCACAAGTAAGATTTAGTTTACCTTTATGGTGGACTTTAGGAACATCACAGAAAACACAATTCATCGCACAACTATACTGAGTGGATATAGTAATAACCCATTTTTCTGATAAAGGTAAAATTGGAGTGTTATCAAGAACTTCTTTATCTTGATTCAAGTTTATGTCTTTACCGTAATCCCCAATAGAAAGAAATTCTAATAAACCATTATCACCATTCATTACACAAATATTGCCAGTTGGAACTTTATAATTTTTAATTACCACTTGTGGTTCCTCCTCATACTCTTTAATTACATGTCTAAAATTGTCTCTCATATAAATAACAAATTTCTCATCAATGAGAAAGAACTGACCTCTCAGGGTTAACATATTCTCATTATGAAGATCGTTAATGATTATTCTTCCCAAGGCGATAACTCTCATCCTCAGATAAATGTTATAATCTTTAGGAAACTTAAATGTAACTCTATCCTTAGCAATCGTCAACTTAGGAATTTTACAATCAGTATAAATATATTCAATGTTTACCATAAATCCTCACTAAATAATTCTTCGTCATTACAGGCTCTAGCGATTAATTGGTTATTCAAAATAGCAATCAACTTAGCTGGTTTCCTTAAATAGAAATCACCAAAGTTATCAATGAAACCTTCCTCACCACTATGAGGAGAAACTTCGTATTCATGAACCATCATCCTAATAACGTCACGATGACGATTAGGTTTAGGTAAGGAATACACCGCACCATCTTTCTTAATTGCTACTCCTGTAATCATAACTGTTCCTTAAACTCGTTATATTCTTTCTCAGTTGTATAACAATTAACTGGCTCAAATTCCTCATAACGACAACATAAACTATTAATACCATCATCACTTAGATGAGCGCACATGACCCCCTCAAAATGACCCCAACACCCACCACGCTCAAAGCAAGTTTCTAGGCAACCACAGAGTTTCCAATCCTTATTCATCCTTGTGATTCCTCCTCATCAACAAACATTTCATCAGACTTAGCAATACCCTCAAGAATACGGAAGATAAGACCTTTCTGCTTGTAAATGGTCATCTTACCATTCGTAAGATTATCAACACGAACACAGACCCCCTCAAGAGGGTGTGACTGGTCAATTAAGTCACAATGATTATCTTCAACAAATTTAACTATCTCACTCTTAACGTGAGCACAATTATCAGCAGTCACTAAGAATTGACAAATTTCTGGTACATGTTTAATTCCAGCTTTAACACAACGATTCTTTACCTGACTCCAAGGAAGCTCATAAATATCACCGTCTTCGTTACTAACAGTTATGCGATAAACATAACAGTCGTGCTCCCCCTCAAGACAACCATATTTATAGGTTACGGTTTCTCCAAACTTCTTCTGAAGATCCTTGGGAAGTTCCTTAGTGCTAACACGGTTCATGATAGGAGTACTCCCACCCTCAAACCCAACAATTTCCAGATACCAACATTCACCCTTATTCATGAATGGGTCAATTTTCTTATGAACCTTAGTACGGAAATCCTCATAAGTTTCAGTAACTTGACCTTTTACCACACGGCGAGTGCCGTAGACACTAACCCAATCTTCCTTAACTTTAGGTTTAATTTTAATAAACCCTCGGTGATCTTCAGTGAGAGATTTATATTTAGCTAATAATTTGAAATAAATCTTATCAACAATGCTATTCCATCCAGAAAAAATAGGATGTTGCTTCTGTTCAACTGGAGCTTTAAGTTTTGCATGTCGTGAACTCGTACCATGCACCTTCACGGAAACCGTAACCAACCCGATAAGATCAGTATCATTAGCGTATTTCAACTGTTCAGTATCAACATGCTCCTTAAATTTATCTTTAAGGTAAGCAACCAGACCTGTCTTCTGTTTAGGCTGATTACCTTTAGCAGCTTTCAGAGTAGCAGGGGTAACGTACTTATTGGCGATAGGAATTCCATTAAGAGTATCAAATCTTGTTCCTACCGTGAGAGTAGACAGGTCAATTCCAGTGAAGATAAGACTATCCAATAAAGCTACATAAGCTTCTGATTTGACTCCTCTGAGGGATTGACAGCGAACCCTACGCTTATTATCAAACAGACCCTTACGCTCTTTATCTTTGTTTAATTCGGGTTTATTATATAGCGAGTTTTCAAAAACATATTCGTGGGAGAGTTGACCATCACTGTCGAAGAAAACAACAATATCACCGTCCTTAGCATCAAGACCAACAATAACAGTTGATCCTAAGCAGGTAGCGATTTGAAGACGATCAGCATTAGGATGTTTTCTTACACTCTCAAGTTTAGCAATAGTAGCTAAGTATGACATCTATTCGTTCTCCTCTTTAATGTCCCTTGCCCATATTTTACCAGATATGACCCTACTTAAAGTAGAATTATCTATATCTAATTTGAGTTCTTTTATTATATTTTGTTGTGACATTCCATTATTATGTAATTCCTTAATCAATTTCACAAGGTCATAATTTAATTTAGCGTGAGGATGTGTGTTGCCATTTCTGACCCTATCTTTATTATCACGATCTTTTATATTATCAAGTTGTGTTCCTATAAACAAATGTTCGGGATTAACGCATGAGGGATTGTCACATTTATGACATATAACTTGCCCCTTGTCTATTGTCCCATTTGTTATAGTCCACGAAAATCTATGTGCATTACAAGTTATGCTTTTTATTTTAAAAACGCCATAACCTATTTTATCTTTATATGATTTCCATTCCCAACAACTCTCCGTCTTGTTCACCTTCAACCAAAATCTTTCAATATCTAATGATGTAATCGGAGTGTTCTTAATTTCAAAATTAGCCACTTGTGTAGTTAATGATTTATTATGTTCACGCCTTTGTAATATACTTTCTATTTCTTCCATTTTTAGTTTACAGTTATTTTCAATATTGCTGGATTTTTTCAAAAAATCATTAAACGCCATTAACTTTTTAGTTGACCGCTTCAGTAATGTTTTATTTGGTATCATCAATAATCTGTTTAGAACAATTCCCATAAGGTGATTTACTTCTCCTCTTCAAATATTATTTCATCAATAATTTCTTTATTATAAAGGTCATGGTCAAATTTGTCAACTAATTTTTTGATATCAGAGAAATAACAACCGTTCCATTTTCTATAATCTTTAATTAGCTTAATGATTAAATGGTGAAATTGTTCTTCTGATAATTCTTCATTAATATATTCATCTAACATTTTCTTAAACTGAGATTTAGAAACATCTAGGTATGGCATAATTAATCCTTATTTCCACTCAACCAAATATCCTGAAGACTGTTCATCTTGCACAGGAGTTAACTCAACTAAATTATTTTTCTCGGCATAACCTAAACAGTTATGCAAATATCGGCTTCTAGATAAGTCTCCTGACCAAATATAAGTCACTCCAAGTTCTTTAGCTCTAGCTATTGTTCCAAGGAAATCTTCTTCTTTATATAATTCACTCATAATAGTGTTCACCATTAGACTTCTTAGCTTTACGATGAAGTCTATTCAAGAGTCGTTTATCTTTAACCTTCACTCCACGATAACCATTAACTCTTTCTTTATGATAAAGGTTATGAGTTAGGTCAATTATAACAATAGAATTAAAGACTTTCTCAGAACTACCAGACATATTACCCTGACGGTTAGGATAATTAAATTTCCAATGAGTTTGATTGTGAAGTTTATAAGCGAACATGATATCTCCTCAATTTAGGTTAAAATTCACAACTCTCGTAATCTTATTTGTGTAAGGTGTACGAGTTGTCAATACATCTACCCTCGGAATTTATGTTCTCATATTTTCTCTTTATAGCACCTGAGAACTTCCTATCACTTTAGAAGGGAGTGAGACTTGATGGTAAGATAATTTTTACGTCAAGCACTTCTAAGTTGCAGATTACGAGACAAGGAACCATGATTGGTGCTTTTTAATCTTCATTTATCCTCAATTACATTTCTCTTAATTTCGTCTTCATTAATATTCCAAAGTCTTGTATAAAAATAACTTATAGCTTCTTCTCTAGTTTTGCTAGTGTGATAAACGGTTCTCCATTCATCATAATCCCAAAATTTTAGTTTCCATCTTTTCATGATCTTCTCCATGAGTTGAATTTCAATAAACCACTAATATTCATCACTGTATTATTAGATATAATATCCATTATCTGTTCAGAAGTCAAGTTTAATTTTAACCTCATATCATTCACGTCCTTCACCTTAATTGACTCAGGCCAAATCACACAAGGAAATCCTAATTCTAAATTTTTCTTAATGAAATTACAAGTCTGTTTATTTCTTCTTTCATTATCTGGAACTATCACTAAGTTATGCTTATCGTAAACGTTACAATATTTAGCAATAGTAGCCACATTACCTAATGCTCCAATAGCCCCAATGCAATTATCAAGAAACAGACTGTCAATTTGACCCTCAACTAAATACCCCTTCTTATGAGGATTAAATCTATCTAGGCCAAAAATCTTAGGCTTATCCTCATCAAATTTAATGGTGAGATACTTAACCTCAGAAAATCCTATTGTTCTCCCACTCAAACCGAAACAAGAACCATCACGGTCAAGGAAGGGGAAGATTAATCTAGGATCATCATTACAATCAAAATTAAAAGTCTCAGGTTGTTTATCCTGACACCATTTGTAAAAATTATCTGAGTAGTAATAATTCTTCACTAACTCTAACGGGATTAGGCGATTATTACAATACTTAATAACTCTGTGAGTTGAGGGTAAATCCTTAAGCTGAGTCAGATTAATGATAACTGATTCATCTTTAAATAAGTTTATTTCCTTACGCGACACATTAGACGACATTTTGTCGCCATACTTTTCGATTAACTTTTCCTTAGTGTAATCTTCATAATAATATGGAAATTGTTCCTTGAGAAATAACCAGAAAGGTTTAGCCACTCCACAGTTATGACAGAAATAAGATAACTCTACACCTTGATCAAGAAACCATCCACGCTTAAGTGATTGACTCCTTTGGGAATCGTGACAATAAACGCAGCGGAAGTTCCCGAATTGCTTACCATTATTCTTCAGGACAAATTTATTTAATGGTAATAGCGTTGCATATTTTTTATCTAACCAAATGCTCATGCTCTTTTTCTTAGACTTGAAAGTTTTTCTCGCTTTTCCGTTTCAACCCTATCCTCAATCCAATTCCTAGCAGAATTTCTAGTAGGGAATTCTAAAAAGTAATAACTGTGCTCAGAGTCATACACCTTAATGTTGAAATAGAATAAACCGAAAATACACCTCTTAGGTCTAAAATATTCTTTACCAAATCCATCAACATATTTAAAAATTTTATATTTCATATAACTCCTATAAAGTAATAGTATCAGAAGAAATTAACTCACCATCAAAATAAAGTCTGATATCCGCATAACCTGTAGTCACACCATAATCAACAGTGAAATCTTGGTTTACCTCGATTCTCAAATTATCTTTAATTAGCTGGATAATTTCTTCTCTGTTCATAATTAATTCTCCTATACAAGTTTCTTAACGTAAATCCAAGGCATAAATGATTCGCCAGTTTTCTTCACAATATCATTAGCTTCCTTAGCAGTCATAAAAGAGAGTAAATAAATCTCTTTTATTTCCTGAGTCTCAGTATTAAATAAGACTAATTTATATTTAGGTTCTGGTTTATACAATTTAATTTCCTCAATGTGTTGTCTCTTACTAATCTAGCAAACTCGATTTCTCTACTAGTCATCGGTTTACTCGTAACAATTTCCCATAGCGATAAAAATTCTTGACCTTCAGTGACACTAGGTTCAATATATTTTTTAATCTTCATATCAGTTTATTTCTTCCTTATCAACTTTCCTCTTGAAGAAAAGATAACTGAAATTCTTAAAGATAAAGAAAACGTAAAGAGCTATCAGAAGAATGGTAATGAAACAATTAACCTTAAGAAGATAACACCCACCAGTGATGATAAGGATGTCAAGAGCAAAACAAAGATCAGGATTATTAGTCACGAATTTTTTATATTTATTCCACATGATTATTAATCTCCTCAACATAACAACGTTTAATTTCAGTGACAGCTCCCCAAGTTAAACAATGAAGTTCCTTAATATAAGGAATTGGATCTTTATAGGGGGTTGCTGTGTTACCACAACAAGGACAAAACCAAAAAATCTTTTCTATTTCAACTCTCATAAATAAAAACTCCTCTCAAAGTTATTAACAGTGAGAGGAGTATAATCTAATTATAAACAAATGTCAAGTAAAAATTTACAAAAACGTAACTTTCCGCTTCCCACTCGCCGTCTTTCCGGTCTTCGACATCTTCTTAGCTAGTTTTTTGTATTTTAAATATTTGCTGCTGCGTCTGAATTTCTTGGCCTTTAATTTCGCCCTAGCCTTATTTTTAAGATAAGCTATATGGCGCTCCCTTGTAACCGAACGAGGAATTTTCTTCTTTAAGGGTGAAGCTTCCACTAATTCATGTTCAATTAAAATATCTAGAAATGTCACCATGATTTATAACCTATCGAAAACTGAGGTTCTTTTCCAAACAACTTGCTTATGTTCAGTTGACTCTTTGATTTCTTCTACTGATTTAACATCTGGATTAGATTTTAATTTGTTGAAGTCTTTTAGTGAAACGTGTTTAGTTTCACCAGTGCCGTCTTTACGAAGAATTTTAACCTTAAGCATGGTATCAGTTTCTTTACTCTCAGTTAATCCTAAAGCTTTCTTCCCACCATCCTGAACGTAAACTTCCTTAAGTTTAGAGAAATGGTTATCAAGAGCTTTTAGAATTTTGGTAACAGTCCCACCCTTCTTAATATCTCTCCAACCACAGCGATCTTTAGTTCCAGTTTTCCAATTACTATAACCAGCAGTACCACTAGACATAGTTAACTCATCTTTTTGATTCCCATCCTTATCAAACCCCCAAATTAAGATTGAGGTATGAGCAGGATCATTGTGAATGATACCATTACTCCACTCAGATTTATCCTTACCAATGGCAAACTTAATCGCAATGCTAGGAGAAATACTCGTATCAAATTTAGCTCTTACAAAAGACTCGGGGAAATATTTCTTGATAGTGTTCTCAACTTCATGAGCGAGTTGATTACCAGTCATATCCTTTGATTCTTTCATTTCCTTAGACTTAAATTTAGGATCATCTAAGTCTTCTTCTGAGTCATTTTCAGAATCATTCTCAGAATCATTCTCAGAACCTTCAGGATTCTCTTCTGACTCGCCCTCTTCACCAACTAGGTACTCATCCCCAATTCGTTCAATGACAGCCTCATATGCCCCCTTAAGGTCATCTGTGATTGAATCTTCAGGTAAGGCTAAGATAAAGTCAGCCATAAGGTTATAAAGAGTTTCTTCCTCTTCACCCTCAACCTCTTTATCGATCTCTTCTTCACCTTCAGGAACTTCGTCAGTGATTTCTTTTTCTAAATCTTCTTCTGGTTTATCAGAAGTGTCTACCTTTTCCCATAAATTAAATCTAGACATTTTAATTCTCCCTAAGTGTTTTACTTATATTTATCTATTCTAAATATTCCTTAACAGAATCTAAGTATTTGTTATACTCATCTTTCTTTATTTTAATCAAATCTGATAATCTGAACTGTTGTCTATAGAATCCTCCATCAAATCTTCTCTTAACTTCATCTACACTAGGAACATAAATATTATTTATGTGATTAGGATATATTATTCCCTTGTAACCAAATAGACCAAAATCCTTTGACACTCTCATAGGGTTATTTGATATAGTTTCCTTTGACTTAACAAGACCATATGTCTTGACTGGATAATATTGTTCTATCCCTGTCATATTTTCCATATCATAATCTGGAATAAGTTTATTCTTATCTGGAATATCAAATTCTATGATAACTGGAAGATATTGAAGTTTTTTAGTATTTGTTTCTAACTCAGAACTTCTATTTGCGTGTTGAATAGAGAAGGTTTTATCTAGAGCTAAAAATACAATTCCATCATGTTTTATTCCATAAGAGCCAGTCTTATTTGGTCTTAGACCACTAGTTAATATTTTCTTTGCAATCTCAGAATTTGTTCCATGAAAGGCATTTACTGATTTATTGTTATAGAGATTTTTAGAAAATACTTTACTAGCTTCTTCCTCATCGATATATTTTATTCCATTAAAATCAATTTCCTTTTTGATTTTATTCATTAAAGCTGAATAAGGGCTAATTGGTAAATGATTGTAGATATATAAAATTCTATTCTCATCCATATATCCATAAAAAATACCATGAACATATTTCTGTAATGTCATGATAAGATTTATAGCACTAGACATCTTCAAATCTTTTGGATACTGTAATTTATATCCCAATTCATTATCATCAAATCTCTTCCTTATTTTAGCAATGATTTCATCTTGCTTCTTGTCAAAAAAATTATCATCTCCAATATAAATCCATTCGTCAAACCCAATGATAAATGATTTTGGCTTATCCTCACCATAAATTATCATTTCATTTAAAACAATATCAGTCCAACCATATCTAGCCATATTTATTCTTTCCAATAAGGACTCTTCTTAAATAATTGACAACCTTTACTATTACGTTTCTCAGGGCAACGACCTAAACGATAACACTTAGGGCCAACATGATCAAAGATACAAGCAAAGGAATTTCTAGCTATTCCTAACATTTGATTAGCTACATTTCGATGTTGTTCTTGAGTACAGGTACAATCACGTTCCTCAACAATATGAATCAATTCTCTAGCATTCATACTACAAACAATTGTAGTTGAGACAGCTTGAGGTAAAACTAATCTAGCGTCTTCGGGTGCTACTCCTACACCGATTAAATCATTATAGAGTTCATATGACCTATTAAAGAGGTCATGAATTCTTTGATCTTCGCTTATATAAAAGGGTAACGATGTGACTAACTCTTTATGAGTGATATACCGTTGTGACTTGACAGTCAGACTTTGAAGACGGTGACGACTATATTGTCCAAGAGTGGCTAAATTAACCCCCTCAATAGCAAAGGTAAATTTGATAAATTCAGCAATACTTTCGTGACCGTTGCCGATAATAACAGAATGCAATAGCTTGTCATTAGCTTCATAATTAAATTTAGTGTTATCTAATATTGTTTGGATATTATCAGAACTCACACAATTTCTAGCGGCAACACAAGCATCTTCATATCCGGCAACACTAATTAAAGTTACCTTTGGTTGAACATTTTTCATTTAAATATCCTCATCGTCTATTTCAATTACCACTAAATTTTCACTGATAGGCAGTTCATAATCACCTACTACATTGTTTTCAATAATTCTTCTAGATACGGTAATATCTTTGAGTTCAGAATCTACTATGTCGCAATTGTCAATCATAGAATTTTCACCAAAATGAGAATTCCATGCATCCCCACCAACAACCTTAGCGTTATTGGTGAACCAACATCTTGTTAAAACTACTGGTCTACCTCCACCAGTGATATTAACTTTATTTTCATCACCATCTATGTGACATCTAACAATGTCGGTTGTTCTTTTAATTACCCCATTGTTACAGTAAGTTTTTTCTATAATATTATTCTCTTCTATTACAGAATCATTAAAATATGACTCTCGACAATCAGACTCAGTAACCTCAGAATTGATGACTGTGCAATTTTTAAGACCAGACTTTATAATAGTGGAGTTAATAACCACACAATTTGTCAAAACGCTCTCTTCGTCGATAGAACTCTCAATCACACGATTTCCCATTTTACCCTCTAACACTCAAACAAACTTTCATTAAAATATACCTTTAAGCAAAGTAATTGTCAAGTCCAAAATCGATTGTGAGGGTACTAGTCGTGAATAAACTTAAATCAACAGCTACATATTCCACACTCTTAGCAGTAGTTACATCAAGAGCATATTTACCAGTTTCAGATAAAGTGTGAGTAATGGTGGTATAAACTCCATCAATGGGAGTTAGGAGAGTGTAATAATTATCCCCAATAGTAGTCTCCTTCACTGAGACTGATAAGGTAGGAGTTTCAGCGCCATCCTTAACGAAATCTAAGTAAAGGTAAATTTTCTGACCTCTACTTTCACCCTGAATTTCAGTCTTATTATAGATTACTTTTTGCCCTGAGACTGTGCCTGTATTTGTCATTAACATTTAATTAATCCTTAATGTCTGAAATTGTTAAATCTTTTTTAAATCCACAATTAGGACACTTTACTTTGTCTTTTTCTTGCTCGCCGACTGGTCCTCTAAATCCACAATTCTTACATTTCACTTTAAACTTAGTGGAATGAGATTGTTCCTTAACAATCTCATTCCATTTCATCTTACGTTTCCTTTTCTTAACCTTACCTAATGGTGGATTGCTAACGGCTACATCTGCACATTCAACAGACATAAATTACCCCTTCTTAAGTTTACGATATTCAATAGAATCTTGAATACAGGTAATGATAAATTTAACATCATCAGACTTTAAGATGATTCCTGTCTTAGTTGCTTTCTTCATGGTATCAACTAAGGATTTAGCTTGTCTTAGAAATTGAGTATCATTCATTCTCGAAGTCCTAATGAAACGAATTCAGCGTACTCTTCTCGACTAACCTTGAGATGTTCCCATAATTCTAATTCAGTATAAACATCCTCGTGCCATTCATCAATCAAATCATTAACTTCTTCCTCAGTATACTTACCAAAAATTAACATAGAGTGGCTTCCATTTCTTCTTCGTATTTCTTTGCAAAAGTAAGACGGGCTTCATCGTTTTCTGAAATAATAAATTTTCCATTTGGTAAGATAGAAAATTTCGAGTTTAGTTTTGTTACCTCAGAAGAAATAATTACAGACTCAACATCAAACATAGGTTACTCCTCAAAGTTAAAGAATTTCATTTTCTCTTCAATATAAGTGACGAATTTTTCATGATCAGAATCAGACACCTCACCCCTAGTATCAATCATGAGAGTAAACTTAACTGCCTCTAATCCAACATCGTTCGCCTCAACAACCTTCTCAAGTTCATTGAAATCAAAGTTACCCTTGATCTCAAACTTAAAGGTAGGATCTTGCTGAGACTGTTCAGGCTCAGTCACTTCCATTTCTGATTCATCTTCATCACCAAAAGGCTCATCAGATTTATTACCCTCCTTGTCACCAAAGAGGGGCTTATCTAAATCTTCATTTTCTTTTAGGATAGTTCTAAATGATTTCCTCATAACTTAAACCCTCTTTGAGTCTTTAAGCTTCTGAAGTTTCATTTCCAGACCGGCAACATTACGAGGAACAACCTCAAGACCATAAAGATTTTCTTCTTTGTTATTCTCAAGCATCTTTTTAAGGATTTCTTCAACTTCAGTTCTAGCAGCATTAAAATAACTACCAGATTTAAGAATAATGAGGAGAGAATAGATAACACCAATTAGTTCAAACTTAACCTGAGAATTAACAGCACTGGTATCAGCACTAGCGATTTCATCAAGCTTACGACCGAAAGCCGTAACGAGTTCAGGAAGAAAACGATCACGAACTTGATTAGGTGAATTATCTCTAATGTTAACGTTCTTCATGTCAACACCAAGACCCTTAGTTAAGAGTCTGCGCCATTGAATATCAGCGCCATCTTCTTTATTGATATAGGCATCCCATAGACGTTTAAAGTCAATGTTACCGTCAACCTTGGGCCTGATTCCTCCTGAATTCTTGGCGGTAATCATCGTGATATAACGATTAACTACACTTGAGAGAGGACTAGCAGGAATAGACTTATCTTCTTTCGCTTCTTCGGCTTCAGTGAGTAGTTCAGTGAATGTAATAGTCATTACTTGGTTTCTCCTTGATCCTGTTTAAAATGATCAGCAATTTTTTGCTTAAGAATTCCATCAATTGAACTCTTGACCTCAGCGGGATTTTCTTCGATCACTCCAGCAATAATGTCTTTAATCTCATCCATTTTTTATTTCTCCTTGATTGTTAGTTTATTATTATTTATCTATTAACGAAGTCGGCTATCTCTTGAAGAGTCTTACACACCTTAGCTTTATTTTCTTCAACCATCTTAGAAACCATAGCTAAGGATTTAAGTTGAACCTTATCAAATTCTAACTTACCATCTTTCTCTAAGACACAGAAAATAGTTTTATCTGGTCTTTTTATAGCATCCTCGATAACCTCTGCGATTGAGTAAACTCCAGTCATTTTTGGAGTGATAACATATAAACAGAAATCGCAATTCTCGCGTTGTTTAATTTCTTCCTTCTGTGCTTCTTCCGTCCAATCTTTTACGATAGGATTAAAGTAATTAATATCTAATAGAGGAATTAAATCATCCCTCCAAGTAGAATTATTACAAGTGCCTCCAAGAAAAATAGTTTTCTTAGAATTATATTCCTCTAAATACTGTTTCCACTTACCCATAATTATTCTCCTGTAGGCTTTATAGTATTTATCATAATCTTCTTCCCACAATGAGGGCAAAAATTATATTCATATACTTCTATTTGTTTACCACACTCACTTTGGTAAACATCACGGTAATTTCTACTATAATAAAGGTAAGTATAAAGACAATAATTATTCTGACTAGGTGGAATCCAACCAAGTTTAAGCAAGGAATCTTTAACTATCTCTTCCTCAAGATTAAGAATGCGCTGAGATATTTGTTTTTGAAATCCATAAATTTCATAATCATATTCCTCAACAATAGATAACATTTTCTTATCTAAGTCTAAATGATGATCAAATTTAAATTTCATTTTAGTAAACTTTCTGAAAGCATAGCTGCACCGAATCCAGCAAGACATCCACCTAGAACTGTTTGATATGCTATAACATAAACACAAAGCCAAGCACAAACTAGAACGACTAATTTAACAGTATTAAGACTCATTAATCCTACTCCTCTTATTTTTAACTCCAGTGTAATTCTCACACTTCTTACAATCATCTAAGTTAATTCTGCAATCACCAAACATACATAACCCTGAGTTACCAAAGTTTCCCTTAATTTTGATAAACCAAGCACACTTTTCTTTCTTCATAACTTATCCCTCAAAGTAATAGATTTTTACGTTTTCCTTGAGTCCAAATAACTTAGCAGCTTTTTTGTTGCCCATCATTATGTCGATGCGTTTAGTGAACCTACTATTTAAGGAGTCTGCAACAATAAACACACCTTGTTTGGGAATATAAATTCTTGAACCATGAGCAATTCCATTTTTAAGTAGATCTCGACTTACCGCAACTCTACCAACAGTTGATAAAGTTCCATCAGCAGTCACATAAGGAGTAGAATCACATTCGTCCACGCTGGCTGTGTAGGCGCTAATGTCAACTCGAATACTCTTGTAATTTTCTTCCTTAATATCATCCTGAAAAATATTATTTAAGAGATTGATTTGAAATTTATTTTCCTTCTCTAATTGAACAATAGTTTTATCATGATGAATTTCAGCTTCAGATAACTGATCCCTAGCAACTAGTAATTGAAAGGTAACAAATAGAAGTAAGGGAACCGTAACTACACTTGTGAGAAATGTTGATAAGTTAAATATTCGTTTCTTGATTGATTGTTTTTTCATGATTACTCCTTAAAAGTTAATAGTTACAATTATGAAATTGTTTTGAAGTTAGAGGAACTATATGTGCCTCTATGTAGTATGTTCCTAGCACCATTATAATCGGCATCTAGTTCCACACCACATGTGGAGCAATGATAGGCTTCGCCTTGGCGAGATTTCTTATCAATAACACCACAACAGGAACAAGTCTGAGATGTGTAAGCAGGATTCACTTTAGTAAGTTTAAAACCTTTAACCTCGCTAAGTGAGCCGAACTTATCTAGGACTCGTTTATATGACCAGTATTGTAATTTGTTGTTAAATTTAGAACCTAGTTTTGATTTATATTTGACTTGTTTAAGATCTTCTACCACAACATGACCAACATCATCAAGTGGTAGATTATTAAGTACTTGGTTTATCATGTTATTTTTATATACAACCAATTTCTTGTATTTCCTAGAACCGCGTTTCTTATTTGCTAGTCTATCATATACTAATTTTAGATCAACACCATAATGTTGATTGTTTGAATCAGAAAGTAATTTCTTGTATCCACAATCGAAAGCAATAGTTTCTGGTTTATTATTTGGCTCTGTAGTCTTTTCGTGAAACAAATCAATATAGTATTTGTTGCCATCTTTACGAAGTCTAACACTATTTTTATTTGTCCAACCAGCAAATTTGTTGAAATGTTTATGTTTCTTGCTAGGTAGATTGATACTAATCTTATTACCGATTGATGATAGACGAAACCATAGATCAAAGGAATTATCATCTTGTGATACGTCAATGAATCGACCATCGAAATTGATAACATCTGATTTAAATATGGGTTTTGTCTTTTTCTTTCGTTTGTTCTGTGATTTGACTATCTCAAGAGCTTGCTTTCCAAGACACTGTTGCATTCTGGCAGACAACCATGTATCTACTTTGGTTGAGATAAATTTCTGGTTCGTAGCTGAACCAGTCCACAATGAATCAATAAATAGATTAATTACTCGTTTAGATTCTATCAATATAGAATCAAGGGCGTCTAATTTATTACGATTTGCGTAACTAATATTGTGTTGAGTTCGTCTAATCATATTATCATTTAATAATGAGTGGATTAATATTATACTCCTCTCAAAGTTGAACTCAATGAGAGGAGTATAAACGTTTAGATAATAATTGTCAAGAAAATTAACTAAATTTCCCCACTAACCTAAAATTAAGTGGGCTTACCATGTCCTCAGTCACATCACATTCACAATTAGGACACATTGGACTATGACGTTTTTCATCCATCTTAGAAATTAACTCAAACTCATACCCACACTCAGTACACCTATAAGGGTAAATCGGCATTATTTTAATCTCCTAACTTGTTATAAAGTGATTTGAAATATTCCCAACATAAGACAACAAAAGAAATAACTAATGAAAATGGAATAAGCATAAAAGTTTTAAATTGAGATTTTTTTTCAAAGGCTTTATATTTGAGTAAGAACAATCCAATCATTCTTTCAAACAGTAAATAACTTAGAAGTATATCTAACCAAAGCGGCATCATTTTTCTCCTTTGAAAGCTTCAGAAAACCAGCTAAATCTAGTTCCCTTTTCTTCCTGATTTTGTTTAATTTCTTCACACTTAATCATTGTCTGAAGAAATTCCTTACCTGAATAAGTTTCATTGATAACGATTCCACCTAAAGGAATATAATCATCCTTAATGTGTTGGTGAACATTTTCTACTAATTCTCTCAACTCTTTATCTATAAGAATAATATAATCAATAACTTTCATAACCTAATTTCTCCGTAGAATGGCGACTCTGCCATACTGAAAATAATTCTTTTAATGTGAAGTTCATTGAGCATCTTAAAACAAGAAGGACAAGGGTAAGCTAATGCTGGTTTACCATCCTTAGTCTCACGGTAGATGTAAACTGTACTACCTATTAATTTATCCTTATCGACTTTCCTACAGGCCGACCTTTCTGAATGCAAACTACCTTCCCATTTACTATAACTCTTGCCACCAACCTTACAATAACGAATCTCATTGTAAGCCTTACTAATGATCACATTACCTGAAACGATAACACACCCAACCTTATGAGTATAGTCACTCAATAGACTCTGTTTTCTCGCTTCATTGAGATATCTCTGAATCTTCTTCGTCATAAAACTTAATCGCTTCTTTCAAAACATTCACTTGTTCATCAAGCAAAAGAGCATCACCATTACAATAATCCTTACCTGTAATGATATACCAGATAGCTTTTATTTTCTCTTTTAACGATTTTGGATTAACGATAAATTGAACCGAGATATCTCTATCATAAGGTTGATATTGTTTACCCTCATGACTGACATCAAGTCTAATTGTGTGGCGAATTGATCCACATGAACACGGAATTAAGAATGATTTATACTTCGACATTATTAAGTTTGCTCCTATGGTAGCTGATCCAAATAAGCTTAACCCGTTTAAATTTTGTCATCATTAAGTTCCTTTAGTTCATTAATCCAATTAGTCAATTCATCACAAGCGGTGTTAGTGCTAACGTATTCACAAATAGCTCTAGCTAGATCTTTCTTACGATTAGCTATCCAATATTTCTTAGGGATAACTCCTAGTGGTGGCTTGACTTCCGTGTTAACTTCCATGTTATTACTATGAGAGACAGAGAAAAAGAAATCTTGATATTCTACTTTCTCACAATGGCCATAACCAAACGAATAGTGAGTTAACGAATCAAACCCGTAGTTATCACTGTTTGTTCCTCTAACCGCATATCCTTTATAAAAACTAGGAGTTCTTCCAAACCCCACAAACCAACAGGCGAAAGTAAATTCTTCTTCATCATTACATTTAATGATTAATTCCTTATTACCAAAAGCTTCTTCCCAAGTCTTGAAAATTTTCATCATCAAACTCCTAATGTAATGTAATAGTTTATTCCTTTAGGACTTAACCAAACATAATGCTCATTATAATTTGTCAGACCCTTACGAGTTAAGTTAGCAATCACAGTAAAAATAACTTTAGGATTGACATCACAATATTCTTCAAGCACATCTGAATAAACAGGCTTATCTAGTTTTCCGTTAGAATATTCATTTTCAACAATACTACGGAAAACCTTTACTTCTTCTACAGTTAACACTTACTTCTCCTTGGTTAATTAATGATTTCCTTACGATAAGAATATATTTTATCATTATCCCTTATAGATGTCAACCCAATTCTTCATCTTATTTTCTTTTAAGACACACTCAATGAGTTTATGTTTCGTATTAAATTTTTCTTTACGTTCATATAACATTCCAGATTGCATTTCCTTGAAGGTCATGTTAATAGCATTACCATCAACAAAGGTTTCCAGTTTAATAGGAGAATACAAATCCTTCTCCTTAAGACCGAATAAACCTTCAGGTGAGGTTAATCTGACACTCCAATCAAATAAGTAATCCTTAATCCGACTAGTCAATTTTTGAATATTCACTGACCAGCTATTACGATATTGACGAATTCTAATCCAACCTTTCTTGACTAGATCGACAATGATCTCTTCCCTAGCCTTATCCTCTTGCCCTACAGGTTCATTAAAGTTATCATAAATTTCCTTAATACTTTCCTTAGTGTAACCAAAAGTCTCAGGATTATTTATGACCATATCAATGTGAGTTGTGGTGACTGGTATAATATTTCCTGACGGACTAATCCAGAATGCTCTTGTCATTTATAGCTCCTTAATTATGCCTAATGGGACTAGGAATTACTCTAGTCCCATATTTATCACTTATCCTTTGGTAAGCTCCAGCGCAATCTCAAAGGCTTTCCGGTTAACATCGGCGTTAGCTCCAACCCAAAGCGACTTCAAGCGATTATCAACAGACCGTCCAGCTTCATAGTTAAGGTATTCGTTGACAGCTTGAAATGCACCAAAGTAATTATGAGTAGCGTTAGAAGCACCACGACCATTCTCATAAAGTTCAGCAATGGCTTCTACTTTGGATTTACGCATTTCCTTAACTTCAGTTTCATTCTCTTCTTCGTCCTTACCAAAGACAAGGCGAACATACCTTTCAAGATCTTTCTTGTTGACACCCTTACTGGCAAGATAACGATACTGTTCAGCAGTAGCAGCAAATTCACGATTATGAAGATCCATGATCTGCTTAATTTTGTCAAGACCCAAATGAACGTTTTTGGTATGTTTCAATTTGAGTTTATTGGAAGTCTTAAGTTTGGGGAGCTGATTCGCACAAAAAAGACGAATTGGCATGAACATTGCAACCACAGACGTAGTACCATCATGACTATTTAGTAGAGTAGCGTAAGACTGAATTACATCACCCTTGATAATTTCAATCGGTTCGCATAGGATCTTAGCTTGGACAAATACGATGTTGCTCTTACCGAGCAATCCAGCGTGTTCAATGGTGGCGAACTTGTTTTCAATAAACTCATCAAAGAAACCAAAGGCTTCTTGATTTTGAACCACCTGATACCGCTCCCCCACCACACCCAAAACTTCATTTTTGTCATCACGAACAGTCACTTTAGTTTTAGGAACCTGAGTACCATCAGCAAGAAAACAATCCTGAAGACTGACGTTGTAATTCAGACCGGCATCATTCATCGAATCGGTAACGGATTTGAATTCTTTTTCGATCTTGACAGCAGAGGAACCAAAATTATTACCTTCAGCGTAACGTACCATGATGTTTCTCCTCATTTTGAAGTTAGTGTTCAATGTCGCTCAATGTTTAAATATTATAACTTGAATTCATTTAAATGTCAAGAACTATTTTAAATCTAAATTCCAAAACTTTTAGGAAACCATTCAGGAAGTTCATTAACCGAGTAATATCTAACCTTGGCTAATTTGAAAGCATCAATCCTGTTACCATCTTTACTAATACCAGTAGAGGTAAAAGGAACAGTCACAACATCATCACAACTCTCATAAGTAGTAACATCAGTCACGATATGACCACACTTAGAACCATCAGCGGCAATGTAAATTTGACCCACTTCAATTCCGTATTTCATCTCGGTTATCCTTTCAATTCTAAATTATGACCATTACCCCAAACTACATCAGCTTTACCGTCAAGTGACCAGATACGGTAAGAAGTCTTTAATGGTTTCTCTCTAAGAATCGCCGTACCCTTAACAGGATAAGTAACTTCATCTCCATTACTGTTATGAAGTTTTAATTGAAGACCAATAACCCTACACCCATTGCAGGTATATTCCTTACTAGGGTCAATCCAGTTTTCTTTAGGTATAATTTCTGATCCCCAATTTTTCATAATTAACTCCTTCTCATTCATTAACGTTCAAACATACTTTCACTCAGGACAAGTTTAAATTTCTTTTTGAAATCCTTAAAAGAACTAGAATTATCTAATTCCTTTTCTAATCGTTTAATTAATTCTTCAGCAAAATAGATTTGTTCAGAAAGGATTTCATTAGCTTTTGATTGTGATTCTATTTCCTTTTCATTTTCTTCATTAAGTTCAGTGTAACTCTCAAAGAACCTAATCGCATTTTCATCGTCACAATAATGCTTAAAATATTCTTCTGGTGTTATGTTAGAATAGACATAATTATTAGTCATATCAGCTCCAACTCTCCTTCTCTCCAACCACCACCAAATTTGGTGTTACTTAACTTCAAATTGAATAGTTTTTCATTAGGTAATCTAGGACTCCAGTTGTTATTCTTATCCTCAGAAACTATTACACCACTCAGATAACTTCCCTTGATTTTAACTTTATCTCCTATCTTCATAGCAAAACTCCTCTCAGTTACTGTTTCAACGTAAGAGGAGTATAACTTGAATCTATTATAAAGTCAAGAGTTAAATTTAAAATTATCCTCTTGGGTGATCATTAGGAATTTTCGGTGGTGCTTTAGGTCCGAACGATTCATTAAATATTTTTTCTAACGCAGGGTAATATCTTTCCAAAGTTTTAAATCCACAAGTAGGACAAACTAAATCAACCCTTGATCCATTATAACTCTCAGATGTTCCTTGATATGAACATAATTTATTTTTGCACTTTAGGTCGATTGTTTCTAGGTATGCCATCATTATTAATTCTCCAAATTAATCTTAACATTTTTACCAAAGATTTCCAAAAATTCTTCAGGTGTTAATGGAGTGTAATCCACACACTCAACGTAATCACCTAAATCTCCTAGTCGTTTTACCATATCCACTTGACCAATAACAGTACACCAACTTTCACGGTAATATAAACAATCAACAGCATCACATTTAATCTCAGGCATAATAAAATCTCCCTTAAACTATTTCTCTTTTACCTAATTCGTTTATAGATCTAATTTCAGTTGGGAAATGATGTTCCAAGATTTCTGTTTTGCTATGTAACTTCTTAAAGATAAATGGTCTTCCCTTGACCTTTGAAAAGAATTCCCCATCTTCTCCAAAAATAGTTCCACCTAGTTTTACCTCTACTCCAATTTTACCACTACCGGGATATCCGTTTTCACATTCATTACTGGAAATTAAATAATACTCACCAGACTTCTTTGAAAAGGTAATAGAATCTTGGTCAAACTTAGTTCCTAGTTTAATTAATGTTTCCTTAAGATTACCAAAATCTTTGATATCTAAAACGAAGAAGGATTCTTCATCAACCTCAATTTCATTATCAGATTGATAATTTTCAATGTAAGAACCGTCAATAGGAGTGACAGAATAACCACTCTTTAATAGTAATGCTTTGAGAATAGCGTTTCTATCACCATTCTGTTTCTTAGTGTAAGGTTTCCCATCTCCACAATCAGGAGCATATCTAAACGCAGATATAGTTCCAGAATCGTGTTCTGTATAATGTCGATAGATCCTAGATAAACTAGATTCCCTTAAATAATCTTTCCAGTTCTTTTTCATGGTATATCTTTCCAATCCATATTAGCAAATATGTGGTTAACCCAATGACCGTAACCAGTCGAAGGTTTACACACACTTTCATTCATCACCATATCAAGGTAATAGGGCTTATCGTTAATATAAGTGGTGTAATATTTACCCTCAGTCCCGATTTTCTTCTTATCAAAATAAAGTTTAATACCAAGACCTAAACCAGCTTCACATTCGTTTGTTCCTAGAAGGTAAGGTTTAATCTTAAGATCTTCTCTCTTATCTCCTAATGACCCTTTAGGAACAATCAGTACTGAATCCTGATCGAAGTAGACTCCAAGATGATACAGATCTTCTTCTAGGTTTCCAGTATCCTTGATATCAACGACAAAATAAGAATCCTCTTCTACAACTACACCAGACTCAGGATAACGACCACGAACAGAAGTGACAGAATAACCCTTAGCTAAAAGTTTATTCACTAAGGATTTGTTTCTCTGTTTGTTTTCTTTTTCAGTGTAAGGTTTACCAGTGTCACAATTATCCGTCTTACGAAATGAAGTGATAGTTCCACAATCATGTTCATTAGAATGTTTTATTAATCGTGACATTGAAGATTCTGTTAGTGTTTTCATGTTTGTTACTCCTAAATATAATGATATCATTATATTTATCTTGAGCCTCTTTTTATTATACCAAATTAAATTGAGGTGTCAATGGAACTGAGATTAAATTCCCTTGAACGCAACTTCAGTTAAATTTTTAATGATGAGTTCCTTAATATTATCAGCTACATAAATAATATTGTCGATATCATAAAGTGGGTTAGGAACTTCCTTAAATTGGTGACAATTATCACACTCTTGATCACAATCAAATTCCTTACATCCCTTCACACTTAACTCACACACTCTTGAGGTAATAGGGTGTGCTCTTGAGACTCCAACACTACAATTAGAACTATCAATAGGGATCATTGTAATAGAATGAAGTTTGCGTTTGTTTTTCTCAATAGTAGTATTAGCGTTGACAACAATATAAAGCTCATTAGAGTGTTTCCATTTTACCACATTTCCGATATACATAATTCAAATCTCCATAATAGTAATTGAGTATTTACCATCACATGAATGTTCCTTAGCTTTCTCTTCATCTAGAAAGGCTGGAACAGAATATTCACCTTCAGGTAATTCTTTAACCTCACCATAAACTAATAAAGAGTTAACAGCTTTCATGACAACATAAAGCTTACTCATTAAAAATTCCTCTCTAACATTTTCCTAGCGGCATAATCATCCTTAAGATCAACAGGAAAGAAATCTTCAACTTCCCTTGTTTCAGTATTAAAACAATTCCACACAGGAGTGTCAACACAAACATGAAGGATATCATTCTTATGTCTAGTCATCCTCACCTTATCTCCACAGGTATGACCACAAACCTGATTAAACCTATGATCATAACTTTCCCTACCATAAGTCAACCAGAAAATCCCACTAACAGCTTCACGACCACCACGGCAATAACCAATATTAAAAATTGGTGATAAGGTTTGTGGGACTACTGGTGAATTCTTGTACCACTCAAATTCAGAATTAATCCATTCATTAGCTTCCTCAATAGTCTCAAAATTCTTACCTAGAGTTGTCGAAAGACCACCATGAGTAATCAAGAAATCATCAACAAGATAAGAAGCAATTAATCTATCCTTGTAATCTCTGACTAACTCTTTAAATTTTGGATTGGGTCTATTACCCGTACACTCAAAATAACGATGAGCGTTAGGAAGATAATATAAACAATGATTTCCCATCAAGGTGATAGTATTAGAACTCATGACTAATTCAAAAGTTTTAATAATATCTTCATCTGAGGCTACAAAAGAATCAAGAATATCACCACCAACGACATGTTGAATTTCTGGTTTATATTCTAAGAAAGCTTTAGCTTTAGCGATGTTGCCGTGAAAATCCGAACTAATTAAACTCATTTATTTCCCTATCTCCTCATAAATCTTTTTATATTCATCTTTAATCATGTTGCTACTGAAGAAGAATTGAGCAACAATCTCAGCGGCAATCTCGTGTGCTACTCTAGGATTAACATCATATTCATCAAGAATTTTAATGATGTCTGATTGAAAATTAATCATCCCTAATTTCAATTCATTGGCATCTCTATTAACAAACTCCACCTCTTCAATATTAAACCATAGCTTACCTCTACCACCACAATCAAGTTGAACACTAAAATATCCCCTCTCTTGTTGAAGAATGGAATAAACAGATCCACAATGACTACTTTTTTCGTTAATCACTTTAGCTTTCATAATTATCACCACGCACTCAAGAGTTTAGGTTCATTAGAATTATTTTCAATTCCACGATTAATATTTACCTTCTCACCCTCAACAGATCCACTCATATAAGCTTTGTTACTCATAAGAATTTCTTTGTCAGGAATATCCTTAAGTTTACCAAGATTCTCATTAATGTATTGATCAATGCGACTATTCTTAACGAGAGCAATAGCAGTGATCAGGTCATTATTATAAATACTCATTCCAGATTCATGAGCATGATTACGAATATTTTCTTCCTCACGTTGTTTCCTAAGAACTTCCAATTTAACATTAACGGCATCAACAAACCCAAACATGAAATCAGTTCTTGCTTTTTTGGCTTCAGTGGGACTCCATTTTTTCTTTTTGTAACGAACAGATTCAAAATATTCATGACTCTTAGCTTCAGCTAGACTCAACACGTAAGAGTAAACGAAACTAGCAAAGGCGATATCAACCTTATCACCAATGAAGCGAATCTTCTTCTGAATCTTATGATAACCAGTTTCAGTCTTAATGATAATTGGCTTAATATTAAAGGTGTTACCTATGAAAACTGAAAGATTAACATGAGGAGCATTGAAACGAGTCTGAAGCTCAAAGTCAATCTCAATGATGTCACTTACACGACTTTTCTTAATCAAGTCAATGTTATCAACGTTATACTGATACATCAACTCTTGTGCTTTTGCTATTGCTAAAGCTGATTCTTCAACCGAGGGGTTATTATTACCCAACGCAAAAAGTTTCTGAATTTTCTCAATGATCGTATTTCGCTTTTGCTCAGTCATGGTTACTTCTCCTTCTGCTTATAAGTAGAGCAACCATTAGCAAAATTGATATTGTTCTCAGTAACTTCTGATAGTTCTTTAGCAATATCATATGACCAAGAAGTAGAACAAAACTTCTTACCATTTTCAGTGACTAAATTTTTACAATCATCACAAGTTTTTTTCATCTCAAATTCTCCTAAAACGTAACGTCAATTATATACCCACAGGCAGGGCAAGTATAATCGATATGAATAGTGGTTGAATTACCGCAACATTCGCAGGACTCAACTTCTACCCACACTTCGTTATGGTTGTGTATTGGATTGATACTCTGACAGTTAGGACACACGTGATTAATCTCAGTCATCTCAAATTCTCCTTCAAGTTAAGTTTGATTACTATAACTTGAATTCATTTAAATGTCAAGGAATTAATTTTAAAAGTTCATACCGTCCAATAACATATTTTAAATTAGAGTTACTAGGCTTTATTCCCGATAATTTAGCTTTACATTTAGGACAACAAACCTCAAAGTCATGTTGGTCATTTAAAACATTAATGGAGGGAAATTTGAACTGATAAGAGCAACTAGGACAAATATGATTCATCATAATTATTCCTTATACCACGCACCAAGACCAACAAAATAACAATGACACTTAGTAGAACAGAAAGCGTAACGACCTTCAATTTCAGCTTCCTCTTCAGGGATAACCTTACCACACTCAGCACACTCAACCATACCGTCAAATTCAGTATAGATTCCATGACCCTTAGACCCGAATTGTTTAGCGGTAGAGTCAACAATATTTCCATCCTTATCCTTACACCACCAGTGTTGTTCATCGGTGTTCCAGATAGGACAGAAATAATAACCACGAACTAAGGTAAGACTAGGATCATTTTTAATTAGTTCTTCTGACATTTCCTTACACTTACCACGATACAACTCATAATCACTCATCAGCACACGCTATTATCCCAATCAATATTGTTCCCACAAACAGGGCAATATCTATGATGCGACATTATATCACTGCAACTACATTCAGAGCACTTCCACCATTGACAATAAACTTCATCAGAATCTAATGCTATTACTGTTGATCTATTATCGCACATGATAAACCTCACCCTTAAATTTAATTTCATATAAGGAATCCAGAGAAATATTACGATACTCAAGTTTAGCGGTATCGTAAACAACCTTCAAGTTATCCTTGTGATACTTAGCACCAACACCCTTAAGATGTTTCTTAACACCAGTACGACAAGTCATCTTACGGTCAGATAAGTCTTTCTTAATGAAACGACAACTGAAGAATTTACCGTGAGTTGACTCTACCAGCTTTTTAGCTTCTTCTTTAGTTATTGTTTTCATGATTCAATCCTCTCGAAATTTTAAAGAATTCATCAGCATCTAAACATTCACCAGTGCGCTTACGTTCATACCACTCAATCAAACAATTATCTTCTTCAGACCAATGGCAACTATATTCGTAATCATCACGATTGAACATTACAATCTCCTCAAAATAAAAAGTGGTAATACCCGATGAATGAATAATACCACTTTCTTAACCAAATGTCAATAGTTTAATTTAAAATTTTTCTAGAGGGCACCACTCAGGAATTTCATGTTGAGTATGAATAAACTCAAATCCTGTTTCTAAACACACCGAATCAATTCCATCAGTGTCAGGTTCAATAGCATCATAAAAAGGACAAACAGCACAATCACAAATAGAAGTCGTAAGTTTTCTCATTTTAATCAAATTCTCCCTAAGAAATTAAAGTTCATCTTAAATACCATCCTCTGCCATTAATGATTGAATTTTAGTCTCTAATAGACACCTCCCTTTGGACGCTATTATTCATACAACTAAAGATGGATATATTTATAACCGGAAGTTTATGAAAGGTCAAGAAATATTTTATTAATTTTCTATAATAAAAATGGCGACCATCCTAAGACAGCCGCCATTTATTCTTCATTAATTTTCTTTTATGATTTATCTGGCAAGTTTGAGAGCTGTAGTTAAGGCTTTCTGATTAATTACAGCTCCATTTCCAACCCACAGAGCGCGAAGTCTCGATGAGGTTTCTCGTCCAACAATATAATTCAAATATTCTACTACAGCTTGAAATGCACCATAATAATTTCTGGTAAATTCAGTGGCACCACGACCACCTTCAAATAAATCCTTAATAGTCTGAACTCTTGATTCTCTCATCTCACGTTCAGGATTATCATTACCGATGACGGCACGAATATACTTATCCAGAGTTTTATCCTTAATCGGTCTTGAGGCAAGGTGTTTGTATTGCTCACAAGTCTCAAAGAATTCCTCAGAATGAACACTCATAATCTCACGAAGTTTCTCAAGACCGACTAAGGCATTTTTGGTATGCTTGGTTCTATCAAAAATTCCAGTTTTAAGTTTAGGATTCATACACATAGAATTAACTCTAATCGGCATGAATCCTGTGAAGATTGAGGTTGATCCGTCAAAACTATTCAACAATGTAATATAGGATTGAATAAAATCTTCAGGAACAATTTCAACGGGATCAATAGCTACCTTCGCTTCAATGAAGACGATATTAGAACTTCCCAATGTTCCTGCATGTTCGATAGAGGCAATTTTGTGATGAATGAATTCCTGAAACCAAGCAAAACTTTCAACGTTCTGGAGAGGAACATAACGTTCCCCTACTACACCAATTTGCTGATTGGTATCATCACGAACGGTAGCTTTAACCTTCGTAACTCTATCACCAATTTTGTCAGGATTATCAGGATCAGAAAGAAAACAATCTCTCAGACTAACAGTATAATCCAATTTAGCAGCTTTCATGACCGCTGATACACTCTGAAACGGTTTTTTGATTTCAGTACCAACAGAACCCCAAGGACTTTTAATTTCTTTCATTTTGAATCTCCTTCTCAGTTTAGTTTGTTGTTTGTTGAGTGAAGTGTAACCGCACCTTTGTAAGTGTCAAGCAATTTTTATATATTTTTTATCATTTTCTTAACCTCCTAATTTGCCGTCACTCTTGCATCGTTAGATATAATTATCACCGCTTATAAATAAAAGTCAATTAAAATTATATTATAAAATTTTAATGTTCTAGACAAAAAGAAAATCCCTAATCGTCCATTAGACTTTTAGGGATTTGATATTCAGATAAGATAAGTTCACTTATATTTCTTGTTGGTCGCTCTACCAAATTCTACAATTTTCTGAATCACCACATCCTTAATTTTTTTCCAATCACTATTATCAAACTCGTCTGTTAAATCACCATCGTCTGAACGAATACTGTCAATAACAATATCGTCCTCGTCAGTTTCGTACTCACCAGTAACAGTAAAATACTCGCCCTTATAGCTAATAGGGATTTCAATAAATTCATAAGTGGTAATCTTACCCTCCATATCATCGATACTGATATCACTTTTGGGTAATTTAGATTCTGTTAATTTATTGAATTTAAGTTTCATTTATGACTCCTTATATAAAATCTTTCCAGTTACCTTCTAGTTTCTTAAAGCAAACAAATCTATCCTCAGTTATTTCCTTGAATCTATATCCTAGTTTCTTTAACTCGTTTAGGAAATTCGTATCTGTTGTCATTCTAACATAAATCTTGTGCAACTTTTCTGTGTATCCGCTAAATCTTATTTCCCTTGGTTTGAATTTTTTAATCCCCTCATTCATAACATAAAACACTTCGTTGAAGACCGATAGGAAATTACTAACTGGCATCTTATCAAAATTAAAGTGAAGTTTCAAATCCTTGACACTATTTATATTTTCATCAACATAATCATTAAACTCTGAACCAGTCATCTTCATAATTTTTCTACTACTCAAATTTAGAGAAAAATTTATCTTAACATAATCTTGAAAAAATATAAAGGCACAACAGTAAACAAAGACTTCATCGTGTTTGAAAAACGTTATATAAATATCTTCCTTATCTGGTTCCCTTAATACTTTCCATTTTTGATTAATTAAATCTAATCCATATTCAACTTGTTTTATTTTAAATGCTTCCTCCAAAGCACTCAAGTAAAAATATTCTTTCATAGGATCTACATTTGACATTAATTAAACCTTATAGATAGAATGGATACCACTCAGGTACAATTCTGATTAGCGAATGCCCATCAGTGTAACAAGTAACGACCCAAAAGCCTATATGTGCTGCAAGCTTTTTACCTCGCATGAAACTAGTCTGACTACAAAGCGTACCAGTCTCAAAGACATGAACGTTTCTGGTTTCATAGAAAATTGATTTATGAGCGTGACCAGCTAAAAGGATGTTAGGTTTTTCCCCGCCTGATAACATCTCCACGAACTTTTGAGTGCGATAACTATATGCATAACTCGCGCCATCATTTCCGTGCCAGAGCTTAATTTTAATTCCTCCCACAACATCGTCTGCTTCTTGATGTCCCATATAAATAAAATTGTCTAATGATTCTTCCAATCTAGCTCCAACACTTAAACCAATATCTCCCTTAATGGTGTTCCAGCCATCATGATTACCCTCTATCCCCTTGATTTTAAAGGGGATATCTTTCATTAATTGTTTTGCGTGATTAAACTGAGCCTCAAAGCCAATGTTTTCTAATTCATAAACATGCCCCGGTCTACCACTCATACCCTCAAGAATATCACCAGTATGGTACATCCAGTCAACGTTTTCTCTCACTCCCACCTCAATCATATAATTCCACCAATCATCACGAAATTTACTATGACCAATATGAGAATCACCTGTGGCAATAAACTTAAAACATTCCTTTTCAATCGGAGCTTGAAATTTTCTATTAGCAGGATTTTCAGTTGAACTAGATTTAACTAACAGTCTAAGCTCGTCTTCACTCAAGTTCTTCTTGAGTTGTTCAATTAAAGTGTCTCTATTATCGATAACGTTATCAGTTTTATTTCTCTTCCAAATTTCGTACTCTAGTTTTCCCTTAGCATAACCCCCAAAAATAGTTTTGAATGGTGTCTCGGGAATTATAGTTCCTCTAGTTCCATCTCTTGATGGTAAACCCCCATGTTCAGATTCATACTGTTCAAGAATATTAAACAAATCTTCTCTAGTATAATTCAAATTTATTCTCCCTTAGTCATTTAGTTTCAACATATCTTTAGCTTCTGACTCTTTATAATATATTAATCGAATTTCATAATTAACGTCACCATCACCATAAAGTTCATAACGTTTCATAACTTCCTTAGACAATAACTCACAAGCTTCTTTATATTGATCCTTTACAAATGCGCCTAAGTTTACACAATCATCACTAACAATCCAAAGAGGAATTTTACTTTCTCTTTCCTTATACGACATAAGATCAGCGCAACACTTCTTAGCGTAAACTAATTGATCATAATCTAATTCACTTAAAAATTCCTTAGTGTTCATTGATTCCTCACAAGTTATTTATTAGGTTAGTAAAGTTATTCCTAGCGAGATACCCAACCATATCCTCAAAGTCAGCCTTAACTTTAGCATTATTGTAGGCATACATAATTTCAGTTTGTAGGTCTTGAGGAATAATCTCTTCAGATAATTCTACTAAGTTGCGGTTCCTTTCATAATTAGCTATTAAATTATTCTTGATAACGAATTTATCTAATCCATCCTCTAAGACTTCCTTAATAATTCCTTTTGTGATACTCTTCTGACGTTTACCAGTTGTCACAAAAATATCATCAGGACTAAGAATGTTTGGAACATCGTCTCCTGAGTCACCACCAAGAATATGTAAGACTAAAAATTCATGAGGATTATCACAAACGATTAGTTTATTATCCATAGGATTATGAATTTTAACATTGGGGAATTTTAAGAGTTGAGTGAAGTCTTTATCTCTGGAGACAATGGTAATGTCGTGTTCTCTGAGTTTACTAGTTAAGATTCCAATAATATCATCTGCCTCAGTTTGTGCAGTCTTAACAACCTTCACTGGCAGATTAGTTTTAATTTCATCTAAGAAGATATTAGATACACGGTTAAACTCATCAAAGTCTATATCAGAATCTTCCTTCTTCAGAATTCTTCTCGCTTTGTAATATTTGAATGACAACTTTCTGTGTGAGTTGGGGCTATCAATAGCTAAGATGACTTCATCTGGTTTATATAACTTTTTAACATTGAGAATCATTCCTACCAACAACGATTTCCAATATTGATTTCTTTCTTCTGTAGAACTAATATCTTTATCATATCTTGCCACATGAAAACTTGCGTGAAGATAACTGGAAAAGTCAATGATCATAGTTGATTTCATAATTATAAATCTCCAAATTTCAATTTTGAATTAGCAGCATCTTTGTGAGCCTTTTCAATTTTATTAATTAACTCTAAGGTTCTTTGCCGATAAACAACATTACGAACATCATCACTAGCTTCATCCATACTTCTCTTATTCCTACCTGAACCTTTTTGTATAAACGAAGGTAAAATGTTATCTTTCATTATAACTCCCGACTAAAAATTCATAGGTCTGATCATTTGTCTCTGTGTAGGCTTTAATTCTTCAATCTCATCTTCATAACTTTTCTGACGAACATCAAATTTTTTCTTGAGTTCAATTCCAATCTTATTTGATTGTGATAAAATATTATCTACTGATAGTCTCATTAATTCGTAATCCATTTACACCTCTATTTTCATTATATCATGATCCTAATCTTTAGTCAAGACTTATGTTCTTCTTCTTAATATTCATCAGTAAACTTTCAAAAAGAAATATCTCATCCTCAGTTAACTCCTCAAGGATATGACTCTTAATGTTATGTTCTTCTCTGGTGTAAGATTCTTTCTTAAGTAGGTACAGTCCAATCAGAGAAGAGAGTAAATACCCCCTACCTGAATATTGAGAGATACCCATTTTAATTTTACGAACTAAGTTTTCAAATAGTCCGAAAGCTCGTTCTTCTTTCTTATTCTTTGGTTGCCGTAAGACATTTCCCTTACGGTCAATCAGTTTTAATTGATAGGCTTCCCATTGAGAGAAATCAAGCCTGAGAAGATTAGCAAATCTTAAGGTAATCCAAGTGTCATCTTTTTCATTATGACGATTCAGTTTTTCAATAAATAAGTATTCTGTGAAGCTAGGAAGATTCATTTAATGTGGTCCTTAAACTTCTTTGAGAGGTAAGAAACTATGCCAGATACACTAATATCATTTCCAATTTTATTTTTATTTTTTCTAACTATCCTAGAAAAATTTTCGACTATTCTCATACCTATGTCTGTTCTATTTATATCATTTATCTCAGCTTTTATTTTATCAACAACTCCTATACCATCTAATTTATTCAAGAGATTTAAATTTTCTTTATCGAGTTGGTCATAATCCAACATAATTAAATCTATCAAATTTTCTAGGAGTTTCTTTTTCGATGCCACTTCTATAGATTTTCTTTTATTGTGTAATATAAAATTTTGTTCGTTGTCATATAAAAAGAGTTGAATCTTATTTATGTCACAAATCTTTTTAATTCCTTGAACTCTATTTGTAAAATTAACTCTTTCCACATAGCTATCTATATCAGCCATAAAAATATGAACTTCTTTGATAAATTTTGTAGCATCTTCTATAATAGGAGTTGTGTGATATAATCTATCTTCGTTCTCATTATAGGTAAGATATTCCTCGGTGCTATTGTTTTTGTTGTATCTTTTGTCTTTGTGGTAATTAACTGGTTTTCCTTTAAATCTTTTATTCAATAAGTCGCCATCAATGACAATATTAACACTACCATTCTTAATTTTATTTCTGTTATATCCACCATGTTTAACTCTGGACATACTCAGGAAATAATCATAATCGGGATGAAGACTGTCTTCAGTTGATCCTAATGAGGTAGATAATCTAAATTTATTCTCCATTAAAATATTATTTAATTTTTTTATATCTGTGAAATGATATAACACTGAAGATAAAGTTTCTGTTAATTTGAAAGTTATTTTAGCCATTTATAATCCTTAAGTCGTATTTCTATTATTTATCACTTAGTTTTGTGAGAGTCGTTTTAATTTCAATAGTCTGAATGAGTCTACCCTTGGTGTCACAGTCAGGACAAGGTTCACAAATAGTTTCGTATTCTCTATGATGATAATCAACCATTTTTTCGTGACACACTATACCCTTACCTTCACACTTAGGGCAAATGATGATTGATTCTTCTTTAGTTTTCTTAGTAGACATTATTTATACCTCAAAAATTTCTATGTGTAGGGAAAGGGTAAGCATCGAAATGATTGATAACCTTTTGCTTCTGACCCTCATATCGAATATCAGGATAAAGAGTTTTGATATTCTTAATCTTCTTAATGATAGTTTTCTCTACTATCTGAGTATTAACTGGCACTTTATCAATGACCACATTCTTAAATTTTACAGGAAAGAATACCGGAAAGAAACTATCCCTTGGAATATATTTATAGATACCATACTTAATGTATTCTAAGGGTGATGCTGGAACATCAGTTATGATTTCTTTCCACTCGGTAATAGTTGTGACTTTAGGAAGAGTCTCAGTTGACTCTTCCTTAGTTGTGGAAGACTCGTAAATATTAGCTAAGAACTCTACAACAACGCCTTCAAGATAATTATCTAAATAAGTGTTAACCTTATAATTATCTTGAATTTGTTCTTTCTTGATTACTTTTCGTAAAGCATAAGTCGCCACATTTAAAACTTCTTGTTGAGCTGTAATATCACTATATTTATTTTGCATAATCAAATCTCCCTTTTAGTCAAACAAATCTTCATCTAACGCCTTATCCTTGAACACCATTTCAACTTTTTTCTTCTTAGTAACCTTTTTCTCTTTAGCTAATTGTTCAGAGGTTTCTCTGTTGCCATACATCTGCATATCATCATCACTATCATAAATTTTACTCTTGTCGTGTTCAACCCTAATTGTAAATTTATTATTAACGAATCCACTAAATCTGTTCTTAACTATTTTCCAAATCTGAATATTCTGTTCTCGCAATTCCTCATTATAGATAATAGCACAAAGGAGATCGCAGGTGTCCATTAAGCCCTTACTTTCCCCAACGTTTGTGGCATCCATGTCTGTTAACTTAGACGAGTTCCCCTCTTTGTTAGCCTGAGTCGCGCTGATAATACACAGCTCCCTAGCCACAGCTAGACCTCGAACCTCTTCACAAATACACTTAACCGTTGTATAAGAATTTTCGTTCGTTACCCTTGAAGACCTCATTAAATTGAGGTAATCGATGATCACCACGGTTGCGTGAAAATTCCGCTTAATCTCTAACTCATCTAATAATGCCTCAATGTTAAGATTAGTAATTGTTGCCGGGGGATACTCCTTAACAACAATTCTACCTAATGAATCACTCTTAATTTTCTTTAGTCCGGTCTTATATTCTTCCTCTTCAAGTTTGCTAATGTTGTTAATATATTCATCTAAGAAATTGGCCTCAAATCTTTGTGATATCTTGGCATCCGACATCTCAAGCGTAATATAAAGAACGTTCTCACCATTCCTCGCCATGTTAGCCCCTAGAGCAACCATTGACGCAGACTTACCAACTCCTGATCCACCAAAGAAAATACTTAGAGATTTAGTCTCAAATCCTCCATCGGTTAATTCATCTAATTTTTGTAAGCCTGTTGAGTATTTCTTAATTCTTTTCTGATATGCCTGATATCGATCATCGATAGATTTATCATCAAAAATTTCGTAAGAAGAAGATCCTTGAAATGAAATTTGTAATGCCTTTCTCAAGATGTCAGGTATAGCCTCTACTCCCTCACCTTTTTCTTGTAAGGTAATTGATTTTAAGAGGGCATTACTTAAAGCTCTATCCTGAATCCATTTCTCAGTAAGTTTAACTAAATATTCTTCTGTATAATCAAATGGTGTAGAAAACACAGAGTCGATTAATTCTGATACATCCTTATATCCAGTTTCAGATAAATCCTTAACGTTAGCTAGTTCTAATTTTAATGAGGTTAAGGTTGGGAATGCCTTGTAGGTTGCCATATACTTACGCATTAACTTGAATACATAAGTATCTTCAAATGTTTGGAAATATTCAGCCTTTAAAAATGGCACTACCTTCTTAGCGTAGCTCTTGTTGTTAACAATTCCAGCAAGCACATGTCTAGCAACAATCATAATTGTCCTTTGATATAAAAATCCGTTAGCGCATTATATCACTAACGGATTCAATTGTAAAGCTATTTATTAGATACTAAAATTTAATTTCCATTCTACGTTTACTTTAAATTCCTTCTTGGTTAGACTCATCTTTAATCTCCTCGCCATTCTCACCACATTTACGTAAGCCGAAATTAATGGTTTGTTCTATTTTTTGGCAGGTAAACATCTTACCTTGTTTCAAATATTTACACTCGATATTACAAAACATCTCAGGGGTTAACCCTAATTTATCCATCATCTCTTTCATTAATCTTTACCTTTCATCTCAAGAATGATATTCTTAAACATATCATATTCGTCGCCAGCCTTAAAGGTAGTAAATTGTAAATCATTCCTACCAGCTAATCCTAATGACTCGTCAACAAATAATTCTGTTGCCACACAAATTAACTGGTCACTAGGATCTTCAGTTTCATAGAGGATGAAGTGTTCAATGAACACCCCACCATCACGTTCAACAAAGACTAGGATAGCACTCTTATTTTTCTCTAAGACTTCTTCCATTAATCTTCCCCATCATCGTCAGTAAACTTATCTAGACAAGATTTGTTACCAATGGCAATACTTCCTGATTTACAGTATCCTCTTTTATACTCAGTGCGATAGCTAGTGTTAAGTTTACACTCAGTCATGAAACAAGTAATGTTAGTCTTAGGTAATTTATCAGTTTTCATTTTTCTTCCTTCTCAAGTAAAATTACAGTTCTAACTTCATCCACCCTAACAATAAGAGAGTCGTTGTATTTCTCTGCTAAAGTTATTGCGTCACTAGCTAAATTACAAGTTGAAGTTAGAAAATACTCATCTAATTTTTCCTCATAAAGCCAAACTTCAAACTTAGAATGAGGTTTGGTGAATTTATCAAATTTATTCATCATTTAACCCTTTCAGTAAATTATATTGATCTTCGTGTGACAACCAATATGGGATTTCTATTAATCTAATATTATTTTCTTTACAGTAATCTCTTAATTCTTGATCTCGTTTTTGTTGTTTCTCGAAAGCTTTCTGACCTCCCCAAAATTCAATTGGTTGGTAGTGTTGTTCACCGTTATATTCTATAAATACTCCATTAACAACGAAATCTATCATATAATTTCTATTGTTAAATCTTACAGTCAACTTCTTTATATTATCTTCGCCGTATTTTTCTCTCAACCAATTTCTAATTCTAGTTTCATTCTTTAACTTACAATCAGGACACCCGGTTCCGCGATAAACTTTCTTAGGAACAGCGTCCCACACATTTCCGCATATATCACATCTCCATCTCAGTTTTATTGTACAGTTTACATAATTATCTAATCTAGTTATATTTCTTCCCTCTAATCTTTTATCCACTTCCGCATTAGTTAATATATTTTTGCCGAAACACTTAGGGCATCTTCTACCCATAAAAATCTTATCTAACGTGGTATTCCATGTATGATTACAAAATTTACATTGGCAAAGAGTCTTGGTTCTATTAGTAACGTAATCTCCTATCAGCGAGACATCTTTGTCTTTTAATCTTTCTACTACTTCATCCCTAGTTAATTTTATATTTCCTGCACATTTAGGGCATCCTGTTCCATGTAGAACATTTTCTGGTTTAGCTAACCAAGTGTGTGAACAGAATTTCTTTAGACATTTAAATTTCACAATTGTTTTGTTATTCACATAGTCGTCAACGAGAACTATATTTCTACTTTTTAGCTTTTCGTTTATACCATCTTTTGTTAGTTTGAGATGTCCAGAACAAGATTTACATCCACCATTATGATACATATTAGCAAATGAAGCTTCATAAATATACTCACACACCAAACACTTGAATAAGCCTCTATCTGTTAATTTATCATAATCAGACAGTCTAATTTTATTGAAAGATTTTAATTTTTTGTCCAACTCGTTCAAAGATATTTTTATCATTTGCTACTCCTTAAAAGATGTTTATATTATTTATCTTTTAAGGAGTAGCAAAATCTTATTTAATTGTTACTCTTCCTCTTCTGTATCTATTTCTAAAGAATCTTCACTACCAAAGGAATATTTATTTTTGATTTTTACCTGTAAATCGTCCATAATTTCTTTAGTGAAATATTTTCCCATGTTTTTAGCCACTTCCTTCATCTTAACCTTAGCTCCATCCTTAAAAACAAAACTATGACCTTCCTTATTCACAATACCGAACTCTTCAGCAAAATCCAACATATTACTAAAAGGTAAAATTCCATCCTTGAAGGAGATATAAACTTTAAATTTACTTCCCTCCCTCATGAATCTTGACTTCTCAACACTACAGGTTATGATAGCTCCAGAACGATTTTCTCCCTCTTTCATTTGAGCTTTACTGAGAATTATAGACTGGTCAACGGCATAAGTGTAACCGCTGCCACCTCCGCTAACTTGGCGACTATAAAGGTCGAGTGTGGCATAACTATGATTTACAACAATTAGAGGAGTTTTGGTCAAACTCAGGGGGGCCGTGATAATTCTAAAGACAGATTTGATAATCTTAGCTCTAGTCATATCGACCTTATCGTTCTCTTCTCTTGCGTCCTTGATTTCTTTATTCGTTGGTAAATTTCCGAGAGAATCTAAACATATCATGTAGTTAGGAGGAACAGTTTTATTCTTCTTTGCTTCATCTCTTTGCTCT
>Ga0209518_1000638_pt1 | contig 43531 bp, 56 predicted proteins | sample RifGroB1_FD_183993 | JGI IMG/M metagenome (GOLD analysis project Ga0209518, IMG submission 183993) | Groundwater microbial communities from Rifle, Colorado, USA - Groundwater B1 (SPAdes) (version 2) | ecosystem: Environmental > Aquatic > Deep subsurface > Groundwater | place: Rifle, Colorado...
GCCTTTCGTTCCCGCCAGCTTCGTCGTCTGGATTTCAAAACCATTTCTATGATTTATGCTTCCGTCCGTAGTTACGCCCACGCCACGTGGTAGTTCGTCTTGTACAGCGTTTCCCGCTTCTCTATCCGGGTAATACGCCTCAATTTCCACGCCGTATATTCTCTTACTTCTGATTTCCTTTCCTTCGTTATCGCTTCGGAATATCTTAGCCGAACTATACGGACGCACTATTATTGTAGTATCTGACCTATTATTATCATCATCATCATTATCGTTATGGTATTCTCCATTATGTCTATCTAAACAACTTTCTGAACAAAAATGGTCGTCACAATTCCCGCAACTTTCGCCGGAAAAACAGCTATCGCAAAAATCTTCCCCGCAATGATTACATTCGCTGATATCGTTACGCGAAACCATATCGCCACAATCAAAACATTTTATTACTTTTTCCATTGTATATTTATATTTATTTTTTAAGGTACAATCCCAGTATTGTATTCCGCCCCCCACGCTTCGGGCATAAGAAACGGATATAAGCCAGTAATGTGTATTACGGGCTTATATCTGTTTCTTATTTAGTTTTATATCGTGGTACATATTTATTTTTATTTACTCTTTCGCCGTGCCTTGCTGGATCTATCTATCTTATCTCTTATCTCTTATCTCTTCTTAATGGGTTTTTTGTTTTCCGGTTTAGCCATTTGATAAACAAAAAAACAACGGCGGGCAGGCTGTTGTCTTTTTGTTTTTTGCCGTCTTAACGGCTTTTTACTTTTTGACTTTCGTTTTGACTATTGGCTTATGTATCGGGCTTCTGCTTCTTTGGCTTTGCTTATGAGCTGGCGTAAAAAAGTAATTTCCCCGCTTAGCTCTGTAATGGTGCGATCATATTTCGTTTTCCCGCTTTCCGTGCTTTCAATTTTTAGCCGGAGGATTTCGGCGCGCTCATCGCTTCCGCATTGTATTTTTATATCCAGTTGGCTTCCGCCTTGCCCCTTCGTGGCTCGCTCGCTTGTTGTTGTGGTGTAGAGTTTCATTGTAGCCGTTCGGTTAGCTCGCGTATAATTTCCTCGTTCTCTTTCACTCTCTGGCGGGACGCTTCCAACGTTTCATCTATTTGGTTTATTCTTTCGCTGTTGTTCTCGGCTTCGGCTCGCTCTCTGCTTATCGTTAGGCCAGCCCGGTAGGCTTTATATTCAGCGATGCGGTTCTGATGATAGGCTATTAATTCGGCGATGTTTTCGTCTTTGATTTTGATTAACATATTTATATTTCAATAAGCTAGTAAGGTTTTGCCCGCTTCCTTTATTATATCAAACGCAGACAAGCAAGCAAAACCCCCCTGTGGATAAAAAACACTTTCAAGCATATTCCCTCATTTGTGTCAAGTTCCGCCCCCGTGCTATCCTCGCGCTACGCCCTCGCCTCGCTTCAATGTTAGCCCCGCCGTAGGCGGGGCTTCCTATTCGCCCCCCCTATCAATCAATCCCCTTCCTATAAGCTCTTTTCTTCTCTGCTCTTTTCTTCTCTTTTGTACTTACCCTATATGCTACCTTCTCCCAGAAAATAACCCCAAATCTTTGTTGATTTTTGGAGGGATTGCCTTGCGACCAATTTTTTATAATTTTTTCCAAAAAAAGGCTTCATTAAGCCATTTTTTATTTTTTATAAAAAAACCTATCTGTTACTCTATCTGTTAAAACATTTTAACAAATAGCCCTTTTTCGTATTTTCCCGTTTATTTCTTGACTGTAGATATTAAATATGTGATAAACACGCTATTTGTTAGCGCCTTGAAATCCAGTTTATACCATAGAGGGCTAGGAAGCGTCAAGGCTTCCTAGCCCCTATGGATAGGTTTCAAGGAAAGTTTCTTTGACAGAAGCAACGCTTCGTGTTCCCTTTGTGTTAATGTTAAAACATATAGTAATATACTATTAACAAATAGACTTTTATGCTACAATAAGCTCAAAGACCCACAGTCATTATTACAACATCTTTAACATTTAGGGTCAAGCAAATGCTCGAGAAAGAAATCAAGAATAAAATCCTAAATTGGCTCCTGCACCAGCCGGGAGTCTTCGCCTTCGTCTGCCCCACAACCGGTATCTGGGATGCCAAAAGGGGATTCTGGCGCACCAGTTCAAAAAGAGGCATACCTGACATCCTTTGTTGCGCGCATGGGCGCTTCATAGGCATAGAGGTAAAGACTCCAACCGGCCGTCTCCGTCCCGATCAGAAAGACTTTGCTGAAGCCTTCCAACTGGCCGGAGGGATGTTCATACTGGCCAGAAGTCTTGATGATGTTAAGGCAGAGTGGTATAATATAGCTAATGGATAATGTTGTTACCAAAGTTACCAAAGACACAGAGCAGGTGATTCAGCCGGCAGAAGGCAGATACAGCTTCAGAGAACTTGAAGAGTTTTTGGAAGAGTATCAGCGCAACGGAAGAAACGCGACTAAGGCTGTAATGGTAATCAGGCCGTGGTTGCAGAACAAACCGGAGAGAGCAAAAATGGCAGGGAGTAGAATGTTAAAGAAAATAGATTTGGAAACGGCAGATATGGTTTTAGCTTTGCGTTCAGTCGGAGTGGGAGCAAAGAAGATAGCGGAAAAAATTGTACAGTTGCTTGATTCAAAAAAAATAACTAAGACTTTTACCAGCGACGGTGATGTAAGCATAGTTGAAGAAGATAATATTCAAGCTATTGATAAAGGGCTAATTCACGCTCTGAAGATAGGAGTAGGCGGAGGATATAAAGCGGAGGAGATAAGACAAAGCGGAGTTGTGGGACACGCGCATTTTAGTTTGGGAGATTTATTTGAGAAAGCAAAGATGAAAGAGCTGGAGATACAGAGTTCGATGTCTCCGGAAAAATATCAGGAAAGAGTAAAAGGTCTTTTGGAAGAAGCAAAAGAACAATATGGGCAGACCTAGAATAGCTGACCAGAATTTAGCGGCGGCGATGTTATATTCTCCTGAAGTATTTGTGAGAAATGTTTTCGGTTTGGTCCCGGAAAGAGATAATGAGAAGTTTATAAAAGGGAAAAATATTTCTTGGCAGCAGCACGATATATTAAAGGCAGTAGAGGCGGCTATGTTGGGAGAGGCGGCAAGGAAGATAAGTATTAAGTCGGGCAACGGAATAGGTAAGTCTAGTGTCGCCTCATGGATTATTTTATGGTTTCTATTTGCTTTTAAAAATTCTCAGGTTGCTGTTACCGCGCCGTCATCGTCACAGATATTCGATGTACTCTGGAAAGAATGTATGAAGTGGATTTCACAGATGCCGGAAGCTATTAAGATGAAATATGAATGGAATACTACGCATATCAGAATGGCGGAGAATCCTTTCGTATGGTTTGCTCGTGCGGCGACAGGGAAGAAGGAATCGCCTGAAGCGCTTGCGGGTTTACATGCTGAGAATGTATTGCTTGTTGGAGACGAATCGAGCGGAATCCCTGATGAGATTTTTGAAATCGCCGAGGGGTCGCTGACGGAAAAAAACACACTGGTTATTCTGCCGTCGAACCCGACGAGGATTACGGGATATTTTTATGAGACTTTTAATAAGGATAAGGCCAGGTGGCAGAACCTGAGTTTTAACTCACTGGAAAGCCCTTTGGTGAATGCCAAGGAATTTGCTGAAGGATTTGAAGCGAAGTACGGAAAGGATAGCGATGAATACCGCATACATGTGACAGGAGAATTTCCTCAGGCAGATTCCGTAGACAACGCAGGATATATTTCTTTATTTGATGCTGAGGATTTGAGTTACGCGCAGGACGCCGGTAAGTTTGTTGATCCGAAGTTGGGGATTGACCCGGCCGGAGAAGGTGAGAACGAAGGTGTTTGGGTTATAAGAGATAAGTTCAGGGCTAAGATAGTTGCTCGTGAGGCGATATCCACACCTAGAAGCGGGGCATTAAAGACTTCTACTTTGATGGGGCATTACGGAATTAAGCCCGGCAGGGTTTCTGTGGACGATTTTGGGCCTGGGGCGAAGATGATACAGGAACTTGGGGAGAGCGGAGTCGGCAGGGTAAGGGCGGTCAACGCTGGTATGCCACCTGATGATAGGGCTAGATTTATGAATAGGCGAGCGGAGAACTATATGAGAGCTAAGAACTGGCTGAAGCAGGGCGGGCAACTGGTTAAGGGCGAGGGCTGGGACCAGCTCTTGGATATTAAATATAGGCGGGCTCTCTCCGGGAAGGTTCAAATCAAGGGTAAGCGTGATATGAGGAGAGACGGAGTTGATGATTTGGGCGTGGCTGATGCGTTCATGCTGACGTTTGATACCGAGGATAGGTTTGGGACCGCGCCCGGAGGTTATGGGAGCGGGGGGGCTGTGGAAAACTTAAGCAATGAACAGGCCGCGGCTTTGACTAGGATTTATAAGTAAGGCGTGGTATAATTATAAAATGGTAGAAACTATGACCGCCCGCCCGGAAGAAGGCAAGACTCAAGATAGAGTGAGTTATATTTTCGGTAGGTTAAATAAAATGGATGAGGCTAAGAAGCAGTATTCTTCCCGTTGGAAGAATTATGAGTTGCTTTGGAAAATGTTTGCGGAGGAGAAGAAGGGAAAAGACGCGTGGCGTTCTACTCTGCCGGATACTTGGACTTACGCGACTATTAAGACGGCACAGTCGGCTTTCTTGGATTCTGATGTGCTGCCGGTATTTTCCAGGAGAGAAGATGAGGATGAATCCAAGACAAGCGATTTAAGGGATTTGTTTTCATTTGTCGCTGATAAGGGAGATTTAAAAAAGGAACTATACTACGCCCGCCTGGATGCGTTTAAGTTGGGAAACGGATGTTTGAAGACGGTTTATTTGAAAGACGAAAGGGAAATTTATAATATAGATAGTTTTGACGCGGAGACGAATGTTTTTAAATATACTAAGAAGATAGTCAGGGATTTTGATGATGTTAAAACAATAAGGGTTTCTCCTTATTTATTTTTTGTAGATGAACTCACCAGGGCTGATTTCGGGACAGCTCGGGATTGCGCGGAGATAGAGATACTTGGATATGATGATGCTAAGAGAATTTACGGACATTTGGTCCCGCAATGGGAAACGAACATCAAGAAGAATAGCGGAATGGGAATTAATATTTCGGAAATTTCTTCTACTACTACCGGAGCGCAGACAGCGGCGAAGAGCGCGATTAAAGACGGAGGAACGAGTAATGTGTTCAGGATTTTTGCTCCGATAGAACTTTCGGATGATGAGGTGCAGATAATTCACTACTGGAATAAGATTAATGACAGTTATGAAATTGTTATTCAGAACTATGGAGCGCAGATAGCCACCAATGCGAAGCCTTCGCCGATTCCTTATACTCACAAGCAACTGCCGTTTTCTCCGATTCAGTATTCTCCTTATTCCGGAGACGAGTTCTGGGCTGCGGGAATTATTGAGGTTACGTTTGCGGAAATTAAGGCGCACCGTGGATATAGAGAAATGAAAGCGGATAGACAGATGTTGTCTTTGTTTTCTCCGGCGTTCTCGGATGTTAATGACGAGATAGACCAGCGTGTTATGCCATTGGGACCGCTTACGGTGATTAGAACTAAGGGGGGAACCCCAAAAACATGGCAGATTCCAGGACTTACGAACGCGGATATTGCTTTGAATAAGGATTATGAAGATGCTATCAAACGGGCTTCTGGGATAGATGAGCGACTTCTTGGTTTCGCCGGAGGTAAGTCGAGAATGACGGCCACGGAGGTTTCGTTTATCAGGGAAGCGTCGCTTGCCCGCTTGAGAGAATTTATGTTCTTGTATAAGCAGGCGCTTATCCGCACGGTTAGATTAAAAGTTAAATTATTTGAACAGTATTACGCCTCGCCTATCAAGCGCGAACCCATGGTTAAGGGAGACGGCGCCGTGAAGCAGATAAAGGTTTTGATGAAAGAATTTAAGGTGAAGACCGGAAATGTTTATAAATCCAAGGAGGTGTATGAGGGAATGTTTAGCGGTGACATTAATGATGTTGAACTTGATATGAGGGTATTGCTTCCTATGACGCCGGCCCAGCTTGTAACGAAGTGGGCGCAGGTGTTGAGAGATCTGACGCCGTTCGCGCAGGCGGGAATCATAAATATAGACTTGGATAAGATCATTGGTAATTATCTTAAAGCTCTGGAAACGGATTTGGAAACTTTGCGTAAGGATGTTTCCGGAGAGTCGGCTAAGTTGGCGGAGGCGGAACACCTGCTTCTGGCTGATAGCAATACTTCAGAAGCGACTTTGAAAGCATTGCCGAATGGGACTCCTGAACAGTATCTGACAGAGGCACATTTGAGAGTCCATAAACAGCTTGCGGACAGAGATGATGAAATGGGTGAATCGGAGCGCAGGAATATGGCGAAGCATATCGCGCAGGATACAACCAACTGGTTTAAGAAGGTCTCGGAAGCGAAGGTGCCGGAAAACAACATGGCTAATTTAAGCAACAACCCCTTGATGGCTCAGTTGGGAGGAGTATCCCAAATGGGGCCGGTCGAAACAGGGATGCCGCCGCGGACATCTTCCGAGGTGGCTTTTAATCCTCCGCAAATGAGCGGACAGATGCCGGGACAAGGACAAGAATAAATGAAAATTTTAGTTTTATTGCAGTTTCCGCAACAGCTTGAACAATACAAGTGTGTTTTGGAAAAACTTGATGACGCGGAGATAACCGTACTCACGGATACTACTCCGGCTTATTCGAATAAAGATAGATGGCATAGAGAAGGCGCGTGGAAGAATAAAATCAGAATTTGGAAAAGCCCGGTGTTCCCTCACCCTTGGTATTATATATTGGCTCGTAATATAGATGATGCCAGGTTTTTTTACTGGAAGTTGAAAGAGCAGTCTGAATATTATAAGAAGCGCGCGACAAAAGAATGGCCGGCGTATCTGCCGCTCGCGTGGATGAAACAATTTTATAAACCGCATAAAGCAATACGATTTGATTTTGCGAAGCTAAATCCTGATTTGGTGCTTACCAGTTCTTTGGCTTTCAGGCCGTTTCATGCAGATCAGGATTTTGCCATTGAAGCGAAGAGGTGCGGGGTTCCTGTGTGGTCTTTAATACCGAACTGGGATGCGCTGACGACGAAGGCTTCAATGTATCCGAAGCCGGACAGAGTTTTCTGCTGGAATGATTTTCAGGAGAACGAGTTGGTAAAATATCACGATATTCTTAAAGAGAAAATTATGAAGGTTGGGGCATTTAGTTTTGAGAGATGGCTTGAGAAACGCAGGTCTACTCCGAGAAGAGAGTTTTGCAGGAAGTGGGATTTGGATGAAGATAGGCCGTTTGTAACATATTTAAGTTCGTCTAATTCTATCGCAGGCGATGAAGTGGATGGAGTAACGCAGTTTGCAGATTATTGTATGATAAAGAATATCCAAGTCGTAGTGCGAGCGCATCCGGATAAGGCGGAGAAATTGTCTAAGATTCCCGGAACAACTTGTATCCCAAGAGCGGGAGAAAATGTAACTGATGAGGAAGCCTTCCAGTTAGCTTATGACACATATTTCCATTCGAGTGGGCTTTATGCCATAAATACTTCTGCGATGATTGAAGCTATGCTTGTCGGCAAGCCGGTGTTCGGTATGGATACCAATAAAAAAGATGTCACGGAAAGATGTTTGCATTATCAGCAGTTAGAACCATGGTTAAACGGGGAAGGATACAAAGCCATTCGTAAATGGCTTGGTATTGGGGATCGGCTTCCCTCGGATATAATTGTGGAGGAGATTAAAAAATTATATAATTAATATATGGCTAATCAAGAACCGCCGGCAATAGAATTGCCGGAATCAAAAAAAGTTGAATATATTTGGCAGATTATTCATGAGAAAGAAAAAGAGTTGATGTATAACAAAGTCCAGGAGTGGATCTGGCTCCTAGAGAGCATCAATCCGGTTAAGGTCGGTAAGCGTGAAGCGGAACAGTATTTAGCGCAGTATCAAAGAAGGAACAAGGAAATTGAGGGACAGATATTTACATTCAAAAGTTACGCTAAGGAACACAATATAAATTTATGACATTTGATGAATTACTAAACAAAGATTTAACGCCCGCAGATAGGGATGCGCTGGGGAAACTAAAATCTAGCGGTGATTGGAATACTTTAAAGAATTTTACCGAAGACCATATGTTGCGTTGGGCATATAATCTGCTGGTAGATGATTTCGTTTCTGATGAGGAAATGTTAAATAGTTTAAAATCAGCGCGGGGATTTGTAAAAGGTTATCGGACTATTAAAAGAATAATTGAAAATAAATGAAATACGATTTGAATAAATTTGCAGAAGAAGCTAAAAAAGAATATTGGGAAAATGCTTATAAAAATAAATTGAAAGATATTTACCATTTGGAAGTGGCTCTTAAATGGCTGAAAACGAAAGCAGGAATAGAATCGGTTGGTTTGGAAAAAGCCACGAACGGAGCATTGCAATCAGAGATTGATATTGCGTCTTTGAAAGCAGAGTTGAAATTTTTAGAAAGTTTAATGATTTGATTATCAGCTAATTTTAAAACAATGCCATTCGCAGGTTTCAAAAACATGGCCGCTTGTATGAACGCTCACCGGGATAAAAAAGACCCGGCGGCATATTGCGCTACCATAATGCGTGCTACCGAAGGTGGGATGAAAAAGAAACACGCAAAAAAAGGTATGATGAAGAAAAAGGAAATGATGATGAAGTAGTCTGATTTTAGCCTTCTCTGAGGATCCAAGGAGCGAAAATATATAAAAAATAAGAACTTGGCATTATAAGCTTAGTTTTTATTTTTATGTTTGACAAAAAAGCATATGATAAAATATATATGCGTAAATGGTGGAAAAAGAACGGAAAATTAGTGAGAAGAAATTTACGATTTAAAATATTAGACTTTTTAGGAGGGAGAAGGTGTAAAAAATGTGGTTTTTCTGATTTTCGCGCGCTTCAGGTGGATCATATAAATGGTGGTGGTTGTAGAGATTTAAAACAAGGATTATATAAACACGGAGTGTGGGCGCTTTATGCTTTTGTAAAAAAACATCCCGGAAAATTTCAGGTTTTATGTGCTAATTGTAATTGGATTAAAAGATGGGAAAATAAAGAATTTAGTGATGGTAAAAAATTAGTTATACACAAGGTATAGATATTTGCTATGTTCTATTGTTATGCTATAATATAATAAGGAATTATAAGTTAAGTTTTTTCTTTTGCCCTGATTGTGGCGTAAAAACAATCGTACTATGGAAGAAAAATCAAAAGAGGACGTTAAAAAGGCGGAGGAAACCGCCGGGGACGGGTCCACCCAAAAAGAAACACCTCTAAAGGAAAGTGAGGCCGTAAAAACTCACGAGGAGAAAGCAGACGAATTGTTGGGTGCGACCCGCAAGGTTGAAGTCCCAAGATTCAACGAAATCAACGATAAGGCTAAGTTGTATGAGAAGTACGAGCCTTTAATCGGAAGGATTCTGAGCAAAGTATCAGAAAAACCTGATTTCGTAGATGATCTTCTTGGTGGTAAGAAAGAAGATCCTGTAGAAGAAAGGCTTGCTAGGCTTGAAGATGAAAGGAAAGCCGAGCAGCGGGGGCAACTCCGCGGAGCCATTACCGAAGCCCTTTCTCGGTGGCCTGATTTTGAAAAATCATGGAAAAGTGTTCAACCTATTGTTGAATCTTTGTATAAAAGCGGAGTGTCTTATCCAGAGGCAATCCGGCGCGGATACTTGGCTATAAACCCGGACGCGGCGAAAGCCGAGTCTGAAAGAATAGCCCAAGACCAAGCAAATAAGCTCGGGGAATTTAAACAGGGTTCTGGAGGAAGAGTTCCTCATGTCGGTCAAATTAAGAACGACAAGAAACTTACCCCCGGAGAACAGAGAGCGGCAAAGATAAATAATATGACTGATGAACAGTATGCTTCGGCTTTGGAACGGTTAGAACCGTATCTTAAAGCTAAAGGCTTCTATGATCCGATATTAGAGACACCGTTAGAGTAATTATTAATTTAAAAATACTGAAAATATGGCATTTTTACGAAAGCAAAGTCCTTTGAGCGTGCCTACTATAGTTATAGGAGGCCCTGACGCAGCTGGTCCTGTTTTCACTTCTACAATAATCGTCAATTCCGGAGTTATGCAGTTGGGTGATGTTGTAGCGGTTGTTTCGGGTGCCGGTGTTGCGAACAGCATTGTTGTAAGGCGTTACAACGGAGCTGGGGACAAAATTTTGGGTATTTGTATTGGTTTCGGAAGAGCAGACGGTAAATCTGTTTCTTATGATGCCGGTACGAACGATACTGTTACCGTTGGCTCGACTAACGAAACAGTTGCCGGAATATACGCGAAGATAGATATTACCCCCGGCGCAGTCTGGTCGGCTCCTTTAACTGCTGCAATTCACACTACGGCAGTATTCGGTTATGGAGCGCAGGTTGAGTGTGGGACTACGACAGGGGCAGGTAAATTAACGGAATCTACTGTGAGTAGGACGACAAGCGCTCACTTGGGATTCGCTTGTATCGGTCCTGACCCGGAAGACACCTCCCGCGGTTTGGTTTATGTAGTGGAAGGACCTATGAGGGGTTCACAGACAGCTTCTTAATTTTTATTAACTTAATTTAGAAAAACATGGCAGAAAACTTAGGCACTTGGGGAGATGCTATACGCGGACAAGGAGTTCGGTTTGTTGAGTTTTTCTCACAGACCCCTCTTCAAAATGTAAACGGATGGGAACCTGTTGTTAAGGTGAGGCGCTCAAATGACGCTACTTCAAACTTTTCAGGAAAGACCGGGGCAAGTCGCTTGCAGAGATTCTCAGACGGTTCCGCTATTCCTTCTCTTAACAGGTATAAATTATATAACACCTCGGTATCACAAGACCCGGTCGGTGGTCGTATTGAGGCAACTCGTCAGACGGTTCTTTATAGGGACCACGGCGATGCGTTCAATGAAAATTCCGACTTAATCACTGAAGTCAAGTATTACTTGGCCTTGGCGGGAGCGCAGATCTTTAACAGAGCATTTACTTCCGGAGCAGGAGTAACTGCAGGAGTAAGGGTTGTCCCTTACGGAGATGGAGCGCCTCCGGCTTCTACTTCTCACCCTCGCGCGGACGGTGGAACGGCTCAATCCAATGCTTCGGCAACTGGTATTCCGTTGACGGAAGTCAACTTAGAAACCGGCAGAATCGCGTTGTTAAACCAGCTTTCTGATAATGGAGCTTCTTTGACTGCTCCTGGGGAAATTTATCTTATCACCGGACTTAACCTTGATAAGACAGCGCAGATTATTACCAAGTCCGACCAGAGGTCCGGAACTGCGAATCATGACATCAACATATACTCAGGCGGGTATGTGAAAGTGATGTCCTCTTCTTTGCTTGATTCCGGGATTTCGGCTTCGGGAGTTGGGTCAAACACCCAATGGTTCTTAGTAGCGCCGAACTGGGCGAAAATGGCAATTATAATCTCTGCAGGTCCTGACATTGAGTTCTTGATTGACAAAGATACTAAGTCAAAATTATTTGATGTTCTCTTGGACTTGGGAGTTTGTTCTTATGATTGGAGAGGGCTTTGGGCTTCGAAAGGCGATAACGCGGCTTATTCCAGCTAAACGATTATTAACTAAAGAAAAAAGACTATGTCTAAAAAATTTCAAGGACTGATAGTGGTAGCCATAGTCGTTTTAGCTGTGGCTGTTATCGGCCTTTATTTCAGAGCACTCCCTCTTCCGGTGACAGAAGAAAGCGGAAAGCCGCTAGCAGGAGAAACAGACCTTGACACTAATTGTCTTGGAGAATCCGACAGAGTGATTCGTTCCGAATCGGGTACGTCTGCTTCTTCTACAAGAATGTGTGAAAGTAAGTTTTCGTTGTATCTTTCTAAAACTGCGGCAACATCAAGCGCCGCATGGCAGAACACAACGGGTAGAGATATTTATTTTACCGATTCGTTTGCGGCTTATTTGGGAAAGGCTTCTACCTCAGAGGCTCTCAAAGTAGGCACTTCTACTGATTCAGGATTAGGTGAGACTGTGTACGATGTTGTCGATGCTACGATTATGAATGAAAACGTGGCAACCGGTACTCAGCCTTTTCTTTCGGGGATTAGTAATGATGAGCGTGCCGATAACGTAGATTTCGCGGTAGTACATCCTAATGAATGGGTTGTAGCGCGAAGAAGCGCGGGAACCACTCTGCTGGATTACTGTGACGGTGACACAAAAGACACGATACTTGCTTGCGAATTTGCAACTTCAACACAGAAAGGAGGAGATGTATTGTTGTGGTTCGAATATCAATATCGTGATACGAACTAGCCTTTAATGAGAACCGCCCGGCAGGTCGATTTACCGAAAGGTTTGTCGGGCGGTTCCGAAAGGAAATTAATAGCTAAAATACTTAAATGGCAAAGAAAATAAAAAAGCTGGGTGCCGCGAAGAAAGTTTTTATCTTTGATCCCGAAGATGCCGAACGCGTCTTGGAGTTGGGTGATAAAAAATTTGTTTTTAAGCATGATGCTGTGGAGAAACTTGAAGTGACCGGCGCGGAAGCGAAAGCGCTGATTGCGAAGTATCCTTATTTGAAAGTTGCGTAATTTGAAATTTATTAATAACAAACAGCCTAGCCGGAAGGCGTAAAATCAACGGCGTAAAATTATGTTTGTACAAAATAGAAGGGCGGATAAAAGAGATATAGAATTGAGGTCATTTGAAGGCTATGCATTCAGCATTCCTTACGGAGTGAGCTGGATATGGGACAAGGCAGGAGAATATCTTACAAAGGAAGTTTTTAAAATTAACAAAGGCGGACAGGATAAATACGGATTAGACAACGGCCACGGAGTTCCTGATTTATTGGTTTCTACAGAAACAGCGTGGAAGAAAGAAGGTAAAAAATTAGCACAAGTCAATAGATTCCATATTTCTGCGGAACTGATACCAAGAGAAGCTCTTATCAAAACAGCGCAGGAAAGAAAAGTAGAATCCGGGCTGATTCTCAACTGGCTGGCTGATAAGCAAATAGATAGGAATGAAATTGCCGATGCCATTAATTCGTTGCCGATTCCGGAAGAAGTACGTTATCCTGCCGCATTAAACGAGTCAGATGATTCAGATGAATAAATCAACAAAAATTATTTTAGGACTATTGCCGGCTCTCATAATCGCAGGAGTGGTTTATGCCGCTCCCTCGTTGAACGACTTGTTTATAAAACTGAATTTAATTCAGAAACAGGTTGATGAATTGCAGACGCAGTTAAATGTTCCGAAGCTAGGTTCTTTCCAGACACAGGGTTATTGTTTTAACACCGCAGCGGCCACAACTTCTGTAACTTATTTAGAACCGGTAAAATATAGTACCGCTACTCCGGCTATATTCCCGGCATGTGATATTATGCGGGCTGATAAAGTTACTTTAAATCTTCTCGGCACCGGAAGCACAACTCAGGGAAATATTGCTTTCCTGGTTGAGTTTTCAGAAAACGGCGGAGATTGGTTTACGGAAGAAGTACACACTACTGCGACAAACTTAATAAATGAATTTGCTTCAACCACGCGCTTTGTGCAGTTGGGAGGAAACGGACAGACAAAGATAAGTATTCCGATTATCACTGCTTCCGATGGATTACAGCACAAATATGCCAGAGTAAAAATGTGGGCAACGGGCACTTACGCATCTAGTTCTGTATGGAGTCAGTTTGTAAAACGGGAATTTAACAACTAAGCCGGTTCATAAAATGGTAAGACGAGTTTTTATAGCTACATTGGCTTCCATGGCTATGACCGGCTTGGTAATGGCTCACGGTAATACGCTTTGGGAGCATTTTAAAGGCGCTCTCCCAGAAATGGATGAGAGGGCTTTTATGTATGAAGATCACGGAGGCCAAGAGGTTTACTCGGGGACCAAGGAACAGAATATTTATTTATATAATGTAATTCATACTGAACCCATTCTCGGCTCTTTGGCTTTTCCTCCTTCAACAGTAGAGGGGACGTCAACTGCAGGATGGACGGATAGTGGTTCGGTGGTGCGTCTTAATACTGCTGCTGATAGCGTTGGAATAGGAACTACGAATCCTCCTGAAAAACTTAGTGTGGTAGGAGGAAATTTTTATTTGAGTGGAAATTTATCGGCATCGGGAGGAACTTATAATCTTGGGAGTACAAACGGCACCTCTACTTTATCGGTACAGAGTGGTTTGCTCGGTATCGGTACCACAACTCCCCGCGCCACATTAGCGGTACAGGGCACTGGTCTTTTTGCCGGGACAACCACGGTTGGCGGATTAATTTCTACTTCAACTATTACAAGTACCGGTTCCGGTACTTCAACTTACGGAGGAGGAATTAGTGTAACAACCGGATGTTTCGCAATCGGAACTACTTGTGTAGCAGGAAGCGGGGCTTCGGGATATACGCTTTTGTCCGCTCCTGCTGATGTAGGCGTTTCTATTACAAATAGCGTCAAGGCGACAACTTCGCTTATTAGCTCTCTTATCTTAGCGAATACTTTAACTGCTAATTCAGCAATTCGTATAACTGGTTTTGCCACAACCACTGTAAGCGGAAACAATACGCAGGTATTTGTTAATTTTAATATGTCTTTGGGAGGAGGAGCGACTACGACTTGCGGTGCTTATATAGGAGATGGGACCAATGCAACCTATTCGGCAACTTCAACTTATTCTTTTGTATTAAGAGTGAACAGCGCAAGTTCACAATCACTTAAATGTTATTCTAAAACTGATTCTACCGTGGTTAGAATAAGTAATTATCAAGGCGGATCAACGGGAGGACAGACGGTTTTCCCATCCGGAGATTTTTCTTCGGTGAGCAGTAATGTTGATACTTCGGCAAATCAAACGTTATTTTTCGCGGGCTTTCAAACTGCCGCGGGTTCTCCCGGTACTACCAATGTAAGTTTTTACGGGATTACAGCTGAATTATTAAAACCATAAATGGCAAAACTACAAATCCCTTCCCCGGAAACAAGACAATGGTCTGGTATTTTTCCAGGGCAGGATTTTGGTTCAATATGGTCGGCTAAATCTATTGACCTTGAAAGAAATAGGGGAAAGGTAGGACTGGCAGATTCTTACTCCGATATTCAAAATTCAGGACAGGGAGGATTTGGGAATCTTACTGTGCCGATAGCTTTTGTAAGATCATCTGCCGATAATACTGACAGGTGGTGGGCAAATGCCGGAAAACTTTTTAAAACTTCAGGTTCTAATCCGGAAACAGGATGGGCGGAAGATGCTATTGCAAGCACTCCTTCTGCGCCATTATATGATTTGATTGATTTCGTAGGGGCTTTGATATGCCCAACTTCCACGGATTTAAGCCGGCTTTCCGCTGGGACGTGGACCGCTTCCTGGTGGCAGACAACGCTTGGACAAGCGGCGCTGACTGCTAATCCTCATAGATTTTTTATACTTGCAGGAGCTCTTTGTTTTACGGACGGACGATTAGTTCATCGCTATGATGGGACTATTGTCGGAAAAGATTTAACTATCCCCGTTGGTTTCAGGGGCGAGGGCGGAGTTGTATGGCGTGATACGGCTTTTGTTTTCGGAGCAAATATTGTAGGACAAGAAGCGGAGATTTTTACATGGGACGGAATTTCTGATAATTACACCGGAAGATTCCCGGTAGGAGATACAGAAGTTCTTTGTATGTTTATTATTGATGTTCCTTATGCTGTTACTAAAAAGGGCTCATTAAAGAAGTGGACAGGTTCGGGATTCGAACAAGTAGAAGTAGGGGGGCTTCCTGTTCAGTTTCCTACCGTTGAAGTTCAGGGACAGATAAACGCTCTTCATCCTAACGGAGTTAGCGTAACGGAAGGAATAGCAAAAATGCTTGTTGATTTCGGAGTCATAACAAACGACAGGGCTATTTCAGGTTTTTGGAATTTTGATGCGAAGAAAGGAAATTTATATAACTGCGGATCTGTCCGAAATACCGGTGCGAAAGATTATGCTCAGCACGAACTGGCGGGGGTGGGAGCTTTACAGCAAACTTTTGTAAGCCAGGGTCTCTATCTTGCCGGTGCGCAGGTTTATACGGATTATTCAGGAACCACAAAATATGGGATTTTTTCTTCTGACGAGGCATCGACTTCTAACCAGGGATATTTTATAACTCCAAAATTACGGTCTTCCGATATTCGCAGATATTGGAGATTATTGCTTCCAACCATGAGACGTATGGATAACGCAGATGACCGGATTCGTTTTGCGGTAAGAACGCAGGATTCAAATGTTTTGCCTGCCTATGAAACAGCCACATGGACAGCGGCTAATCAATTTACTGCGGCGAATACCGATATTGCCGCGGGAGATTTTGTGGAAGTTTTAGCGGGCGATAATGCGGGCGCACTGGCGAGAATAACTGCGATTTCCGGCACAACCGTGACGATTGACCGTTCTCTTTATTCTTCAACAGCATCTTCCCGTGTCAGATATATACGTTTTACGGATATTGGAAATATTGCGAATGTATCGGTACAGACGGAAATTTTTAGAATTGCCGAGCGTTCTCCGTGGTTGCAAATACTTTGTGAATTGCGCGGTACTGAAACTTCACCCCTCATTGAAAGTATTTTATTAAACTTCGATGAAATCCCAATCTGATGCCCCCTTTAAATAATTTAGATTATAGGCTTTCCCAGCTCGAGCTTACTGTTAAAACTCATAAGCATAAGGGAATTGATTTTACTCCGGTACTGGATAATCTAAGCATGGTCCAAATTGGAAAATATGTTTTTCCTGCAGCTGCGACTTCCGGAAACTTGTCTATTCCTGTAAGACAGTTTTTAAGAGTTATAATTTCATTCGGTGCGAAGTCGGGGGCTTCAGACGATTATCTTCGTTTCGGAGGCGCATCAATAGATGCCGGGGCGAATTATGCTTTTATAAACAGCGGGGCGGCTGCCAGAACTTCACAGAATCAGATAGACATAAGAGACGGAGCAAATTCGGCTTTGGGAGCATTTTCGGTGATAGATATAGCGAATAATTTAAGCACATTAGTCAAGTCTGTATCTATCCATACCATAGACAAAATCACATCCGCCGCCACTTCTCAAACCTTTTATCAGATATTCGGTACTTGGGTTAATACAACCGCTTTTATTACGCAGTTGAGCCTGGTGTCGTCCGGGGCGCAGACTTATCCGGCGGATACGACTTTAATAGTTTTGGGAAGCAAAGAATAATGTGGTATAATAAATAAATGGCAAATCTCGCAGCACTAAGAGACAGATTAGAACTCATACTATCGATTCCACAGGGCGACTCATTCGTGGATAGTTCTTCAGAATTGGATGATATAAACGAAGCATATCGTAAAACCGCCTATACATGGGATTGGCCTCAACTCTTAATCAAAAGAGGCGCCAGGGTTTTGGCTAACCAACGGAAATATTCTCTCCCTTCGGTTTTTAGAAAATTCCGTTCTTTATTCGTGTTAGATCAAGAATATGAGGAAGTGGAACACCAGAGTGTGAATGTAATGGACGGGTCTTATGCTGTAGATTTGGAAACAAGCGAATTTATCATCAACAGTGTTCCCGGTTCCAACGGCGCGGAATATACTCTGACCAATGCTGAATCTGCCGGGCAAACGGTCACGATAGAATTAAACTCGGTATCCGGATTAGCCGCCGGAGATGAAATTGTTTTCCCGGACGACACGAACCCGGAAGTCACTTATGTCGCTTCTGTAGATTCTTCTTTAAATACAATTACGGCAAGACTAAAAACTTCAAAGAGCTCGGGAGCTGTAATGTATAAAGGCTCTGATAATATTATGTATAATTATTACCGGACAATTACTGCTCTTTCTGATGCTGCCGATAGTCCGCTTCTTCCGTCAGATGTTCATTACGCGATGCTTTATTATGCGGCTTTTCTTGCTTACACCCGCTTGGAACAATTTGACCGTGCGGAAAAAGCCCTTGCCTACTGGAAAGAGCAAACGGATGATTATTTCAGGGCGTTTGATAAAGGCAGTACCGGCGCCGTAACTCAATTTTCAATCGCATGACTCCTGAACAAATTTGGTCTCAATACGGAGGAGAAATTACAGCTAGAACGGGAGCGACAAAATTATCTGATACACAGATTAATTTGCAACTCCCCGATGGCACTATCGTGCCTGCCGGCGTTAATCCGGGACAAGCGGCTACGCTCCAACTTGGCGGTGGCGGTGTTTTTGACCGCGGGACGCCCGAAGGCGCAGCAAAAGCTGCACAATTTCCTGTAGATCCGAGATATGCTTCACCGGAAGCAACCCGGGCGGCTTTCGGTGTAATTCCTACGAATGCCGGTGTTACTACTCCCGCAATTCAGGCGAATCCGCCTCAGGCGCCTTCAGCGCCGGCCCCTTCTCCTATTGGACCATATACGGTTGCGAGCGGAGATACGTTAAATAAAATTGCTGCTAAGAACGGCTTAACGCTTGACCAACTCTTAACCGCAAACCCGCAATTTAAAACAGCAGGAAGAAGCGCTGACTTAATTTATGTCGGAGAGAAAGTTAATATTCCCGGAAAAGCCGGTACTACTCCGGCACAAGGAACACCGCCGCCGGGTACTCCTCCGAATCCTCCCGGTTCTCCGGCCAATCTCTCTACCGGAAGCGGAGCGTCAAATATAACAAGCTACATGAAAGATTTGATGACAACCGTCAATTCTATGCTTGGTATTGATACGGAAAAATTGGGTATTGAAACAACACAGAAACAGATACAGGATTTTTTCTTGCAAAAAAAAACAGGCACAGCGATTCTTGAAGAAGAAATGAAGCGTTTCGGTGTGGAAGAAACGATGAGCTTGCGGAAAGAATTAAGTAAAACAATACTTGAACAAACACAGAGGCTAAGAAAAATGCCGGAAGATATTAGAAATACCCTTGCCGATGTCGGCGTGTCGCAAACTCAACTTGATAGAATAGTGACTGCCCAAACGCAGAAACCTGCGGAGATTTTAAGGGATTTGCTCGAACAGCGCGGGGCATTGACAGAAGATATTAATGAGTCAATGGCTTTTGTTAAATTATTCGCCGAAACCCGCATGGAAGATGAGGCCGCACAACTGGAAGCGTTTAAGTGGGATTTGGAATTTAAGCAGGGTAAACTGAAAGACTTGGAGGATGATAAGAAAACAATTCTGAATATGGCGATTGATGATAGGAAAACATTAATGGGATATGTTTTGGAAGCTATGCAAAATGACGCGCCTAAAGATGTTATTGATAAAGCCTTGCAATCCGGCGATTCCGCAACAGCTCTTTCAATTTTGGGAAGATTTGCAACAGATGAAAAACTTGAAACTTCATATCAGGATATAAATGGTAACAGAGTATTGATTGTTACAAATAGTAAGGGGAAAATAGTTTCTAGCACTGTTTTGGGTGCAAGCGGGACTAATGATTCAAAACCATTATCCGGACTTGAACTTGGTTATTTCGCAGAGAGCGATTTATTGGTAGGTCCTAAATTACAAGCCGGCATGACTATGAAAGATGTTCAGAGGATTAGTACTGAGGTTCACAAACCTAGAGAATGGACTGAGTCAGAATTGAAAACGCAATTTGAGCAATTTAAAGTTAATAAAGTTCCGGAAAGCACTGCAATTACACAGATGTATGCTGAATCAGCTTTTGTGGATAAAAATCTTGCTTTGAAAGTATTGAAACAAGTTTACGGTACTTACACAGGAGAGGAAGAAAAAATAGAAGAAGCAAAAAACTATTGGTTAGGTGATAGCGGCGACACGGGACTTAGTGGAGTTAAGGCTACGCCGGGGACGCAAAAGAATCTAACTCCTAATATTGGTCCTATTAATTTTGAAACTTTGAGAGGAGATAATATTTATTTCCCATCTGCTTATACACAGCTAGGTGATTATTAAATATGCGTTTACCTGCAAAAAGCACTCAAGTAAATCCTCTCGATGACCCTGAGTTTTTAAGAGAATTTGCTAAAGAACAAGGCATAGAAATCCCCGAAAAAAAAACGGGTGGTATTTTCGGTACTCTTGAAAGAGCAATAGATATTTTTAATGCTCCACTGCAATCTGTCGGAGGGCTTTTATCCGGCACAACAATGGCGGAAGGCAGGGAAAAAAATATTACTCCAGGACAAGCAATTTTCGGCAAGCCAGATGAAAGTAAACCTAGATTCGGAGCCGAAAGAGTCACCGGCGCTGTTGCAAGAGCTATAACAGATTTTGTTTTTGATCCTGTAACATACGCGACCCTCGGTACCGGCACTTTATTTAAGCCCGCTGTAAAAGTCGGTATTAGGGGATTTGAAAAAGTTGCGATTAATAAAAAAGCAAAGGAACTAACTACAGAGCTGGCAACCGAATTGGCCGGAGGGAAACAAGTTACTGCCGCTATAGAAAAAAAGGCCAAAGAAACTGTTTTTCGTTTAGTTGGAGACACCGGTGCAAAAACCGCACAAGGCAGAGGAGGCATAGCAATGATTAAAAGGGCGTTCGAAAAAACAGGCAAACCATTTACGGAAGAAAATCTTAAAGAAGCAATAGAAAAAGGCGTGACCGGGCTTATCGATCCAGGTGGTTTGAAATATATGGGCAAGGTTCTTATTCCTGGTAATGCTTTAAAATATCCGTTTAAAAAAGCATTTAGTAGTATCTCGCAAGTTTTACGGCAAACTGAAAACGGCAAACTTTTCGCCGAAGGATTAGATAAGATAGGCGCGGGTGTAGGTGGAATATTTAAAAGAGATATATCCGGATTACCAGGACGTTTTGTTGTTTTAAAACAAGCGCTATCAGATGATTTAGTAAGAGCCGGAGATGATTTAAAAAAAGAAACGGAAACAATTTTTGGGCTTTTGTCTCCGGAACGGCGCAAGAAAATAGGAAGGGCTTCGTGGGATGCTTCCACCGGCAAGGTTGATATTAAAAAAGCAACAGAGGGGCTTGACGCTGAAGAACTAAATCTTTTTAATAGAATACAGCAGATATTTGATAAAGAAGCTGAAGAAAACTCTGAGCGAGGAATGTTAAAACGGGCAAGAGAAACTTACATACAGCATATTTATAAAAATGCGGACAAGGCAAAATTAATGTTTGGGAAAAAAGGAAGCCCTGCTTTTTCCAGAGAAAGAATGATGAACTTTACTTTTGATGAAGCTGTAGCTGAAGGATTAGAGCCGGTAGAAGACATAGGTGAACTTTTTTATACTCGTCGCATGAGCGGGATAGAGGCTAATAAGTTCCAAGATTATTTTTGGGGTACGCCAACTATTATTAAGCGTTTAAAGAGCGGAGCACCCGCCCGAGATCCGGCTGGAAAACAAGCGCTAGGAGATGATTTAAAAAAAGAAATTATAAAAATCCAAGGCAAACCCAGTAGATTGGCAAAGGAACTGGGCATAGCCGGAAAGGTGCAAAAAACCGAACACGTTCCATTTGAGACATGGAGAAACGAAGGCAGAATTATAAACGCAGTAGATGAAGCTATAAAAGCACATAGAGCAATCCCTCTTGAGCCTTTTGTTGATGTTCACGGCAGGCTTCCTAAGAATATGAATGTCGGACCTTATAAATTTAATTCTATAGATGAAGCCCAAGCAGCCTTAAAAGAATTTAATGATTTGAAATTACTTAGAGAAGGCATAAGAACGCACTTGGAAACTTCGCCTGAACGCTTAGATTTATTAGGTCAAGCGCTTAAAATTTTAGGTAAAGGTGATATATATGACCAAGGGACGTTGGGTCTTGCGCCCAAGATAACCGGGGGAGTTTTTAACGGAGAGAATTTTAATGATGTGCAAAAAATAGCCACTGATATGCAATCTTGGGTTATAGACCAATTAAAAATGGCAGACGCTGGAAGAAGAATACAGGATCCAATTACTCTTGAATGGTCTGGGATGAAATCTACTTTCCCTGATTGGGTGCCGAAAGATTTAAGGCGCAGGGATTTGTTTGATTCTGTTATAAAACATTTGCAAAACGGTACAGTCCCGCGAGAAACAAAACGTCTTCCTAAAGATATGGTATTTACAAAAGATACTCCGTTGCCGGATGTTGCCGATGCTAAAAAACTATATGATTTAGCAAAAAAAGAAATGGCACAGCTTACAGGATTAAGTGTTGATGAGTTTGACGAAGTTTTAACCACCCCTTCTTTGTTTCCGGAGAGAGGCGGTCTGGCAATCAGGGACATGGAATATGTGAAACAGCTTGTAAAAGAAAACCCCGAATTAAAAACGCGCGTTTTAGAAGCCGGAGAAAGATTAGTCAGGCTTGGAGATATAAGTACTCAAGTCCCGAAAGAATATAGAGATTTTAATATTCCTGAAAACATAGCTAAGGATATACTCCAGATGGATAAACAGCTTTTGCAATCTGATGATATTAATTATTTATTAAAACAATATATAAAATGGATGAACTTTTGGAAAGGTTCTGTCACGGTTTTGTTTCCTTCTTTTCATGGCAGGAATGCCGTGTCTAATATCGGAAACTTTGCCCTTGATGCCGGCTTAGAAGCTATTAATCCGATGGCACACGCGAAAGCCGTGAAAATTCTATCCGGAGCAGACGGAGAAATTGTGAATGAATTTGGGACAAAATATACTTTTGCCGAGATAAGAAAACTGATGGCAAAACATCAAATAGTTCAAAGCCAATATAGCAGAGCGGAAATAACAAAATTTTTGGGGCGGGAAGGTTTGGAAAAACAAGCCGGGAAATTAAATGTATCTGCTTACGGCCGAACAGTCGGCAGAAGCATAGAAAACGAAGCTCGCGCATTGAGTTTTATTAAACAGTTAAAGCGCGGGTTTGATCCTGAAGACGCGGCTGCTAGAGTTAAAGAATTTCTCTTTGATTATGATAATCTTTCAAAATTTGAAAAATTATTTTTAAGGAACGCTATTCCTTTCTATACTTTCACGCGTAAGAATGTGGCTCTACAACTTAAAACTTTAGTAACCAAGCCGGGAGCCACGGGAGCGCAATTCAAAGCATATAAAGCTATGGAAGAATTATTTGCTCATCCGAAAACGGAAGATGAAGAAAAATACGCTCCGGAATATGTAAAAGAGGGACTTAACTGGATGATAGGACACAAAGGAGATGACCGGACTTTTTTGGTAGGATTTGATTTGCCTATAGAGTCTGCTTTTAAGAATCTTAACCATCCTCTTAAACAGGCGCTATCTATGATTACTCCTCCATTAAAAATCATGGGAGAGATGGCCACTGGTGTTAATTTTTTCAAACAACAAAAAATTTCGGAAGACGACAGTGGTAATTTTGCAAAAGATTATCCCGATGCTTTCAAAAGACTTTTAGATTATACGGAAATTGAAAAAACCACTAAGGACGGTAAACCATATACAATTAGAACCGTTGATCCGGAGTCTAAATGGATATTTCAACAGATTTCTTCTTTAGGTTTTACTAGTAGGTTTTTAAGCGGACGCAACTTAGAACAATTAAATAGTTTTGTAAGTTCGTTTAAAAGCGCCTTACAAGGCAAAGAAGTTTCTTGGGAAGATAAAATAAATATACTTGGTTTCTTTACCGGCCTTCGCACCGCTGAAAGAAGCATAGAGGCGGAGAAGTTTGTGCAACAAAAAGCCGAAGCCCGCTCCATTCAAGATGTTCTTGAAAGGAAAGGCGAAGGAGCTTTCTTTGAGAAGTTTTATATACCAAAAGAAAAAGAATTTAATAAAGGCTTCGGTAGTTTCTTTTCAAGGTTTAAAAGAAAGAAATAATTATGCTACAATAATCCAATGGCGTCAAAAGAAAAACTCAATACACTCATAGAAGAAGTCAAAAGCGCTGTCCTCGAAGAAGTTCTGGCCGAGGTAGAAAAAATGTTTGAAGAATTTGCCAATAGCGACTTCTCTGATTTACGGTCTAATCTTCTCGGAGACAAAGGCGACCAAGGCGAAGTCGGTCTTCAGGGTATCCAAGGCATAAAAGGCGACCTCGGCCCTCAAGGTCCCAAGGGAGACACCGGTCCGAAAGGTGAAAAAGGCGACTTCGTAGTAGGCGCGCAAGGCCCGAAAGGCGAAAAGGGCGATGCGGGAGTCGGCTCTCCCGACACCGGAGAGCAAATTGTGGGTAAAATTAACGCATTAGAGGCCATAGAAGGCAAACAGATAGATGCTTCGCATATCAAAAACTTAATTTCTCTGATTAAGAAACATTCTGAAGGAGCGATTAGACTCGGAGGCGGAGGAATAACGCTCGAAACTCCTACAGGTACGGTAAACGGCGTAAATACAATATTTGATGTAACTATGAGTCCTAAATATTTAATAGTTGACGGAATGTCTAAGTTCCAAGATGTTCACTATACTTTAGCAGGAAGCAGGATCACGATAACAGACGGGGCACCTCCGGTAACCTTTATAAGAGCAATCGTATGATAAAGAAATTATTTATAGCATTATTAATGTTCCCGCTACTAGCTTCTGCAGCTAGTACGGTTGTCCCCTGGGAGCGCACTTTTAATACAGGTAACTCACAAGGTACGACTTCTCCTCTTTTCCTCTTAGACGAAGCAAGGTTTAATACTTTTCGCGCATCTTCAACTTCAGCAACTTCTACGATAGCAGGCGGGCTTTCTATTACGGGAGGAGGGTTAAAGGTTTCAACTCTTTTGAACTGTAATACTGTGGACACTGATGGTTCAGGGGTTTTTATTTGCGGTACAGATGCTACGGGGGCGGGCGGTAGTTCTGATTACGACGCATGGTCTCACCCGACTAATTTTGGCGTATTAAATTCAGCCACAACTACTCCTCTGTGGTTAAGACATCTTACTGCCAGTTCCAGCGTAGCTTTCAGTTTAGATATAGGCACCGCTTTAGGAGTGGGAAGCACGGCCACAACTACGATACTTGGAAATTTGGCCACCTCAACTTTCTCCGGCGGTTTAATCACGACAAGTCTAAAGGCTTCGGGCCTGGAAGTTACCGGAGGAAATGTAATACTTCCTAATTCTTCAGTCAGTAACGCCGAGCTTGCAAATTCTTCTTTTACGGTAACTACAGCCGCGCCTCTTGGCGGAGCGGCGACTATATCGCTTGGCGATACTCTTGCTCTTACTTGCACGGGATGTGTTACTTCAATTCCAAATTATGATGCCTTTACTCATGTTGTGACGGGAACTTCCGCGACTTCAACAGAAATGAGATTTACGGGAGGATTTATTTCAAACGCTTCTTCAACTGTTGCTTCAACCCTTACAGTAACCGGCGGTGTGATAGGAAACGCAAGTACCGCGACTGCCCTAGCCGCCAATGGAGCAAATTGTAACGCCGGAGAATATCCTTTAGGAGTAAATGCTTCAGGAGCGGTAGAGTCTTGCACAGATGCTACAACTGAAATTAATTCAGCTATCGCAGGTATAACTTTTCCGGACGCTTTCACACACCCCGTAGCCGGAGAATCAGCGACTACGACAATTCTTAATATGGCAGGATTTAACACCACTGGTTCTTCAACTATAAATTCAACCCTGCAAATTGGAAGCAATATCATACCAATAACAAACGGAGGAGCTACGCTAGGAAACGCGGCTAAAGCCTTTTCCTCTCTTACTCTAAAAGACACCACTTCCGCTTATGGAGGGACTATTCAATTTACAAATACTTCCGCAGGCGCGTGGCAGATTCTTACTCTTGATATTGGAAATTATTCTCCTACGCTTACCTTTCAAGGCGCGGCAGGAAACCCTACACTTGGTGATTGGTTTAATCAAAGCGTTAAGACTACGGCACAGCCAACTTTCGCAGGTCTTATCGCAACAGCTTCAACAACCATTGGAGGATTATTTAATGTAAGCGGGCGCGCGAGTTTTGGTGGGAATATCAACGCTTCCTCAACCGCCACTTCTACTTTCGCAGGAGGGATAGCTGTTAATTCTATTGGCGGCCTATCTTCCGCTTCTGGCCTCACTATTACGGGAGGCTCAATAAACTGCTCCGCTTGCATACCTAATGCTTCACTTGCTAACTCCGGTATTTCAGGCACAGACCTCGGAGGAACATTACAAGAATTATCTCCTGGCGCGACTTTGAGCGGTACTGCTTATGACGGTAGTACCAATATTACAGACTGGAATATAAATTTGGCTAACTCAAATTCTTGGACAGCTTCCACAACTTTTTCCGGTCTTGTTGCTTTGTCGGGAGGAATAGTAGTAAATAACGGAACAGTAACTTTCCCCGCTTCTTTCGGAGGACGCTCTTTGACAATGAACGGAACAGCGATAGACGCTGATGCGGAACTTTTTACCCGCACAATTTCTTTCAATGTCGCTTCTTCTTCTCTTGGAACTTCTACGCAGGTAGCTTCATATCAATTTCCCTCAAACGCAACTATCACAGAAGTAAATTGCTCAACGAATAATGGACGGGCGGAAATTCAACTGGAAAAACGCCCAAGCAACCAACCGAACGCTTCTTCAACTTTTATGCTTCAATCTTATTTAGCTTGCACAATGACCACGGCCTCCACAACAAGTTTCGCAGTATCGGCAATTAACGGCGGGAACGATTTAGCTTTGCAAATAACAAGAAGCGGGGCTACAAGCAGCGCGCCGACTTTGTTAAGAGCGCATGTGAAATATACTTTAAATGACTAGCCTCTGGGCAAAACTTCTTTCTATAATCGCTCTCCTCGGTTCTTTGCTTAACCCTCATCCTCTGGGTGTGGTTCAAACAATTCAAGACCTTTCCAATAATCCTATTCAATTAACTTTCACGGACGACAACACGGGAGAAGATTTAATCATCTCCTCCGACAAGCACGATTATTACGGCTTCGGCGCGGTAGATGTGTACTTTTCCGTTAAAAATACCTCTAAAACCGACCAGGACATCAACTTAATACTTTCCTTTGGGGAAAAGACCGATTTAGGCTCTATACGCTTATTTACGGGTACAAAAGACGTGATTATCCCTGGATTTACCTCTATCACAGCAACAGGCACAGATATTATGCCTGATAGAACAGTAACGGAAACAGTGTGGGAAAAAATGAGCGTGACGGACGGAATAAGCCGTGAGATATTTTCTCCGGCCAAGTCTGTCAAAGATGCAACCAAAAATAGAACAACCTTATCTTTCCCTTTAGCGAAAGGAGAAACAAAAGTTTTTGTAGCGAATGTAAAGACGAGGGCAAAAGTAGGAGAGAACGGAGAATTTTTTATTGAAGCGTTTGGGGATAAAGCGGGATACGGAAATCTTGACCCAAGTGCTTGGATACCAACAGATAATTTTTCTGCAACTGATTATACGGCTGGGAATAATTTGAATGGTGGGGCTGGCGGTTCAGGTTGGAATGGTAATTGGTTTGTGGATGCAGGAACAATGACAACCGAGACCGCTTCGGCAGGAGGGCAGGGAAGTTTGGCGGCGGCAGAAACCGGCAGTAGTGGTGCGCAATATCGCAGAAACCTCACAGGCGTATCATCGGGACAGTTAAGCTATTGTCTTTATATGAGCGGGACAACGCAAGCAAATTCTATAATTTTAGAACCTGCAGGTATGTATGTGCGTTTTTTGAGCGGCAATATAGCCGTTTATAACACGGGCGTGGCATATGAAAACTTTGGCACTTATTCAGCGGGTGAGTGGGTAGTAATTGATTTTGAGTTTGATGACGCGGCGCAGAACGATAAATATAGAGCCAAGAAAAAAGGCGGGAGTTTTTCTAATTGGGTCGCTTCAAGCGCATATACGACAATTACTCAATATAAATATGATGTGTCTGCCAATGCTGAAACAGTTCAATTAGACGACATAGGAGAAACGGCTTCGGTAACTTGCGCTCCGGCCGCTCCGGCAGTGGTCGCGGGTTATGAGGATAACGTTATCATAAGTGATTAAATGTGGTATAATATATTGACATGCCAAACACTTTCACAGAATGGTTAATAATAATACTGGTAGGGTTGCTCTTTGGAAAAGACTATATCCTTTCTCCTATCTTGGCTAAGTGGGGTATCAAAGTTAACGGAAAAGAAAATGGATACCAACCGCAAATAGATGAACTCAAAGAACACGCCCGTATTGCTAACCAGGAAATGGGTGAAATTAGAAAGGATATTTCAGATATTAAATCAGATGTTGCTTACATAAGAGGTAAATTAGATAAATGAAAAACTACGGCTTCAAAGCACCAGAAATAAAACCCACAGACTTCTTTCTCGGAAGCAAAAAGTTAGGTAGCGTTGAAATAAACCCTAGCGGTGATTGGAAATTATATCTTCCTACTTTTGAACCTCAATCAAAAAGTATAGAAACACAAAGCTGTGTTTCGTTTGGTACGCTTTCTGCGCTGGAGATGATATGCAAATTACAATATGATTTTGAACCTAATTATTCCGACAGGTTTATCTCAAAACTTTCAGGCACAGATCCTTCTACGGGCGGAAACACTCCTCCAAAAGTAGCCGACACCATAAGACATCAAGGAACTATTCCTGAAGAAAAATATCCTTTCGTGGATAATTTAGACGAATACTTTAAGGAGGTGCCGCAGAATTTAATTGATATGGGTGCGAAGTGGTTGGAGGAATTTGAGCTAGGTTACGAATATGTTAATCCCTCGGACTTAAAAATTGCCCTAAAACGCTCACCCGTTGGATGCGCCGTAAGTGCTTGGCAACAAAACGCAGACGGAGAGTACATCAGGTTTGGTAATTCTAACCATTGGGTTGTGCTAGTGGCGTTTGACCAAAAAGACAGGCCGGTGATTTATGACTCTTATGAGGCGCAGTTAAAAACACTTTCAAAAGATTTTCGCCTAGATTTCCCTATGTTATATGTGCTAAAAAAAAAGCCCAAAAGCGTAGAGCAAGAATACGCAAGTGGAAATCATTACTTAATCGCAATAAAAAAGGTGTACAGATTCCTTATTGACTTATGGTTTTATCTGTTTTAAATGGCTCAAATAATTAACAAACTTTTATTTACCAATTTTGAGAAAGGGCGGGGAGGCCATACGCCGGAACTTATCGTAATTCATATAATCGCACTTCCTGGTGTAACCGCAGAATCAGCTTATCAACACTTCTCCAACCCCGCGTCCGAAGTATCGGCGCATTACATAATAAAAAAAGACGGTGTAATCTGGCGGTGCGTAAAAGACGAAGATACCAGTTGGGCGGCAGGTTCAATATCTTATAAAAACGGTGCGCCTATTTTACCGACTAATCCCATAGCGAAAAGGTGTTTTCAGACGAAAACGAGGATTAACGAGGTGGCAATTTCCATAGAAAACGAGGGTTCAGAATATGAAGATATTACTCCCGCCCAATACGAATCAAATGTTTTTCTTATAAAAGAACTTTCTAGGAAATTTAATATACCAATGGACTCTACTCACATCTGCGGGCATAACGAGATAAAGAAATTAAAATTGTGTCCTGGCAGAATTAGCGTAGGGAAAATAATCTCAATGTGTAACGAACATATCGCTCCTGTAGCTCCTATCGCGCCAGTTTTGAATACGGCCAATATAATTGTGAACCCTCCGCTTTTTTCAGAACCTCAATGGTTACAAAATTTGCGGTATCGGACTTTAAACAAACTCGGTTTTGCTGATAGAACTTTTGGCGCACTTCGTTCTCCTAAGTGGAACGAGGTTAGAAAAATTTATTTAAAATCACACCCTGCCTGCGAAGTATGCGGGAAGAAAGGAAAACTATTAAGCCCAAATCAAATTCACCATAAAAAAGTTTTTCACTTGCACCCTGAACTGGAGTTAGATTTAAATAATTTAATTTGCTTGTGCTCCGACCATCATCTTTTTTTCGGCCATCTAATGAACTTTAAAAGTTGGAACGAAAGTGTGGAAGAAGATGCTCGCTTGTGGAAAGAAAGGATTGAAAATAGGCCATGAACGAGGTTTATAATTATTTAGAAAATCAAGGGGCAAGGTATAACCATAGGGGTTGTCCAGAGGACCCAAACGGCGAATGGCTATTAAAAATTAACAAAGGAACAGACACTTTACATATTCCCAAAGAAGCAATAGAAGGTGGGTATTTTAAAAACAAAATGTCATACCCTATGACTTTAAAAAATTTAAAAGATATAATAAAACACCTATCCCACGGCTAAAGAAGATGCCGAAGTGTGGATAAATAAGATACAAAAGGTGGTATAATAAGGGTATAGGGCAACCTATTGGCTTTATAAGCGTAAATTTACATAGCAAATGAATGATTTATGGAAAGTAGGCGGGAAAGACCTTTTAAGGGGCGTAATTAACGCCGTTTTAATAGCTATTTTCGTTGGTTTGGCGGGAATCGTATCAGCGCCTGGTTTTGACATATTTAGCGCGGATTGGGCATCAATTTTGAAGGCTATGGCTAATTGGGGGGTAATATCGTTTATCTCGTATGTAGGGGCGATGTTCACAAGCGACCGGCAGGGCAAAATACTCGGCAGTATTTAATCTAACTAAAAATCTATGCAAAAAATTATATTGTTTTTTGTGTTTATGCTTATCCCTTTGCCGAGTTTGGCAAAAACCTATGTAATGCCGTCGGGGAAAGTGATGGAGGAAAAAATAACTTATCACCACACGCTCTCCGGATTGCAAGTGGCAGTGAGTCAATGGGTAGAGGTTTTGGGAGCAATTAAAAAAGCGGAGGCTTCGGAAGATTCACAAGAAGATGTGATTAAAAATTATATTCGTTCTCTTTCCGACCTTGCGGGAATAGATGGAGATTTTATGATAAAACTCGCAGATTGTGAATCAGGATTTAATCCCGATGCAAAGGGCGATTTTAGAGGAAAGATTTACATGGCTCACGGACTTTTCCAATGGTGGGAAAAATCTTGGAAACACTATAACAAAATTTATAAAACCGACTTAAATAGAGAGCTTTGGACAGATCAGGTGAAGCGAAGCGTTGAAGTAGTCAGAGATTATGGAAGCGATGATTGGCTTAATTGCCGTAACTTTATAAAAACTGGTTCGTGGGATTTCTTAAAAAAGTAGCGAATAATGGGGAATAAAACCGGCTACGATAATTATTAGCAAAAAAATAAGGTTATGCTAATACCCTTATTTGACCGACTAATAATTCCGATAATTAGGTGTGGTACAGCCTGAAATGACCTAAAGCAAAACGCGCTCAATCAAGAGCGCGTTTGCCTACACAAATATAGCCGAGAGAGTTCATTTGTGTATTATGTTTAAAGACGAAATCCGAAAGTCGAAGATTGAAAAAATTAACTTAAACTGCTTTATAGGTTTTACTCGGCATACAAGGTTCTCTATCTATTATTTTATATGAAAAAGAGTTATAATACAAGAGTAGCTGCTAAGCTAGGCGCCGGGGCGGTGGCGAGCAAGTCTAGCGAAAAGGTCTCACTGTGCCATAAGTCAGTTACCACCGCATAACCTTGTCATTGTACAGGGTTTTTTATATAATTAAAGGATTGGTGGTGCTTCATGGCAACAACAGTTCATGCCGCAGAAGCATAAGGACTGAACTGGACTCCACCAATCTAAATACAGCGCCTATCATGGAAATGGTAATATAGGCTTAGGTAGCAGGATTCTTCGGGATTCTGCGCCACGCCCGAAGTAATCAGAACATATCTTCGGGGACAAGCTAGCTAGACTAGCGAACGGCCGGCCGACCGTCACTCGGTTGTTCTGCACCCGTGGTAAAGGTTACTTTCCTAAAACCTCACGGGTGTATTAATTTAACAAAAAAGCTCAACTTTCATTGAGTTTTTTTGTATCTTCAAGTGAACATTTTCCATATTCTCGCTTGGAAGTTTGCACCTCCTAAAAAAATATGTACTAGCGTGTCACCCAGGGCGTGGAGCCTGCCCCATGCAAGAATTTTAGAGGCATTGAATAAAAGTTAAAAATCTATTTTTGTATAAAAATTATTGAATTTTCTTTTGTTCTTGCCTCTATTTTTCATTATACGCTTATTCTAAAATTTCGTCAATCTCGCTATCCACATCAAGTTCATTTCTTTATTTATCACTTGTTAATGTTATCTCTGGGGGGGGAGAAACTCTTCTGCGTGAAATATATCGCCATACTTTGCATAGCTTAAATCGCAGGCTTTCAGATATGCGTTCACTTCTGGCTCAAGTATTTTGTCTATTCTTGCCATTTCTTCTATTGTTCCTTCTTCTTTCATATATTTTCCTCAATTAACTCCTTTGAGGAGGGGGTTAAAATAATAATCGGGATTTCTATTTAGAATTAAAACCCTTCCTCTAACAGAAAAATCTTTCGGGGACAAAGAAACCACCTTGCCTCGCCTTTTAATAGTTACGGCAATTTCTTTTCCTCCCTCATTATAAGAAAATGTAAATTGATATTCTTTTTTCTTTTCTTCTTTCATATATTTTCAATTAAGCTCCTTTGAGGAGGGGGGGTAATCGTTTCTTAATAATCTCTACATACTCTGGTTCTTTTTCTATGAGGATGTAGTTGCGGTTTAGGTTCTTGCAAGCCACTCCTGTTGTTCCGCTACCTGCGAATGGATCTACTATAATTTTGTCTTCGGGAATGAGTTTAATTATATTCTCCATAATCTCTACTGGCATTTGACACGGGTGATTTGTTTTATCTGTGGACACATTTTTTACTTGGTTTATGTTCCACCAGTCGTACCCTCTCGCTGTCTTACCCTCGGATATTCGTTTAGCAATTCTCTTGTCGGTAGGATTTTTATAGGGCTGTGTTAGTTTTCGGAAATCGGGCTTGATACCAAAAAAAGCAATATCTCGGTGCTGTTTAGCTGTATTTGAATTATACACCCAACTCACGACTCGTTCTGGTATTTCTTCAACCGCCCACGATAATTTATAAAGTTGTTCGGGGTAATGAATGCAAACAAATGGGGCGAAACCGAAAACCTTTGTAAGCCAAGAATAATACTCATCCTCATCCATTTTGTCGTGATAATTTTCGTAATGATAACCAATGTTAAAAGGCGGGTCTGTAACGATAACGAAATCCCCTTTTATTGTGGGCAGTATTTCTAAACAATCTCCTTGTATTACTTGGTTCTTCATATATTTTCAATTAAGCTCACTTTGAGGAGGGGGGGGGCTAATAATCTCTCACAATTTGCTTCGTGTCCCCGTTCCTCTCCGCCGACCTTATGAATGAGTTCGGAGCAGGAAGAGCAGTGAGAATAATCAGGGTGTAAAGTATTGTGTTCTTTTTCTCCGCAACCGCCATCTTGGCTATGTGTTTGACCGTCTGATGTGTCTTTAAACATATTATTTTCTATATTTTAACCAAACTTCTTCTACTAATTCGTTATACCACTTGGGTGAACCTAGAGCATAACCAAGCAGGTGTTGGGCGTAAAACCACCCGTTGCTGTCCCCGCGTTTCATCAAGTACGGATGCGCCTTTACCCATTCTATAAGTTTTTTCTTAATGTGTTTTGGGGTCATAGTTTTTCCTGCTTCAAATCCTGCTTCAAAAATTGCGGCCTTTTTCATATTGGTTTTATTGTGTGGGTTTTTCATAATATCTCTTTTAACTTTCTAAACTTTTCTTCAAGTGCCAAGAGCCGAGTTTCCAAGGGTTCAAGTTCCAAGGCAGAGCCAAGGGGTTGAGTTTCTAAGGACTTGCGGACGCCGGCAAAAACACAGGGGCGATCCCACCTGCAAGCGAAACAATCGAAGCGGAGCTCACGCCCGCCGGAACTGCTGTGGAGCACAAGCACAGCGAGGTTGCCGGGCGAGGCCTGCCAAGTAGAGCCTAAAGCAACAATCCAATCATTTTCATTCCAGTCGTTTTTGGCGTATTCCAATAATTCATAAGCATTAGCAGGTTGATAACCTTCTTTTTCCATTTCTTTGATGGCGTCTTCGGAAGAAATGAAATAGTCAAAATTGAAAATCTTTACCTTTCCTCTTATTTTTTTCAATGGAAAATGTTTTTCAGTAATATCACTATTAACATAATTGAATTTACAGGCTTTTATTAAATTGTTTAGTGTTTTCATAATTCTATCTTTTTGTCTTTTAGGTTGGAGAGGAAGGTTTGGCGGTAGGAGTTGTGCCCCATCTGAATAAACATTTCAACGCTTTTGTGAGCTGGTTGTGCGGTAGTATATTCTGTATAAGGCATTTCTTTTGTGCCACCCTCTCTTGTTGGGTATGCTTCCGGCAAACTCTCCTTTATAAGCTCTAATTGGGTGCGGAGGGCTTCGTGGATAATTTCTTTTAATATGGGGCTTTCAAAACAATCTTTTTGCGAACATTCTTCTTCGGTCTGAAAACAGCGTGGACAAAAACCGCCGTAATTACTTTCATCTGCTTTGTATCTAGTTGCGACTCTAGGTAAATGCACCACGCTATCTATGTAATTGGGTTCAATTTTCATATATTTTTCTCTTTTAATCCCTCTATCGTAGTTCGGAGAGAGGAGAGGCGAAGCAATGGTTCTCGTGACGGCTGGTTGTCTACAAAATCTCCCCTGTAATAATCTGTGTCCATTTTCTCAATCTCCCCCAATACAAGCTCTAAAGTTTCGTTACGGGAGAGGGTGTAAAAGTTTAGGCAAATCTCAACTATTGAATCAATAAAGGTTTCGCTGAATCTACCCTTATTAGAATCAAACTCTACTTGTATTTGGTGGCGGATTTGCTCCTCAATCATTATTTTATATTCTTCTTTGTTTTTCATATATTTATTTATTCAGCGATTAAAGGGCTGGGGGGTATTTATCTATCTCTATTATTGGATTATCATCTGGCCAAAAGAATGTATCTTCTCCTGGCATATCATTCATGCTGGCTCTTAGGTATGCCCAACCGCTCCAGTTGCATAATGCTTGCCAAAAGCGTTCTTCTGGGTGTGATTCGCAATATTCTATAAATGATTGAAGAATTTGTGTGTGTTTTGTTTGTGTCATATTATGATATTATTTAATATTTATTTATGTAAGATTTACTAAGAGTTCGGGGCAATAAAAGCAATCTGTTCTTTTATTGCAGAATACTTAAGTTGTATGTTAGTTTGGCGTTGTTATTCTCTTGATGGCGTAAACTATACAAGAGGTAACTGTATTCATACCAGGAATCGCCATGTTAATTGCTTTTGCTCTATCGATTGAGCGTAACGGTAAAGCCAATATATATGTGAAAATCCGTACTTTCCTGGTATCTAACTTTTTACGAAGTTTTACTAACCCGAACTTTTAGGAAACCTTTAATTTACCTTGATAATTTGTGCAGAAGGACGGGGAGGGGGAGCTAAAGTTTACAGAATATGTTGGCTATCTATATTTTTAGCTCCGTGTCAGGCGTTCTTCCCTCCCAACAATTTGCCCTCTCCATCCTCCTGCATGTTTTTAATGTTCAATGGCTCATTATATTTTATTTATTCAGCGATTAAAGGCTTGGGGGGGTTAATCTATATTCCAAAGGGTTTCCAATAATGCCTCGGCTTCTTCCTTCGTTTCACAATAAGCCATGATATCAAACTGTTTGAGCTTGCCTTTGTTATCAATGTTCCCGCCTTTTACGACCTGAAAACCTTCACCTATATCACGAACTCGTAAAACCGCAAAAACATTCTTGTAGTCTTCGTCTAATTCACTTTCTTTTTTGAAGTATTTTCCCATAAACTATTTTGTTAATAATAATTACTTTCTCCGTTATATCAATTTCCTTTTAATCATCTCCCTTACTAAATCACAATACTCCATTTCATCTTTATCCCGTTCCGTAGGAGTATCATCGGCCGGATACTTATACGTCGCAATTTTTTCTCTTAAAGTATTGGCGCGGTATTGGAGTTCGGCGTTAGTCATTTTGTTTTCTTCGCTTGAATCCCAGTCACTTCATATTATTCTAAACTGTTAATTTTTAATTCCGCTTTTTTTCTTTTGAACGCCTTAACCCTTTCATATTTTGGTACATGTCGCCTATTCTTCATTGCTTTATGAGTGCGATGGGCGTAGCCGTGTTCCGATTGAAGAGTTTTGACTAAGGTCATTTTATCAAGTTACTGGTAATATAGTTAATTACTTTTTGCAGACACTCCGGACAAACATGCCAGTTGCGGTCCGTAGAATCATTTGCCGTCAGGATCACTTCGTTCGCAAACTCTTTTTGTTCTATATTCATAGACCGGCAGAAGTCGCAGACATATTTTTCTATAAGCATATTAATTTTTATTATTTATAATTCAACGTGTTCGGCCTTTACTTATTTTTTCTCGTACACATTTTAACTGAAAATGACATTTATGACATAACGTAATCATTCTATCTAGCATTTTTTTATCTCTGCTAACACAGTTTTTATTATGGCTTTTTCCTTCTTCTTTTTTATCTGCATGATGAACATCAAATCTTCTGCGTCCTTTTAACCATTTTTTCTTACATTTTTGACAAGTATAACGGTCTCTTATTCTTATTAACTCTCTTATAAAATCACGCCCTCCTTCAAGTTTTATCTTAACATTAGGGAATCCTAAATATTTTCTTTTTGCCCGCGTAAAATGCCTGTGATATTTTGGTGGGATAGGCGGACCATTGGGGTTAATATCATTTATTATTTGGTAAACCCTTTGCCTGGTAACACCATATTTATTTCCAATTTGTTGTAATGTTTGACCACGGGAAAAAGCATTAACCATGTGTTGTTTTCTTAGTTTTTTTTGGTTTTCTTTCATATATTTCTTATAATATACCTGTCAAATATCATGTCAAATATCCTGTGGATAACTCTTCTTGCAATATTATTTAAAAAGTTTATTATTAAAATAATCATAAAAATATGAATAAAATGAATTATGAAAATTATGAAACTTCCGACTTTGGTTTACTCATATATCTTTCTATCAATTTCCCTGTTATAGAAGTAGAAAAGCACAACCCACGACGTGCTAAATTTACTTTTGAAAAAACTCCGGAGCTACTGGAAGCTATTGAAGGCTACTGGAACGAAACTGCCCTTATCAGCCCATATAAATATTTCAGCCAAATGAAAAAGATTAAGAGTAGGCTATACGAAAATGCTTGAACACGCTTTAAAATATCTTTCAAGTGGCTGGAGCGTAGTCCCGGCTCACAAAGACTCCAAACACCCGATAGTGAATTGGACGGAATTTCAGAAACGCCGGGCGACTGAAGCAGAACTGAAAGAATGGTTTAAAGACGACCAGTATAATATAGGTATAGTCACCGGCCGGATTTCTAATCTTGTAGTCATTGATATAGACAAAGGAACAGATATAGAAAAACTTATTTCATATTATCCGCTTCCGGAAACAGCAACGGTTGAAACAGGCGGAGAAGGAAGGCATTATTTCTATCAATATCCGAAAGATAGAATTATATCCACCAAAGCAAGAATCTTCGGTAAGGATAGTCCGTGGAAAATTGATGTAAGGGCCGACGGAGGCTTCGTGGTTTCCGCGCCTTCTATTCACGCAAGCGGGAAAACTTATAAATGGATTTCCGAATCTATGGTCCCACAAGAACTATCACCGAAGTGGCTGGAACTTCTTTCGAGGGGAATCCCCGAAGTTCCGGCTGAAACCAAGGTGTGGGAAGGGGCGCTTGAAGGATCTAACCACGGAACCCGGAACGTTGATATGACTTCCTTTGTCGGGCTTCTGATGAAAAAGAATCCTGTTAAGGTATGGGACACGGTTATACCTCCGGCAATGCACAATCTTAATTCCAAGAATAGCCCCCCTCTTCCTGAAAGAGATTTGAAAACAATTTACTATTCAATCAAGAAAAAAGAATTAGCTCGCAGAGCTAATGACGGGGAAGTAGATGATGAAGAAATCCCGGCCAAGAAGCATAACGGACCGAAAACCATTAAGGACTTGTATAATCAGGACATTCCTCCGACCATGTGGCTAGTTGACAAGTTGATTCCGATAAATAGCATTACTGTATTGGCGGCCGCCTCCGGGTCTTTTAAAACATGGATATTAATGGAGATGGCTTTAAGAATCGCGGCAAAGCAAAAAGTTTTTGAAGAATTTGACGTCTTGCAAGACGACTTCGGAGTACTGATAGTAGATGAGGAAAATTGGGAAGGCATAATCCAGTCACGGCTTAAACTGATGATAGAAGAAAACCTTGTGGCTAAGCTGGATAAGTTGCCTATTTATTTCTATAACCTGGAACTCCTGAAAGTAGTCAATGAGGATGATATTAACCATATTCTAGCGGTATGCAAAGAAAAAAATATCAAATTCATCATCTTTGATTCTCTGAACCGTATTCATAATTCAGACGAGAACTCCGCTACGGAAATGAACAAGGTGTTTAACCAGATGAAGAAACTCCAAAAGGAAGGCTTAACCGTGCTATTTACTCACCATAACAGGAAACAGGGACTGTTTAAACCGCAAGACCCGGCAGAAAATATGCGCGGTTCCGGGGACATAAAGGCTTCCGTGGACTGTCAACTGGCTGTGGAAATCAAGATACTGGATGAAGAAAAAACCCTAGTCATGCACCAGTTTAAAGCGCGGGCGCAGGAAGAACTTGCTTCATTCAAGGTTAAAATTGTAAAAGACGATAACTACATTCACTTTAAATACGCCGGGTTATATGACACGGAAGATGATAAAAATTCCAAAATAAGTCATTTTAAGCCGGAGGTAATAACGTTTGTGCAAGATAATCCGGGTTCTTCCACTACAGATATAGTAGAACATTTTAGCGGCAAACTGGGGGCAAGTTATATAAGAGAGGCTCTAAAAATTTTAGAACGCGATATGATATTAAAAACAGAAGGCAAACGCCCTAAAAAATATTCATTGCATAATTCAGTAAATGAAATAAACGCTGAGGAAGTCTTTATGGAAAAGACTCCGGTTGATCCTCAGCAAGAATTATTAGACTATAACGAATAATCACAATGGCAAAAAAGACTAAAGACGACAGTCAATTTGGCGCCGAAGACGAAGTGCAAGGCGGATTGATGAAATTTGAAAAAGTTGGCGATTCTGTAGAAGGAATCCTGATGGACATCCGCACAGTCAAAAGCAAAATAGACAACCAAGATCAGAAAATTTACGACATTCAAGTTTCAAGCGGCTTGATAATGACAGTATTCGGGCGTAAGGTGATTGACCAGAAAATGAAAACAGCAAAACTCGGCCAGTTGGTGAAGATGGCGTTTGCGGAAGAGGGGAAAGCAAAACCCGGCACTAAGAATAAGTTCAAACTTATTAAAGTTTATCTCAAGGACGCCCCCATGTCCGCTTCTGATGAGATCAATTCCGAAGAGGAGTTGGCAGAATAGTTTATTAACGGAGCTTAGGCTCCGTTCCCCCTCACCGTTGAGGCATCGGCGGTGGGAGGGGAAGGGAGCCTAAGAATAATTAAAATTAAAGTGACGAAAAAACGCACGAATACAATGGAAGAAATAGTTTTATACAACGGCCGGGTTCATCTTTACATGAATCACGAACGGCATCTTTATTACGTTTCTGTTGACGGAGGAATAATGAAACCAGTTATAGGTTGCACAACCGCCACGGGCGTTTTGGATAAGCCTGCGCTGATAGGCTGGGCAGTAAAGTTGGACTTGGAATATCTTGCGGCGTGCATTCAGCCGAATAAAAAATATGATGGGTTAGAACTGGCGGGCTTTTTTGAAGAAGCCAAGAAGCAACATAGAATCCGCGTGGCTGACGCGGCCGCTGTCGGCACTAGAGCACATGCTTGGGCTGAATCTTATATCAAAGGACAGAAACCAAAAGTGCCGAAACACAAAAAACTTAAATTAATTGTAAATAACTTTCTTCAATGGGTTGAGGAATATAAAGTAAAGTTCCTGGAAAGCGAAAAGAAGATTTATTCTCTTGCTCACGACTACGCCGGAACAATAGACTTTGAAGCCGAGATCAACGGAGAGCTTTGCATAGGAGATTTTAAAACCTCTTCAGGAATATGGGACGAATACAGATTTCAGATAGCCGCTTACAATAACGCTAGAGCTGAAGAAACCGGCAATAATTATAAAGCCTCATGGATAGTAAGATTCGCTAAAGATGTGAATTTAATGTTTCCGGATATTTTTGAAACTCTTTATATCCCAAAAGAAGAACACGAAAAAGATTTTCAAGGATTCTTGGGAGCGTTGGCGGCGAAGAGAAGATTGATGGAACTGGAACGTGAGAAAAAAATCAAGCGTCTTCAGAAGGAAATTAACTTATGAACCCCCTAACCCCATACCAAAAGTGAACCATCTAGACCTCTTTAGTGGAATTGGCGGATTCGCCTTAGCAATAGATAACATATTTTATGAAGAAAAAAACGAACACATCTTCTGCGATAACGAGCCATTTGCACAAGCCGTCCTCAAAAAGCACTGGCCGGAAGCGGAAATCTTTGGTGACATCACAGCCTTTAGTCCAACCGACCCAACCGACATTATTACAGGAGGATTCCCCTGCCAAGACATCAGTAACGCCCGTTCCTGGACTACCCAAGGAGAGTTTATTGAACAAGGAATCCGGGGAAAAAGAAGTGGTCTCTGGACGGAAATGGCAAGGATTATCAAGGCAACAAAGCCCAAGTTCGTGGTCATTGAAAACGTCCCAGCACTCGTCAAAAAAGGACTCCGAACTGTCTTACGAGATTTGCACGCAATCGGGTACGATGCGGAATGGGAAATTATTTCTGCCGCTTATGTGGGCGCCCCACACCTTAGGAAGCGATGCTTCGTTGTGGCTTACCCCATCGGCTTCGGACGGAAGCAAGAGAGCATCATTTTCAGCCAAATCACTCGCCAAACGATTCGACAAACACCCCAATGGGAATCTAGCCGAACAATACGCAAAGAAGACGGGAAAAAGACTTTGCCCGAATCTTTTGGAATACTTGATGGGCTACCCAGAAAACTACACGATGCTGAACGAATCAAATCTCTCGGAAATTCTATCGTCCCCCAAGTAGCGATGGAGATTTTACAAGCAATTAAAGATACCCCCCTAAGAAGAAACCAATGAACAACACTCCTAAAAAACTAAGAGATAAGTGGGCAAACGACCGATACTTGGGGTAAAAAAATTAACTCAAAATCTTCTTAATCTCTCCGAACATCTCTTCAGCTGTTTTCATTTTGCCTTCCAGTGTGGCTTTCACAAGCTCATCCACCGTATCCTTAGCTATCAAATTAAACACAGTTATCTTGTCGCCCTCCGCGCCAATGCGTTCGATGCGTCCGATCCGCTGCTCAAACTTAGCGATACTCCACGGCAAGTCATAATTGACGATATTTGACGCTGTTTGCAGGTTTAAGCCCATACCACCGACTTCTGTCGTAACTAGCGTGTTTTGGCCTGCTTTGTTGAATTTATCCACTATAAACTGCCTATCCTGACTCTTGGTATCTCCGGTCATAAGCAAAGAGCCCTTGATATTCTTATGCAGAATATTAGCCATCTTCGCAAACTGCGTGAACACTATCGTATTCTTCGGCAAAGTCTCAAGCAATTCCATGAGAGCAGACATCTTGCTGGACTCATCCGTGTCGCCGACCAAAAGAAGATGCCCGGTGCACTGCCTAAGCCTGACTAATTTCACAAGTGTATTATTCAGCGTGCCCCAATCTACCTTGCTTAATTCTAACTGGCTGATGTAAGCCAGAATTTCTTTCTTGATAGCATCATATATCTTGCGTTCGGTTTTGCTCAATTCAAAAACAATATCTTCAACCACTCTCTCCGGCAATTCTTTCAGCACATCTCTCTTCAGGCGCCGGAAAAAATACGGAGCAATAACCTTCTGCAGAAAATCCAAGTTCTTATAACTTTCCACATGGCCGAAATAATCCAAGTTGGTATATCTGGCAATGAACTGCCACCAGCTGCCTAACAGTCCGGGGACAATCGTATCCATTACATTCCAGAGATCGGCCGGCGTGTTCGAAATCGGCGTACCCGTCATAGCTATATTTCTCTTGGCATTAATTAATTTCATAGCCTTAGAAACCTTAGCCCTAGGATTCTGTATCTTCGTAACTTCATCCATTACCCGCATATCCCAGACGAAGTGCCGGAGAACTTCTACGTCGGTCCTGACTTTTTCATAATTTAAAATATAGAACCGGGAATCTTCTTTATATTTTTCCATTCTGTTGTCGCCGTCCACGATAGTAATCTTTGCTTCAGGCATCCATTTTTTAATCTCCGCCTCGGCATTATAAACCAACGACTTCATCGTAACCCATAAAACTTTTTCACATTTTAAATCCTGAATCGCGGCAAGCGCCTGGATTGTTTTCCCGAGGCCCGGCTCATCGCCCAACAATATGTTCTCATTATTCAAAATGAACAAAACTCCCTCTTTTTGAAAATTATACAGGGGTAATTTGGACTTAATAGAAGTTATTTTTTCCCTACTTGATATATCCATCAGCTTTTCGTCCCATATGAAACCGAAAGTTGCCAACCGCTCCCGCGCTTGGCTTAAAAATCTTATTGGTACTTTCCATAGCTTGCCGACCGGGTCGTAAACTCTTCCCGGAATTTCCTTAACCCCCCCCACGACCTTCGCATCGTAAGGAAAATTCACAAGTAGCCAGTCGCCTGCTATTTTTACTGTCCGCATATTTATATTTTAATTATAACATATTAATTTTTAAAAATCCGTTGCCGTGCCTTGCTGTATCTATCTATCTATATAATATCCCATATCCCCTCTATATTGACTTTTTCTGCAAAATGGGGTATTGACAAGTACCAAAAAAAGCCGTTCATAACTGGGTATGTCGGCTTTCTTCGGTTAGCGTCCACTATCGTTTTTTAGGTGATAGCGTCCACTAACATCAAAAAGTATCCTATACTGCTATACTATGCTTTTTTTGTCCGCTTGCAAGTCCGCTTGCAAGTTTATCGGTACAAGTACCGCGCCATAAGGTTAAAAAGGCTTTTAGCCACGCTTCTCAGTGCTTCATTTTCCGTATCGCTTAACCTTCGCAAAACTCTCATAAATACTCCCATTTCCTCCGGCGTAACTTCTTCTATCGGCTCATAACTTATTGTATCTTTTTTCATTTTCGTAGAGTTCCATTTTATAATTCAAAAAATTAAGCTCCGCTTTTAGACTTTCTTCTTTTTCATAATTGCTTTCTACCAGCGCACGGCGCATCATTTTTTGTACATCATTTCTTTCGTCTTTCAATACCTGGTAATCTTCGTCATCTACAATGTCATAAACATCATCATCGTTTTCGTATGCGTCATAACCAAGCCCGCTTAACTTCGTCCCGCTTCCGGCGTATCCGCCTAAAAATCCTAGCGCGTTAGTATCCCAATACCTAGTTTCCTGCTTCTTTCCTATAAGCATTTCCCGTTCTCCTAGCGTTCCGTCCTCATTCAACCAGAATAACTTGTGCGGGGCTATCAACTCGCCTTTCGTTCCCGCCAGCTTCGGCGTCTGGATTTCAAAACCATTTCTATGATTTATGCTTCCGTCCGTAGTTACGCCCACGCCACGTGGTAGTTCGTCTTGTACAGCGTTTCCCGCTTCTCTATC
>Ga0209518_1000639_pt1 | contig 43499 bp, 54 predicted proteins | sample RifGroB1_FD_183993 | JGI IMG/M metagenome (GOLD analysis project Ga0209518, IMG submission 183993) | Groundwater microbial communities from Rifle, Colorado, USA - Groundwater B1 (SPAdes) (version 2) | ecosystem: Environmental > Aquatic > Deep subsurface > Groundwater | place: Rifle, Colorado...
GGTGGAAAAAGACGGGAAAACAGCTCACGGAGATAGTGTCAAGACTGCCATGATTGATCTCCGATTCAAAACTGAAAATCGCGACAAATCGGATTATGAGGATTTGACACCAGACAGCGAACTCAGTTTTGAAGATGCTATTGTGTGCTACCGCGTTATCACTGGTGCATGTTCATTCGGAGTATCTGACTTTCTCAAAAACCGTCTCAGTGTCAATAAAGACAAATATACGGTTGGCGAGATTATTTCTCTTACGGTTGGAGAATACGGTGGTGACACATTTAGGAGATTTTTTGGTTGTTAGACACCGTGTGCCAGATATCAAAATAGAGTCAGTAAAAATTTCACAAAAAAGGAGAACAACCATGCAAGGAAAACAACAAGACCTGCCGATTCCCGGCACTCAACAGAAAATCACCGAGTCATCAGCCAATCTCCCAGCCGCGCCGGCACAATCCATGTCCGAGCGGTTCATGGTCAAGGTAGTCAGTGAATTCGGATCAGGAGTGGGAGAGCTTGCCCTGACCGAGCACCAGAAGCGCCTGGCGCAGAACTATTTCATGGCCCTTGATGCTGCACTAAAACTGGCCGAGGAAAAGCGCCTGAAGAAGAGCGAGCAGTACCGCGACCTGGTTCCTATAACCTGGCAGAACGTGAACATGTCATTACTGGCCCGCAATGTCGTGTCTGCAGCCCGTATCGGCTGGGATGCCTTGGAGAAAAACCATGTTCATCTTGTCCCTTATAAAAACAACACCACCGGTCAGTATGATGTCGGTTTTCTCCCGGGGTATCGCGGCCTCGAACTGAAGGCCGAGAAGTACGCTCTTGGCGAACCGCCTGTCGTCACCTGTGAGTTGGTTTTCTCCACCGACGAGTTCAAGATCATCAAGAAGGACCACGAGAACAAATTCGACTCCTATACCTTGAAGGTCACCAACCCTTTCGACCGCGGCGCCATCGTCGGCGGGTTCTATTATCACGCCTATAAGGACAAAACGAGGAATAAACTCGTGGTGATGTCCATGAAGGATATCGAGAAGCGGAAACCGAAGCATGCCAGTCCTGAGTTTTGGGGCGGGGAAAAAGATGCTTGGGTGAAAGACGAGAAGACCGGAAAGAATAAGAAGTCCGGGAAAGAAAAGGTGGAAGGCTGGTTCGAGGAGATGTGCCTTAAGACCATCAAGCGGGCAGCCTACGGCAATATCACCATCGACTCTCAGAAGATCGATGACGCTTATCAAGTCCTTCAGCAAAACGAAGTTTCGGTGCGCGAAGCTGAATCTCAGATGACCTACGAAGAGGAGGCGAACAAGGATTTCATCGATATAGAGACCGGGGAGATCACCAAAGAGGAGGAGCCGGTAACCACTCCCGAGAATACTCCCCCGCAGGGCAACGAACCGCCGCCGGCAGATATCGGACCGGCCCCACCGGAAGCTGGTGGCATGACCTCAGAGGAAGCTGACCGGGCACTCATGGAAGAAGAGGCGAAAATTCAGCAGAGAAAAGGCCGGGCACCGTTCTGATGTCAAAAAAGGATGCTGTAATGAAAACATCTGAATTCAGAAAAGAACTCAAAAAAATAATGCCTGGATATTCCTGGACGATGCACGCCCCTTTTTCAGACATTTCTGGATACCTCTGTGCCACCGGGATACAGAGCAGCGGATTTAATAGGTTATCGACACTACAGGTTGAAAGAAGAGAAAAAGACGGTTCTGTTGAATATGAGGTAAAAAGCTCTGGTTTTGGGAAAAAATCTCCATGGCTATCAAGTGCTGCCGACAAAACCCTTGCTCGGGCGCTGAGAGCCCTACAGACCCATTACGAAAGCATGGCGAGCACATACAACTCTCATGCGAGAGCACTGGAAGACGGCCGCGAGCACTCTGGAAGACGCCCGTAGAATGATAATCATCAAAGATGACAACTCCCCTCCTCACCGAGGGGAGCGCAAGGAGAACAGCGTGAAGACATACATCGGAGTAAAGCAGGTGATGGCAGAAGAGGATGAGCGGGACGGTCAGCCGGGATACAAAGTCGTCTACCCTGACGGATATGAATCATGGTCCCCGAAAGAAGTTTTTGACCGGGCCTACCTCGAAATGCCGGAGAATATGACATCCGAGCCGAACTACGAGATGATCAACAACTTCATCTCCGTGGCTACTGTAGTTGACCGGGAAGACAACACCATCCTGGCTACTTTGATTCTGAGATCAGGATTTGAGCAGCAGGCGCTCGGCGGATACGATCCGATCGACGGCATGACCGATGACGAAAAGGCTGATTACATCCTCATTAAATCCAAGGAAATCATATGGGACTATCTTAAATTCGTCCATCAGTGGGCGGTTAAAGGATTAAGTCCTGTCTATGGACAGTTGGAGCCGATGACCAAGAAAGATTTCGATCTTCTTCTTGCACCGGTGCCGATAGGAAAACCGTCATGAGTCTCACTATCACTTCAATTGGTTCCAGTTCTCGTGGTAATTGCTATGTGCTGGATAATGGAGAAACAAGACTATTCCTTGAAGCAGGTATTTCTCTTAAAAAAATCCAACAACAAACTGGATTTTCTGTTTCATCAGCCGTGGGTTGCCTCGTGACTCACGGCCATCTTTGACCATGCTGGACGGGTGAAAGAGTTTATGGGAATGGGAGTCGATTGCTATATGAGCGCAGGCACCGCCGAAGAAATCAGTGCGACAGGTTTCCGTCTCCATATCGTATCATCCAGGCGGCAGTTCACTATTCTAGGCGGATGGATGGTGAAACCATTCGATGTGGTCCATGACGCGGAGGAACCGCTTGGCTTCCTTATTTCCACCGGACCTTACAAAATCCTTTTTCTCACCGATCTATCGTATTGCCGATACAAGTTTAAAGGGGTGACGCACCTTATGGTTGAGGCGAATTTCTGTGAGAGAATCCTTGCAGAGAATATTCAATCCGGACTCGTGGATCCTGCCCGCCGGAAAAGGTTGGTGGATAGCCATATGAGCATTCAGCGGGTGGTTGATTTACTTCATAAGATGGATTTTTCTTCTCTTCAGGAGATCCACTTGATTCACCTATCTGAGCAAAACTCGGACGAAGAGTTATTCAAGAAACTTGTGGCAGGATATACCGGGAAGCCAGTTTATATCTGCGCTGCATAAATAGACCGGGATAAGATCAACTCGAAACTAGTGTCAGTCAAAGGAGATTTTTAAAATGCAGCAGAAAATCGAAACAATAAAGGCAATCGAAATACCTCAGTCTCACATAAATTTTGCTAACTCTGTCGCAGAACTGGCAGAGAAAAACGGGATCACCGAGTTCGTTCTTGAGTACGAGCCACACTGGCAAGAAGGGGAGCAGTGGGACAGAAGGGTTCGCGGAAAAGCGAAGATTCACTTCAGGGCGAAAGATGGCCGGGGAAGACCGTGCCGTTATTTGGCTGTCTCGCTTGATGCGGCAATTACTCACGAAATTGAGAAAAACGAGGAAAGCAGTAACTGAAACTAATATCAGTCTTTGGCTGGTACTGAAAATGGAGCGAAAGCCATGGCGAAAAAACTTAATCCAGAATGGGTGGCAAAAATTGAGAGTGAGATTTTCCAATCACAGCGCATTGACAAGATACTCGATTCGATGGTTGCCATTAAGTGGCTTGTCGCAAAACTGGCTGGGTGCAAAATACCGTACAAAATTCACAATCTCGGCGCAGGAGTATACAGGATAACCACCAACACTGAAAGCTGTCCATGTTGTGGAGCTAGGCTTAAATGAGTTTGCCAGAGCCATTTTATAAAGACAAGTTGGTGACTCTTTACTGCGGCGAGTCACTGGCCTTACTGCCATTTCTCCCGAAAGCGGATGCCATAATAACTGATCCTCCATATGGAGAAACAAGCCTCGATTGGGATAAGTGGCCAGATGGATGGCCAGAGTTGGCGGCAGGAGTGTCAAATCAAATGTGGTGTTTTGGTTCAATGAGGATGTTTCTCGAGAAAGGAAACCAGTTTTCAAAATGGAATTTCGCCCAAGATATCGTTTGGGAAAAGCATAATGGAAGTAATAGCGCGAATGATAGATTCAGGAGAGTGCACGAGTCAGCCCTCCATTTTTATCAAGGGAAGTGGGTCGATATTTTCAAAGAACCTCAATTCACCTATGACGCTGTTTCAAAAAAAGTGAAAAGAACAAAAAACAGAACTCCACATTGGGGAGACATTGGAGACAGTAGTTATTCGAGTGTTGACGGTGGGCCTAGACTCGCAAGTAGCGTTATTTATTCGAAAAGCTGTCATGGTTATGCGGTAAACGAAACACAGAAACCAGAGGCGATTATTTTTCCGTTGGTAATGTACAGCGTTCCAGCAGGAGGGCTGCTCGTTGATTTGTTCGCCGGTTCAGGAACTATGCTCAACGTAGCAAGAAAGGCAGGGCGAATGGCTATCGGCATAGAGAAGAGAGAGTCGCAATGTCGTGAAGCGGTTAAAAGGTTTTCCCAAGGTTATCTATTTTAAGGGTTATGGAACATGAGAAATAGTCACGAGAGAGTTATCAGGGGGAAGCGTAGGGACCATCCATTTGTCACATCAAAAGGCAAGAAGTATACAGCTGAGTGGATGAAAAGCAGGATTGGCCTATGTGTTCGCATTGTTCACGATAAGGAAAACTCTATAAAATGCTTTGATCGTACAGGTTTTAACCTTATCGGAGAAGGGATGGAAATAGATTAATTTTGCTCTTCGCTAAAAGCACGAGATAGGAGAATAGAGATGATTGACGAGAAGCAGTTAAAATTAAAGGTGAAATTAAAATTAAAATATCTGCGCAAACAAATGGAATGTTTGGCAGGTGAAAATTTCGGCTACTATCCTAACTCGGCAGAAGCGAACGACTGTATCTTGGAATCGGACAGATACTTAACTATGGCAAGAGATAAATTCCCCGACATTTATCAGGAATATATTAACTGTGCCCAGGAGGATTGTCAAAGATGAGCAGAAAAGACGTTATCCGTGTCGGAGATCAATTCAGGTGGCACGGCAAAACATATAAGGTGATCTCCACCTTCCCAGGCGGAAAGATTGACTTATTCGACAAGGAAAATTGCAGGTTTGTCATGCGCCTTTGTCGGGAAGTAAAAACATGGGAACGTTGCTAGGCAACATGGTTGATTACGAAATAGAAGCAGTCTTTTCAAAAACGCCGAAAGGCAAAAGGAGAAAAATGGAAAAGAAAAAAGAACCGAAAATTGAAATCACCGCGGCAAAATCATCATCCATCACCGGTCACGGATACGATGAAAAAACGTCGACAATGGCTTTGCAGTTCAAAACCGGGGTTTACCATTATCCAGGAGTCACGAAAAAGGAATATGACGAGTTGGTGGCGGCAAAGTCACTTGGAAAGCATTTCTTCGCGAACATCAAAGGAAGATTTACGGGGAAGAAAATCAGATAACAGGCAATAAGCTCCGAATGGCCAGGTGATGTGTCGCTTGGCCCTAAATCTGTAGGTACGTGGGTCGAAATCAGGAAGAAAGAAATGGGCACAGATATCAGAATTTCAGTCGAGTTTCTTGATCATCCGAAAACCATCAAACTTGAAAGGAGACTCGGGGTTGATGGTCTCAAAAGCCTCCTCTGTCTTTGGTTATGGAGTCGTGTTAACAGGCCCTGCGGATTACTTCATGGCATGGATGCTGAAGATATTGAAATAGCTGCAAAATGGAAAGGATCACCCGGAGAATTCTTTAACGTGGCGTTAACGCTACGTTGGCTTGATGTCAACGCCGCGTTAACGGGAAATTCAGAGGTTGAATATTCTCTCCATGATTGGGGTGATCACAACTCGTGGGCTGTTGGATCTGAAGCAAGAAGTGATGCATCACGATTTACCAGAATGGCAAAAACACACGCAGATTTGTACGAAAAACTAAAAAGTGAAGGTAGAAAGTCAATAACAATGGAAGAATTTCGGGAACTTACCGGCGTTAACGCAACCTTAACGCGGCGTAAACGTGACGTTAACGCGCCGTTAACCCCTTCTCCTTCTCCTTCTCCTTCTCCTTCTCCTGTTCCTTCTCCAATAGATAGGGGTAAAAAATTCACACCTCCAACTCTCCCTCAAGTAACGGCTTATTGCCAAGAAAGGAAAAACGGAATCGATCCTGAAAAGTTTATAGCCCACTACGAAACAACAGGCTGGATGTACGGCAAGACCAAGATGAAAAATTGGAAGTCTGCAATCATCACTTGGGAGAAAAACCAGAGAGAAAGGGGCGGCAACCGTCAGCCGAAGACCTTTACGGAAATGAAAGACCAGAAAATACGGCAAGCGATAAACGAATTTGTGGAGGGTGCAGAATGAAAGGGAAGAATGACAGAATGGACTTTTCAACGGTCATGTATCCTTTTGGAAAACTTTATGACCTTGCCCTGGAAGACAGTAAAATGTTCGGCCTTTGGTGGGATGCCCTGAAGGAATACGACATCGAGGAGGTGGTCAAGGCTGTTCAAAAATTCATCAAGAGCCCTGATTTCGGCAATTATAAGCCGAAACCGGCGGATATCATCAAGATGATCGAAGGAACATCCAGCGACAGGAGTTTGCTGGCCTGGTCGAAAGTCGAAAAAGCCATTAGGCGCGTGGGCTCATATCAAACCGTGTCCTTTGATGATCCGATTATTCATCGAGTTATAGAGGATATGGGCGGGTGGGTCGCAATGTGTGAATCCCAGGAGAATGAGATTCCATTTGTCTCCAAGGAATTTTGCACCAGGTATCGAGGTTTCTCAGTGATGCAGGAAATTCCCCAGCACCCGACAAGGTTGTTTGGGATAATCGACTGCGATAATTCAGCTAATGGCTATCGCGAGCTTTCCCGTCCGGTGTTCATTGGTGACCAGCAAAAGGCCGCCAAGGTTCTGGAAGGAGGCATGCAACCAAATGATAGCCTTCTACTGATCGAAGGAGAAAACAGTGAGCCAGGAAAAAGATAAGTGCGGGAAGTGCTACAAACTGGACCGAAAGCAGTCGTATTGCGAACGGCATAAAACAAAGATCCTCGCGACAAGTGGCGGGCAGCATGTTCGTTGCCCTGAATGTATCGAGGAAAAGACGAGAGGGCGTTATGGGACAAGGAATTGAGTTGGCGAAACAGTTGGACCCGGAGAGTGTCGAACTTATCAAAGCGCTCGACGAAATGAAGGATCAGTTGATTCTCGTGCTCGTGGAGCGGCTCGGCGGGAAAGTGGTTGTTCCTGTCATCGAGATCGACACGGCACCTCTCGGGAAAATCCTCACGATGGGGTTCGACCAGGAGAAGGTGGAGTTCACTTTCGAGGTGAAGAAGAAAAACTGAAGGTCGAAACGGGGGAGAGTTGTGGAGAATCCAGTATTTATAAATCTGCAAGACATGGTGATAAGCGCAAAAGCCAGGGCCGCGACCGGACTCTATGACGGGACCAAAGAAACATTCGACTATCTGATAGCATGCCGCAGTTTCTTTATACCAGCTGGCGCGAAAGTAATCTTCACACGCGACCAGGGGCACCACTCTTGCGGGTGGTGGAAAAATCCTGATTACGAACGCTGCTTCCACTTGTCGCTTTCTTTCGATGAAGGATATCTCGCCAGGCGGGCCGAGGTATTGGCGAAAGCATTTTTCGGTGACGATACCAGACTGTTGTGGATCGAATCGCCACAAACACCACAAGGAAAAGCCATGGAGGTTTGGCATTACCGGTTGTTTTGTGATTATGCATGGAAAGGGATTAAGCCGACAGGTGAGGTGTATTCCCGGCGCATGCCGAAAGGATGGATGTCTTTTTCAGAAAAACATGGGAGGAGAAAAGGGTCAAGGTCATGAAAAAGGAAAATAGTCAGACAGATATTACCGGCAGGGAGATCAACGGCTTTACCGTGATCAGATTGAAGTCAAGTGGTCTCTCAAAGTGGTGGTTGTGCCGGCACACTTGCGGCCAAGAGGTCACCCTTCGCCGGGCGCACCTGGACCGCGGAAGTTCGAAACTTTGTCCAAGATGCTCCGGCAGGCTCGGGCCTGTCGATAAGCCTGCGGTCGAGCAGGAACCGGTCAAGCAGCGGAAGAAAAAAGAAGGTGGCACCTCAACCGAGCAGCTGCAGCAGCTTCGCGAAAAAAACAATGCCGAGGTGGAACTGAAAGAGTCGCCGACGATCAGGAAGACGATCAAACTTGAGGCGTGGGAGGTGGGGCGTGTGCAGGCTTACGCCTATGTTGGAGTTCCTTACAGGAGGGCTTACGATGCGGGAATTTTATCTGGTATGGAATGAAAGTCACGGGGCACCAACCGTCAAACATCAATCGGAAGGCATAGACAGGGGAGAAGCTGAAAGACTGGCCAGGAACCATCCAGGAGAAAATTTCCACGTTTTAAAACTGGTCGATACATGCCGGAAGAATGATGTCGTTTGGGCTTCCGGCGATAGAAAAGAGGATGTTCCTTTTTGAAAGGCGGTGGAGAAATGGCAGATACTTTCAGCCAGATGGTCGATGCTGGAATGGTGGAAGACCCTGGCTCTTGCACTCATGGTGAACCGTGGGGCGGTGAAGGTTGCACCGAATGCGAGATCCTTCGGTTGGAACGCGAGGTAGAGGATTTACGGGAGGTTCTCAAACTTAACGAAAACGACTTCTTCGCGATAAAGGAAGCTGTGAAACCTTTTGTCGATGCCTTCGAGGAGGTCAGGGAGTCAAATGAGGTCACCGACAAGCATCAACTTCCAAAGGAAGAATTTCAGGAATTTCTGGACAGAAATACCATCACTCCTAGCGGGACAAAGATGGGGGATTGGCGGAAACTGGCGGACGTTTACAAGGAAATTTTCGGGGGAGATGGAGAATGAAACGAGCTGACGGAAAAATGGAAAGAGGGATCCTGTTCAAGGCGCCCATGGTCCTGGCGATCATCGACAACAGGAAAACGATGACGAGACGGGTGTGCGATGTTCAGCCTTTTTTCGTTGAAGATCAAGGTCTATGGCATGCCTTCTATCCTTGGGGTGATGGCGGGCATGGGATGTATGAGACCAAAGAGGAGATGATGGATGAGGCCTGGCCACTTCTTCTCGCTCGGTGCCCGTATGGGAAGGTGGGGGATATCCTGTATGTGCGGGAAACGTTTTCCGGTCCAGACTGGTTGATGGATGTTCCACCAAGTGAGTGGGGGAAAAACCAACGGATATGGTATTGGGCTGACGGAGATCCTCTCGCCGGGGATTGGACATGGCCGAAACCATCAATTCACATGCCCCGTTGGGTCAGCAGAATCGACCTGGAAATTACCGGGGTGCGTATTGAGTGGCTGCAGGATATCAGCGAGGAAGATGCGCTGGCTGAAGGTCTCCATGAGGAGTTGAATTGCATCATAGGGTGTCATTGTAACGGCGGATATCATCAAGAAATAACCGGTGATCGGTATTTCTATGATGGTGGCAATGAAGAGGGATACTTGGACCCCGTTAACGCATTCAGTGCACTTTGGGACTCCATCAACGCCGCGCCATCGCCAGTAAAAAATAATGGCAAGATAACCAGCTATCTGTCGTATCCGTGGGAGGATGTGCGGGCGAGAAGAGAGCACCGGGGGAAGGCATGGCAGGTTTACGGCAATCCCCTGGTCTACGTAGTTGAATTCAAAAAGGTGGAGAAAGAAAGATGATCGACAGGAAATTCGTATTCACGGCGGTAAACCCGGTAAACGGCAATCATTATACCCATGAGAATGCCGTGGTGTTCTGTGCAAAAGACAAGGCTCTTCTCCCGGCGCTAAGAGCATATGCCGGGGCCTGTGTGGCTCTTGATTGTCTTCCTGAGCATATCGAGAGTATTGATTTGTTGACCCAACGAGTAAGGGTTTATCAGCAAAATATTGAGTCGAGAGTCCCTGATACCGTCGGCGCCGAGATCGATCGATGTGTCGGCGGGAATATGGATGTGCCGCGAAAGATGACCATGCCGCCAGTAAAAACCGATAGAAAACCTGTTGGGTATATAGCCTTCGGTGGAAACGCCAGTGGTGACCGTTTCCCTTTGCCACAATACACCGGCAAAACTGAGAGGGAAGTCGGAGATAAGATCATGATTGGCGCCAAGGCCGAAGGATGGCGCGGGACCGTCGCCGAAAGGCTGGATTATCTCGGGTGGGTCATTCTTCCCGTCTACATGATGGAGGATTGAGCGATGGAATCATCTTTTGATAAAAAGAGGAAAGGAACAGGAACGGCCGAATGGGCCGAGGTCAACGAAAACATCTGCCGGGGTTGCCCGAATTTGTGCCTGTATTGCTATGCCGCGTACAATGCCAATCGGTTTGGGCAGAGAGATAGAGCCAACTGGAGCCGGGAGGAGCTTACCAAGCGGGCCGATATCCAGGCATACCCGGCGAAAGATGGCGTCATCATGTTCCCCAGCAGTCACGATATCACGCCTTTCAACCTTGACGCTTACATTCGAGTGGCAAAATTGATACTCGAAAAGGGCAACAGGTTGTTGATCGTCAGCAAGCCGCGTATGGAGTGCGTGGAAAAGATGGTCCGTGAATTCGAGCCATACCGGAAGCAGATTCTTTTCCGCTTCAGCATAGGCACGGTACAGGAAAGCGTCTCATTGCTGTGGGAACCAGGGGCACCTCTGCCGAGAGAGCGCAGGAAGTGCCTGGAGTTGGCATACAGCAACGGCTTTGCCACCTCTGTTTCCATTGAGCCGATGCTCGAAGGTTGCCAGATGGCGGAGATCCTGGTCGAATGGGTCCGGGAATTCGTGACCGAAACAATCTGGATCGGCAAAATGAACAAGCCTCAGCTGAGAGTGCCGAAAAGTCACGCCCACCTGGTCGACGGTATTCTCAAACTACAGAGTGATGAGCAGATCATGGAGCTTTACACCTGGTTCGAAGATGACCGGCAAATCAGGTGGAAAGACAGTATCAAAATGGTGGTGGAAAAGAACAAAGGAGGACTGTAGTGGAAAAGAAACTTAGGTGTAAAAAGGCTGTCGCACCGTATATCGGTTGCGCCATGAAAATCGAGCATGAGGACGATATTATCCTCATCTACCTTACCGCCATGCTTCACGAGGTAAAGCGGGTGCATCTTGTTAAAGATCCTTTCCTTGATACGGCAGAGGATGCGCGGATACTCGATAGGTCGTGTTCAGAGATCACCGCATATCTCAATGGCCGGATAGTTTCCGCCACCAAAGGACTTAGTTGTGCGGACATAAAAGGAGATTAGCAACTTTGCAAACCAATAGGAGGGGGAAGCAGTGGTAAAAATCAATCTTGACGCCGACGCGGCAGAGATCCTCACGGAGGTCGGGCGGGAATTGCAGCGGGCCTTGGCGATAAACGGCCCATTCTGTTCCGAGTTTGAGGCCTTCGGGGCTTTGACCGAGGAATTCAACGAGGTGGTGGAGGAATTCCGTAAGAGTTCGGACAAGCAGCCGGAGAAGAACACCGGTCTCCACCTGGAACTGGTGCAGTTGGCCGCGATGTGTAAAAAGTGGAAAGCCATGGTCGATGGTGAATTCGTCAATCCATTATGGGAATGGGAGTACGAAGGCAACGAGCGGGTGAGGTCGACCATGGAGGCCATGGGTAACCTGGTTTATCAATATGAATTCCTCATTGACTATTTCAAGCGGCAGAAGGGCGATGCGGTCTATAAGCAGCTGTTCGAGATTTGGAACCTGTGTGTGGCGGCCGTGGTGTCTCTTTGCACAAGGAGGGAAGAATGCTGAGAAGAATCTGGATTCCGGGGGCGCTGTATAGGGCTGTGCCGATCCTGGCGGTCATCGTCGGGATGTGGGCCTTTGGTTATGGCGGGAGTATCCTGCAAGGGATCGGCCTCACCATGGTGTTTTACGGGACAGCGGTGATATTTCGGCGGGCGGAATGCGCCTGAAACAGTAGAAACTACAATCAACCAATTTTACCCGTCATTAAAGGAGTCGAGATTTGAATATCGTATCACTGTCAGGGGGAAAGGACTCATGTGCAACTGCGATAGACATGCGTATGCGAGGAATCCCTATTCATCTGTTGGTTCATGTTGATGTTGGAAGGTGGGAGTTTCCCCAAACAAAGAAAGCTGTCCAACAAGTTGCAGAACTTACCGGAGCCCCATTGGTCACTTTGCCTCCTGTTCCTTTTGATTACTGGATGATGGAAAGACTTGTCGTGCATAAAGATGGCCGCGTATCGTTTGGTGCTGGATGGCCGAGTAGGCAGCACGGAAGGTGGTGTACCCGTGAAAAGTTTGTTGTTTTCGATAAGTTCATGGGAACGCTAAATGAGCCGGTACGGTGTGTCGGTTTCGCTGCTGATGAGTCACATCGTACTGAATCGAAAGAGCAACTAAAGCGAAAATCCCAGGGACAGCAATTCAGGTATCCGCTGATAGAATCGGGAATAGACGAGGAATCGGCGCTAAAACTATGCTACGACTTTTCAAAAAAGCAAAAAGCCATGCCAGGGAGGTGAGAGCGATGAAAATAACGATAGTGCCAGATGCAAGCAAGGCAACGCCTGAAGAATATGACAACGTTCAGTCGGCGGCAAAAGCCTTGGTTGAAAAATTGACAGAAGAAGAGCGGCTTGATTTGTTCGCTGAGTATTGTAGCCACTGCGGGTGCGATGATCCAACATGCCAGTGTTGGAATGACGAGTAAAAAACAAAAGGCCCTACCAGTTTCCCGGCAGGGCCTTTTTTATGAGCCAAATTTGAGCTAAATTAAGCCAATCAGCCTTTCACAATTCCCAGGGCCAGGGCGTAATGAAGCGCGGTTTCCATCCACGGTTTTTCCAAATCAGTTTCGAGTTCAACCTGTACCAGGCAAGCCCGGTGGACCAGTTTACCGATTGAATGGATCGGCCAGCACCATTCCTTTTCCTCGATGTATTTCCCGCAGATCGGGCAAACCACGAGACCGGCTACATGTTGATACGGCATTTTCTCCGCAGCCCCCCGGTTTACCACTTCGTTGAATATGCTTCTAAGTAGGTCTTTCGAGGCCTCGATGTTATTTAGGTCGACCATATCAGTGGGTACGCTCGGTTTCTGGTTTTGGGGTGGTGTCCATCCGAGCGTTATCAGCGCCAGCCTGATTTGCTCTTCCTGGACATCAAAAACTCTTCGGTGTAAGAGTTCACGGAACCCCATTATTTCCATCGAAATGTCCTGCTGGATAAACCTGTCGTTGATGATCGATGTGTCTATCTGGTATGCCTCTGCGCTTCCTATTTGCTTACTCATGTCAATTCTCCGTTTGGTGATGGGGGGAGCTTATCAAGTTCGGCCCTCAGTATTGAGTTCTCGTTAAAAAGTTTCTGGTATTTCTTCATGAGGCCGTAAGTCTCGTCGTTTAGCCACCCAAGCGCTTGCCCCCTTGTTACACTTTTGTTCTCAAGTCTTATTCTTAACTCTTGGTTTTCAGTTTTAAGCTTTTCAACTTGGCTTTCAAAACTTTCCCCTCGAACACGGTGAACCTCAATACCAAAAATTATCATCTTGTCTCCATATCCAACCATTAGTTTTGTTATTGGCCCAGGATTGCGGCCGCGACCGATACGCCCAGCATCGCGCCTGGTGATGATGTGCCTATCGTCAGCATGATGATGTAGATTTCGATCATCTTTCCCCCTTTATTGCCTGCATCATGCGATGAAACCAGTTTTGTTTCATCGCAATGGTTTCTTCGAATTTTGCCTTTGACTCGTGCCCTAATGTTATCCCCATCGCCATACCGGCAAGATGAAGTTGGCCACCGGCTGGAAGACTCATTTGGGCAATCAATATTTCATTCTGATACATAGAAGTGAATACCTTTTCGTTTCGTTCAGTGATCACGATTTCAAGGTTGGTCAAATAATAATTACCATCTTGCCCTGCCACTGCATTAACCCCACCGTCGATGACATTTCGGTAAAAATCTTCAGTAAATTCAAATTTTGCCATTGCCTTTTTCCTCCTCAATAAAATGGATATTTGCCATCCGTAGAATTGCCGGAGTGTCCAGGCCGTTAGCGTGGGCGAGATGGAGTAGGTTTGTCATCGTGTCCACGATATCGGCCTCAAGGTCATCACGACAATCCAGGGTAGTAAGCGCCCGTTCAGCCTGTTTGATCCTGCCGAAGTTTCTGTTTTTATCGGGCATTGGATTGCTCCTTCTCGACAAAGTTTTCAAAAACGAACCGCTCATGTGCTTCGGTCCAGGTGAAACCGGCGTCCTCAATCGCTTCCTGCGCGTAGGTGAGCCTGCCGGCGCCGATGCAATCCGCATTGAAAACGGCATCGGTGATGACGGCCAGCTCTTCGGTCGAGAGCTTTTTCTGTTTCTTGTTGAAATCTCTGATAGTCATGTCTGGATCCCCGGATTTGATCATCTTGATGACATTGATGACGGTGATTTTCTTGTCGATCGCTCCCTCTGTTCTCTCCAATAGCGCGGCCGCTCGGTGTGGCGATATGCCCTTCTCTATCAGGTCCATCAGCCTCGTGTAATTGGCAACCGACCAAGGTTTGCCGTGTTTCTTCGGTTTCTCCACCTCTCTCTCCTTCAAATCATGTTCAGTTTTTTGCCGATGGCCCAACATGTGGGGCACCAGCCGATAAACACCGGGATATCCTTGTCGTGCTTCGCTTCCAGGTCAGCCTGCTCTTTCGCCATCCTGGCGAGTTTCTCGTCGAAGTCCTCAACCCGGTTGATTCCTACCGATGTCAGGTGGCTCTGTTCCCACTTTGACAGGAGCCGCTTTGCCTTTCTCGTCTTCAGCATTCCCTTCTCCTTTTTGATATTGATTTGACCTTAACCGCTCGACTGCCGCCGGGGACAGAGCCCCCGGCTTGGTCCAAAGGTTAAGCGTCGAGGGAATCTTCGTTTATCTCGATAATCTTGTCGCAGCGGCCGCACTTGTAGAGCAACCGATCGGTGACGGGCGTGTCCATGTCGGAAAGGTATTCGCCCTGCTCGTCGACCTGGAAGAAACCCTCGTCGTGTTTGGTATTGCCGCAATTGCAGCGGTACGTTTCGCACTCGCTTTGCTTCAGGATCTGGTAAACCGGCTCGGCTGGTGGCTCGGCATCCATCGACCAGCCCCACGTGATTTCAGGCAAGCCACACAGGACCGCCACGAGCTCGTAGTCGCCTTGGTCGAAGGGAAGTCTGCCCTCGCACTCGTCGATTTTGTAGGCCTTGATGATGGCCAACTCGCCAGCCTGTTTCGCCGTGTCGGCCATGACCTGGAGGCCATGGTACGGCTCGGGGTAATCGTCGATGATGTAGGACGGTTTCCTGACGATGGCGGTCCAGGCGGTTTTTTCGGTGTCTTCTTTCACTTCCCTTCCTCCTTCAAAGATTCGATCAACTGACCGGTAAGCCCTGCGGTATGGATCAGCGTCAATGCTCGCAGGTGCGATTTCATCTGTTTCGTTTCCTTCCTGGTCGAAGTCTCCCGCTCCCAATCGCTCACGCGGCACCTGGATGTGCCGAGTAGCACGGCCATGGATGATTGAGAGACGCCGAGCAGGGCACGGACGGCTTTTACTGTTGGCATACCTCTCCTTATCTGATGATTTTCCCATACCCCAACTCGGAGTAATCAAATTCCAACCGCTCACGATGTCCATTCCCGCACAGTCCGGTGATATCGCAGGTTCCGGCGAACAGCCTGATTACTGCCGCAGTCGGCACGTCGGCGGGAATATTGTTGATCTGCCGGATCTGCACCGATGCATCACGGACATCGCCCAGGGGCGCGAGTGGTGACGCGAGGGTGGTATTGACGTGGTTCTCACTGCAGGTGGTTTTGATCTTGATGCTTCTGGTCCCCATGTTGACCTCCTTATATTTTCTCTATAATTCCGACCGCCACATAGATGGCAATCAGTACCCAAGGCGCGACCATGCGCCATTTCTCCATAGCCCGTTCCTCTCTCGTGATTTTTCTGTTTCTCATAATTCGTTCCTATCCTCCTTCGGCGGGGCCGGAAGTTTTATCTTATCTGGAATAGCACGAATACGGTCGCTTAACTCCTGAAGAACCTCATGCGGGTCAGGGTTTTTCGGTCTGAAAACCATCGTGCGCCCGTCATCTATCTTTATAGGTGCGGGGTACAGCAATGCGTGAATACTGGTTAGCAATTTGACTGCATTGTCAACCTGTGCTCGTGCGTGGTCGCGTTCAGCGAGTAACACTTCGATCAGTTCGTCGGTCATATTACAATCCAGCGCCCTTTTCAGTTCTCCTTTTTCCACGCTTAATATAACTTGACCGGAGATTACCAAATCCACTCTCCACACTTCTCTGTTGGTGAGGTTGTACTGATTCCTCATAATGTCCGCGATGTTCCAGCCCAAACCATAGGCAGCAAGAAATCCACCTTTGCTGTTGTACGTTTTGTATTCGTTTTCCATAGGTGTCCTCAGTTGTGGTTGTGATGTTTGACCGCTCGACTGCGGGCGGGGCGCAAGCCCCGCCGTGGTCCTCCAATGATCAAGTCCTTGAGTGGGGGGTGTTATTAAATACGATGCATTTGACTGGCATATTTCAGTTCACGGTTGCCAGAATATTTATTGATATAGGTTTCTCCGATGATGGCCTTTTCTACTCGGTCTCTCACTGTCTCAATCAGATGTTTTTCCTGCTCCTGCAAACTGAGGTTGTGAGATATGCTGGAGAACATTTTGAATTTTACCTCACCAATTGTCACTCTCCAATCCCCGCTCCTGAAACCATATCCGCCAATCGGTCCGCCAAATACATCAACAGTGATTTTAGAATCTGCAGCTATTTCTCCAGATTTGATAGCCGCAAATAGATCGTCGTTGAAATTTTCCATGGTGTTCTCCTTTGTTGTGATTTTAACCTGTTATGTCTTTCGCCTGTAGTCCTATGGTGTACTCTTATCTCCTTTATACTGTTATCCATTGGCTAATGCAAGAACAAAATTTCATTTTCGGTGTTATAGGTTCCGCCTATGCAACCAATAAAAAAATCCATTGATACTAAGGCAGGAATCCTATAGCATAGGCGTAAATACGGGGGATTACAGTATGGCGACGGAGAAAAAAGGGCGAGACAGGTTCGATTGGGACGCGATCAGGCGGGAGTATTCGACTGCTCAGTTCTCAAACTCCGAACTCTGTAGACGCCATAAATGCAGCAGGACCGCGCTATACCAGAAGATAGACGAGCAGAAATGGACCCGCGATAACACCGCAGAAGTAAGGCGTATCGCCCAGGCCAAAATGATTGAAGAGGATGCTCGGGTTGCTGAAAAGTTGACATCCTCACCCGAAAACTTAACAACCGATCATACGGCGCAGGAAAGTTGTCAACCATCACTGTCAACTGTCGACCTTGAGCAACGCGAGATTGAGCTCGCCGCCCAAACAAGGGTTGGAGTTCTCCTTTCCCATAGGAAAGACCTATCGAAACTTCGCCAGCTCGAAGAGGAGTTGGTTGTCAAAATGCGGACTTCCAAAATCACGAAGGTTTTCTGTTACAAAGGGCAGATTGTTTCCAAGGATTTTGATGTGTGCGATACCGATAAAGCTGCCGCCGCCGCGCAACTCGCCAGCTGCATGCACAAGCGCCAGCTGCTTGAGCGCCTGGCCTTCAACCTCGACGATAAGAGATCCAGCGAGGACGATTTGCCGACTGTCATCATCCACGATCCAGCATACGGCGCCTACGAAGAGGGCGGGCCGGAAGATCCGAATAAGGAGGGCGACGAGTGAGCACCCATCGCTACCTCTTCACGCCTCCCGGGCCGGTCCTGCAGGCCTATTACGACGATACGACAACGAATGCGATCATCAGTGGACCTTTAGGAAGTGGTAAGACCACGACATCATGCTATAAATCCTTCCGGTTGATGACCAAACAGGCACCCAACCGGCGCAAGATCCGGCCGACGAAGTGCATCTCCATCCGTAACACCTACGGCGAGCTCCTGTCCACCACGGCCAAGGATTTCAAAACGATCTTTGGCGATCTTGGTATTTGGAAGGAGGGGAGCAAGGAACCGCCCACATTCACCATGCGGTTCAAGCTTCCGGACGGGACGATGGTGTGGCATGAGATGATGTTTGTCGCCCTGGACCGCCCCGACCATATCCGGAAGCTGCGCGGGCAACAGGTTACATGGTTCTATCTTTCCGAGGTCAAGGAGCTGCCGAAAGAGATTGTGGATATGGCAGATCTTAGGCACGGCCGGTTTCCCTCGATGATGCTCGGCGAGGTCTTGCCCACATGGCATGGCATGTTCGGCGACACCAACCAGTGTGATGAGGACCATTGGCTCTATCGATTCCAGGAGGAGTTGGCCCCGAAAGGTGAGCTGCCCGACTGGCGGTTCTTCACTCAGCCGGGCGGGGTAATCAAGGTTAGTGGTCAGTGGGTTATCAATCCCGCCCGGGAGAACCGGGAGAACCTCGAAAAGGCTGCTCCTCGCTACTACGAGCGCGGCATGCAGGGCAAGAGCGAGGATTGGATCAAGGTGAATTTGGGGAATATGTACGGCTTCGTCATGGACGGTAAGCCGGTCCACCCCGAGTACAACGACACCACCCATTGCGTGGATGATGTGGATCCGGTCATGGATGCCCCGATAATTCTCGGCTTCGACTTCGGCCGCACTCCCGCCTGCGCCATTTTGCAGCAGATCGGCCTGCAGTGGTATTGCCTGGACGAGTTTGTTTCCTCCGGCATGTCCGCGAGCAAGTTCGCCCCGAACCTGTTGACCTACCTGAACAAAGAATATCCCGGCCATTCATTCATCGGCTGGGGAGATCCGGCGGGCAAGCACCCGGGACAGGAGGTGGAGTCATCGGCTATCCAGATCCTCAATCTGAATGGTATCCCCTGCATGCCGTGCGATACCAATGATCCGCTGCAGCGCAGGGCCGCTGTTGCCAACCCCTTGACCGAACTCGCCATGAACGGCCGCCCGCGCCTGCTCATCTGCAAGAAGGCTAAGATGATCAGGAAGGGGCTCGCGGGTAAGTTCTGTTATCGGCGCCTGCAGGTGGCCGGTGACGAGAAACACATGGATGAGCCCGACAAGAACGCATGGTCTCACCCCGTCGAGGCACTTGAATACGGGCTGATGGGCGAGGGTGAAGGCCTGCAAGCACTCATTGAAGAGAAGTCGGCGGTGACCTACAAGGACCGGCCGGCTTCGCCTTATTAACCAGCAGAACAGGAGAACACCATGCCACCCAGGAAACAGGCACCGCAACCGTTACCCACGACGAAATTAGACACCGAGCAGCAGGAACCTGTTGTGCAGGTCAATGATATGACCAAGACCAGTGGTGATATTCATACCTTGGCTTCAGCAGCAAGTAGTGCAAGCGAGCGCATCAGCGAGTCGATAGCGGAGAGGACTAGCGAATCGATATGTATCAGCGAGTCTCACAATTACGACGAGAACCACAGCTTCGCCGAGACCGATGAAAAAAGCCTGGCAACCGTGCATGTCTATGAAGATAATCCCGAGGGGCATCCGGTCAAGCGCAACGAGAATTGGGTAGTCGTGGAAGAGCTCTCCGACGATGAATTCCAGGTCGAGGTGGCCAACATCGACGGCTATCAGATGCGGAAAAGCATCCTGCGGTTCCGCGTTCGCGGCGAGTTGATGCCGAATGTCGTTGTCATGGATGGTATCCGCTACCATCCCACGCAGGGTTTCCAAAAAAGGTAAGGACCTATGGCTATCCTCAAGCTCTCAGAAGCAAATCCGATCCTCCGGAGCCTGCTCAGTGACATTTCCTCCCAGCAGCAATGGAGAGGTGAGGCCGCTAAAGATCTGGCCTGGCGGGACAATCGCCAATGGACGAAAGAGCAGATCGTCTACCTCGAAAGTCTTGGACTCAATCCGTTGCAGATAAACCTCATCGCCCCGGCGATGGAGTCAGTCACCGGCTACGAGGCCAAGCACCGGGTTGACTGGATGATCAGTGGCGCGTCTGAAGAGCATGAGGAGATGGCCGAGGCCGTAAACCACAAGTTGAACGATGAAATGCGGCTGGCCGATGCCAATACCGCATGCTCTGATGCCTACGAGCTGCAGGCAGGTGTCGGGATTGGCTGGATACATGTTGCCCGCAATCCCGATCCGCTCGCCCCAGGCAAGTTGCTCATCGAGGATGTTCATCGTGACGAAATATGGTGGGACATGCGCGGCCGGTCAATCGATCTGCGCCGCGACTGCCGATGGCTTGCCCGCCGGAAATTCTTCGATAAGGACTCAGCCAAAGGTTTTCTCGGCAAGCAGCACGAGGAGTTGATTGATTTCACGTTCAGCGACTGGAGAACGATCGATATATCGGAAGAAGGCCCCCATGTCGATTGGTTCACCTCGATGAATGAGTACACCGACCCGATGGATATGGTCCTGGACAACAACAGCGGCCGGCCGCGGGTAGCTATCTATGAGGTCTACTACAAAGTGGTCGAACCCCGCGACTTGCTCGCCACCCAGGACGGCGCGGTGATGGAATTCCGCAAAGACAATCCGATCCACCTGGACATTCTCGCCTCCGGCTTCGGCATTTTGCATCGGAAGGTCCCGATTCATGTCTGCCGGGTGGCCTGGTTTGTCGGTCCTCACCTGATATGGGACGGCCCCAGCCCCGAACCTCATAACCATTTCCCCTACGTTCCCTTTTTCGGATGCCGGGAGGATGGCAACAACTGCCCTGTCGGTCTCATCCGGCGCATGCGCGGTCCACAGGAGGAGTATAACCGGGCCGCGATGGAGATTCAGCGTATCCTCCGCTCTCGCCGTATCGAGAAGGACCACGACGCCCTGCAGGGAATGACCGACGCCCAGGCAATATTCGAGATCAACCGCACGGACGGCGTGATCAACAAGAAGCATGGCCGGCAGTTCGAGGTTATCCGGGAGTGGGAGAAAATCGCGGTACTGGAGGGCATATGCAAAAGGGCACAGAGGCAGACCAGAGTGGAATCGCTGTCGAGTCTATCGCCGAACTCGGTGCCCAATCGCTCGGCAAGATCAATGCGAACTACCAACATGCCCGCAGGTGTGTGGGAGATCTTGCGTTTGCCCATGTCGTGACGGATATCGGAGGGCGCCGGGTGATGGTGAGCATTCCCCAGGAGATTGGCCAGCAGAAAAAACAGGTGACCCTGAACGATGGCCTGAATAATCGCGTTTCTCTTCTCCGAGCCCAGGTGGCAATGCAGGATATCCATACCTCTGCCGGGTACAAGCAGCATACCCACATGCGGCTGACCGCCATCATCGACAAGATCCCCGACGATTTCAAAGGGGTCCTCTTGCCGTTCTGGCTCGAATCATCCGAGATGCCGAAGAAAGAGCAGGCTATCAAGCTGATCAATAAAAAGCTTGGCTACGAAGAGGATGAGGGTAAGCGCGAGCAGCAGGAAGCGGCCCAGGCCGAAGAGGCTGCCCAGATGAAACAGCTGGAGATCCAGAAGTTCGTCGCAGAGGTCGAAGACCTGCAGGCAGGGGCCAAGCAAAAGAACGCCCAGGCGGCCAACGCCACGGCCGACGCGCTCAAGAAGCGCATTGAGACAGCCCAACTCATTCGAAATTTCAAGCTGATGGAACAGGGGTTAATGCCTCTCCCTGGTTCGTTAGCAGGAAGCACCCCGGCCGTCGGCAACCGCCGCATGATGGTGGCCCCCGGCCGGAACAATGGAGGGCCGCAGCCTGATCAGCGGAAAGCCCTCCCTCCTGGTGCATCAGGAGCAGCAATACCTACCCCGGCGGGCAATGCACCTGCCCCGTCTCTCCCCGGCAGGGGGATGCAATCTCTGCCTCGTGAGGCGTCAACACCGTAAAAACGCACAACAAAGGAGAGTTTCAAATGGCAGTAGAAATCGATTCAGCAAAGATCAACGAGATGAGCCTCGAACAGATGCGGGCACTCGAAGACCAGCTTGTGGCCGAAGAGGCAGGGGCTGCGGTCGCGCAAACGCCGACCCCCCAAGAGCCAGCGGCACCACAAGCGTCAACGACGCCACTGGCCGAACCGGGAACCACCCCGGCAGAGTCCACGGCACCGGCAGCCGCCTCGCCGGCACCGGCTTCCCCCGCACCTGGAGAACAACCAGCCGCCGCACCTGCGGCCAAGGATGAGGACCTGACGAAGCATATCGCGCCGCCGAGTAAGTGGGCGGCTGAACGTCACGCGAAGAAAGAGCTTCAACGGCAACTCGAAGAGACCCAGGCGAAAGCGGCCAAGGCCGATGTACTGGAGAGCACGGTGAACCAGCTCAAAGATGAGCTGACCGCCATCAAGACCGCCATCCAGGACAAGGGTATCAAACTCCCTGGCAGCGTCAAAGATCCGGCTGCGGCTTTCACTCCCGAGAAGATGGAGGAAATCCGGACGGAATTCGGCGACGAGCTGGCCGATATGATCGAGATTCTGAAGGCGCAAGCGATCACCCCGGCGGCACAGGCCCCAACCGGCCAACCGTCACCGGCCGCGCCTGCCGCTGCCGCCGCACCGGCTCAACCAAGTGTTGATCCTGAATTACTGAAAGCCATCGAAGCAAATGATGAGCTTTCCTACTGGCAAGAGAACAGCCCTGCCCTTTGGTCTCGTGCTGTCGCGAAGGATGGCGAGATGCTTGCCGATCCAGAGTACGCGAAACTCCCCTACGCAGATCGATTCAGCAAAGTCGTTGAATCGGTGAAAAACGATGTTATGCAGGGCGCAACCAAAACGCCTGGAGCGCAGGACGGGAATTCACCCCCGGCCGCTTCGCTCTCTGGCGCCCCGGGTGTGCCCGTTCAATCCAACGGAAACAATGCCCTTGCACAGATGGAAGCGATTACGGACCCCACAAAGCAGATGGCCTTCTACAATAGCCAGCCGCAAAAGGTCCGCGACGAAATCGACAAGGCATTGGGAATCTAAATAGAGGATATCATGCCCGATTCAAAACAGTATTTAGCGGACCGTATCATTTTCTCGGAGTGCCATAAGCAGCACTCCCTTCCCAACCTGCTGACCGCCAGCGCGCCGACGATGATCGACGCCCGGGACGGCAAGGTTCAAACTCCCCCGACTGCTCCGGTTGTGCAGATCAACGATCTGTCCAAGTCTCACGGTAATCTGGTGTCCGTCACCATCATCCACAAACTGTCGGGCAAGCCCTCCATGGGCATCGAGAAACGCGATGGCTATGAGGAGGATGTGAGCTCTGCCCGGTTCGAGATGAGAATCGACCAATGCCACAAGGCTGTTCGTGTGCCGCTGATGATGGAGCAGCAGAAGGTTGGCTATAACCTGAAGAAGCTCGGCCGCCCGCTGCTGACCGAGTACCACGGCGATCTGACCGACGAGGTAGCAGTCAACCTGCTCGCCGGCGCCCGCGGCACCTATGTTTCTTCCGACCGGATTCTGCCCTTGGCGAGCGATGCGGATTACGCGAAGATCATGGTCAACCCGGTAACGGCCCCAACTTTCGACCGCAAGTTCTACTGCGGTTCTGCATCGTCCATCTCCGGCACTGACGGTCTTACAGCCATCACCGCCAACGATACTTTCGGGCCGGATGACACCAGGAAGTTCAAGGAGGCAATCGAGTTGATGCCGCACCCGCTGCAGCCGGTAAGCCTTGGTGCTTCCGACACCCAGCCTGGCACCGACCCGATGTACCTTGCATTCATCACACCCAAAATGTGGTCCAACTTCGAGAGCGCCGCGACCGATTTTCAGCTGCAGGTCGCCAATGCCCTGAAACGGACCAACGGGTTCAATCACCCGCTGTTCAAGGGTGAGATGTTCATGAAGGACAATATCCTGTTCAAACGCTATAACAAACCGATCGGCTGGCAGGCTGGCGAGTCCGTCAAGGTTTGTGCCGACGATGACGCGGCGACTGAGAACGACCAGACCGTACCGAACGGCGTAACTGTCGAGCGCGGTATCATTCTCGGCGGCCAGGCCCTGGCCATGGCTTACGGCTCGGTGCTGCCCGGCGGCTTCGGGAACTTCCTGATGGACGGAGAGCTCTACAACCAGAAGGCCTGGTGGCGTCAGTGGATGGACTGGATCATGGGCTTGGCCAAGATTCGCTTTGCCGACTCTGCCGGCCGGATCAACGACTATGGTGTCTGCGCGTTCGACGCGGCCGTGGTCTAATCGCTCAACAAATAGGGGGCGGTATTTGTACGCCCCCTTGTAACTGATTAAAACTTTTGGAGGTTTTCATGCCTACTATCGAAGCAGCATGCTACAAAGACCTTGCTCATCAGTCGCATTGTGGCAACGTCAACTATGAGAAACTGGAGTACACCTTCACCGGCGCAGAAGCCGATGGTACCGTGGTGAAACTCCGCAAGAAGAGCGAGTATAACACCTACTGGCGCATGCGGATTATCGCTGATGCCGATTTCAATGCCGGTTCCGATATCGACCTTGGCTATATCAGCCGGGAAGATGGCGGTACGGATGATCCTGATAAGTTCGGCGCTGGCCACGATATCGTAGCCTCGCAGGACATCGAGGCGTTTGCCCTGCCCTTGGAAGTTGCCGAGAAGCATGACCTGGTAATGGTCATCAACGACAACAACATCGCGAACGCTGGGAAGAAGGTGACGATCCTGGTTGAGTCGGTTGCTACTTCCGGCTGATAAAGACCGGTAATTCAAACTGTGCATGCACGGCTCTTCGGGGCCGTGCATGCACTTGGTGAAAAGGATGAACTCCAACGAACTGATAGCCAAGGTAATCGGCATCGTCAACGATCCTGATTACGACACGCCGGCTGATATCCTGAAGTTTATCAACGGTTCGAACAAAAGAATCGCTGACCTTCTCCTCCTTCCCGACCTGAAGGACGGATTTGATACCGTTGATACCACAGTCGGCGAGATGACAGCCATACTCCCTGAGACCTACCACAAGAACCTGTTCATGGCCAGGGTGGCCGGAAAGGATGTCGATATCTTCAAGGACACAGTTTCATTGTCGCGAGTCCGTGGAGGATTGAGCCTCGATACTGGTGATATTGCGGCCGTGGCAACAAAGAAGGGCTCTCTCATCTACCAGAAGGTGCCAACGGCAATCACGGAAATCGAGCTTTACTTCTACCGCCTGCCGGTCCCCATGGTGATTCCAGGAGAAGGGGAAGACGAAAGCCTGCCAGATGGCGCCTACGGCAATGATGATTTCGATTGGGCGATCATCCATGACACCTGCGCCAAAATCTTTAACGAGATCGAAGACGGCATGGAGGGGGCTAAGGTCAATACTGAGAAACACGAAGCGAAGTTTCTGGAGAAGATCGAGTTGCTTGACGATTACGCCGAGCAGCAAGGCAAGGAGTTTCCGAATAGACCGTCCACGAATCTCAGCTGGTTGGGAGTAAAATGATATGACCGATCCGTGGCCATTAATAAAGCGATCACTCGGGCTGAACAACAAGATTGATCAATATCAACCATCTTCTCATCTGTATCTCGCCGTCGCGAAGGATGTCGCGATCAGCGCGTCAGGGGTTATCGAATTGCCTCCTGGCTATTCAATTCTGAATTCAGATTTCCTTTGTCATTCGCTGTTCCGAAACAAAGGTGATGCGTTTGTGGTGCAGGACAGGATTGTCGATTCAGCCATCATGAAGATCAATAACGACTACTCTCTTGCTGGAGTTAGATCAGGGCTTACCAAGGGTAATCGTGTGGCCTTCTGCCAGGTTGGAGAAAAGACCTACTACAGCAATGGCATTCAGAATGGCATGATAGTCGGTGGCGTGTCTGATTTCTGGCCTGACCAGACCGAACACGTTGGGGCTCCCACGGAAAGGGTTTTTTACCCGGCGCCTATCGCCACCCATCTTGAATACTGGCTCACGTCGATGTGGGTTGCCATTGGCGATATCATCTATGTCGCCGAACCTGCTTCTGTTGGAAAATTCAATTTCAGTAAGAGGCGGTTCCAGTTCGGCGCAAATGTCGTGATGATGAAGGCGGTCGAAGGCGGGATGTGGGTGAGCACGGCGGAAGAGATCGGCTTTATCGCCAAGGCCGATGATTTCAAAAGCCTGCGGTGGATTGCAAAACCAGCACGAAGACCGGCGCATGAATGGTCAGTAAGTCACGAATTGGTCGATCTAATGAAGACAGCCCTGCAGATCCCAGGGCAATCGGCTATGTGGTCGAGCGATGACGGGTTGTGCGTCGGCACAGAGGACGGCAGGTTAGAGGTATTTTCAGAGGACAGGTTGATTTATCCTACCGGCGCAATGGGTGCCACGGTTGTCGATAAGGGGCAGTGTTTCAACACAATTTGGTAGAGGTGCTAGATGGCCGAAAAATTATCAACTGGATTTATAAATAAAGTCAATACTGTCGGCAGCGTGAAAGCTGTCATGGCAAACAGCATCCTGCGTTTTTTTGATGGGGCACAGCCGGCGGATGCTGACGCATCAGAGGGAGACGCAAATATCCTGCTCGAGGTTACCATTAACTCTGGAGTATTCACTCCAGGGCAGGCTGATAACGGCCTGAATATGGGGGATTCGATTGCTGGCGTTTTGGCCAAGGCTGCCGCTGAGATATGGAGTGGTCTTGGAACAGCTGCTGCTGGTCCACTTCCAGGTACGATTGCGATTTGGTTCAGGTGGTATGACAACACGGTAACCACAGGGGCAGATACATCATCTGCGAGGGTCGATGGAGCCATCGGGACATCTTCATCTTATGAGATCCAGATGAGCAACACGACTATCGTGGAGAACAATCCTGTCACAGTCAATTCGTTCAACTTCACTTTCCCGAATCAATAAGGGGGGATGAATGTCATATGCAAACTTAGTTGCCTTATCTTGTGCAAACCGCGCCGAGGTATTTAAGCGTTTCCGGGATTTTGTCTGCAAAAGAAATGGCAGTTACGACTATTCGACAGATGGTATAGGTTGGACTCTGCACGATGCGGTCTACGCAACGGACGAAGATACCATCGCGACAAACGATTATTTCGTAATTTATTCTGCGGGTGAGTCAGGCACAGAAGACCTGTATTTCAAATGCACGTACAAGGCGAACTACATCCTTATTCAGGGCTATCTGTATTGGAATAACTCAACCCATGCCGGAGTGACCGCGTACAACGCATCAGATAACTGGAATATTCCAGATGCGGCAGTCCCGGTACTTTGGGTATACGGCGATCTCGACCAGGTCTTAGGCATTTCAAGGGAAACGTCTGTTTCGACGAATTTCTATCCTGTGGTGTTTGGGGTAGCCGTCGAGACTATGTACGACAGGGAAACAGTGACCTGCGCCGGGGCGCTGTCTTCGGGAGCTGATCAGGTTATCGATGTCGGCACAGTTCCGTCTCATTGGTGGGTTGGGCAAAAGATTTTCATCCGCGACACCGCTAATATTGCCGTTATCACAATATCCGCCAAAACGGCTTCGACAATCACCGCGACGCTCGCAACCAACTATCTGGCCGGCGCTAAACTGGCTGCGGATGTGGTGTATTTCTGCCCGTCAGCCAACAATATGGCGAGTACTCTTTACCGGCTGATTGATCACGCAGGGGTGAAGTCTGGATTAGGCCCGGCATGGGTAGCCAATACAGGACTTGCCTCTTCCGGTTATCCGGAAGTTTTAAACTCCGAACATATCTTGACAGAGTTTTACAGTGCATCCGCTGCGCAGGGGTATCTTGGGCAGCTTAAAAACGTCTTTCTGCGCCATACGAGCGGTATAACCGCCCTCGATGTGCATCAGCTTCGTTCAGGATTAAACGGCCGGGCATTCACGCTTTATAACTCTATGCCTGTGTGGGTCAAGGAGGTTTGATATGGCTGCTGCCGTTGTCAGTAACACGATTCAGCTTTCGACTGCCCGTACAATTACTGTTGCTGGCACGGTCACTGACGATGCAGCGAATCCTTTGAGCCGGAAGGTGCTTGTATATCGAAACAGGGTAGAGACTGTGGTACACGCCTCTGCTCAATCTGTGGGAGGGTCTTTTTCCTTAAGCGTCAACGGCAATCATCACGATGTTTTCCGTGTCGTCTGTCTCGGGCTGGAGGGGGCCGAAAACTCAATGATCTATGATCATGTTCGCGAGGCCGCTTAATGGCATACACGCCGCCCGAAATATCTTCAGTCAATTTCGTTTTACCGGCTGATTATTCTCCACCAAACATTGGAGCAATAGCTTTCTCGGGCGCTTCAGAAATTGTAAACGGTAATGTAGTCGCTCCATCAATCACTATCTCTGGTGTTGCCACAAATCCGATTGTCTGCGCTGGCAGCATTACCGCACCGTCGATCACTATTGGAGGAACAGCATACCCTGGCGTGCTCGGCAGAATCAAACCCAAAACACCGAAAATATCAGGGGATGCCACTAATCCGATTGTTGCACTTGGAAGTATCCGCGCAAGCGTAAAAATATCAGGTGTCGCAATATCTCCTGCAGTAGCTAACGGGAATATCTGCATAGGGACAGCAAGCATATCAGGGCAGGCTTTTTCAACTGTCGAGGTGAGTGGAGGAATTACCGCAAGGGCAAAGATATCTGGCGTTGCCGACAATCCAAAGGCGCAAGAAATAATAAGGTTTCACCGTTATGCTTCGTAATAAATTCCTGAAAAAAAAAAGTTTGATCCCTCCGGAAATTATTCGTGCACATAATTCGGCTGCAGAGGATTACTTCATAGGGTTTGCGAAGCAACAACTAAAAATCCTTGAACGGGAGATGTCTTTCCAGGAAATAAACGTAGGATATCGCACGGTATCACCGTATTCAAATGTCACCATTGAGGCATGGTCAAGTTTCTCTATCAGGATTGTAAAAATATCTGTATCTGATATATCTGGTGACGTTAAGGACAAAGGCAAAAAAACAATTGAACAATATTTCCAATGGCTCATACAGGCAAAAGGAACTCACATAACCGTGGACCTCGACAAAGAGGAAGCGAGCGCGCCGGGAGCCTATACATATGCTCCTAAGACACAGGCTATGATTCCCAACAGGATCTACAGCGATTACAAATTCGCTTTTATTCCGTCCTATATTAGCCTCACATCAATTACCAATTTTACCCAAGTTAGATATACAAAAGAATCAAAAATTGCATCATTAAATATATTCAGGAGCGTGTCTTCCGGCGGCGATGTCATTCAACACATACAGGTGATAGGAGAGCGGAACGTCAAAGATTTTATTTTATCCATAGAGTACATAAACGATTTGATTGTTGGCGCGGCGTTTTCCGATGACCTGAGTATTTTATATATAACGTACTCAGTAATGGCGGGGACAGTACCGGCGTCTGACACTGCAATATTTTATCAAAAATACACTACTGTTGACGGTGAGTGGAGTTTACTTTCGCAAGGACCGATAGACTACTCAGGGATGTCCTGGGCCGATACAAGTATAGACGGAAACGGTAATGTCGGCACGTTTTATACTGTTTCTGATTTGATATACACAGGAGTCGATAACTCAAATCCTGAAGCGTATATTATGGATGTTGAGAATAGTTCAAAATATAAATACAGCTATTCTCATTACAACATAGAATCTTCATCATTTTCGCCGAGCAATCAAAAAAGAGGATTTACCGTAGCTAAAGTTGGTAGTTCATGGGATTACTGCAATATATACTCAAGTAATACCGCCGACTATACCAACTATACAAAAAACCATGGAACAGGAACATTACAGATATGTTCTCCAGTCCCATATCTTGCATTAGCGACTACCGATACTATTTATCGAGGCGGTCACGGCTTTGAATACTCGTGGACTATTGGTGATTCAGGTATCACCTCAGCAGAAGAATTAACTGGACAACATTCAACCGCAATTGGAGAGTCGGAGATTTTCAATAATTGTGGAGATGGTGGAGGGCATTCTTTTGCCGAAGTAACCAGTGAATATATGTCAGGTATTAAACAAACGAGCAATCTACACTCACATATAACTGCTTCGAAGGATGTTGAGGTACGAACCTACACGCCATATAGAGTAGATTTTTCATGGGACACCGGATTTTCTGGATTGTCTGATGGTTGGTATGGCCTGCCAGCGGGAAATCCAAATACAAGTTATACCTCTGAGTTTTTAGACCAAGTTGACTTGGCCCATCCTATTCAAGACGAAAACGTTTCAGATATTTCAAATTCATTCATATCACACGACCAGAATTTGAATCTAACCTTTTGTGGAGTGAAGTACACGAAAGTTGGAATTGATTCGAGGTCGAAATGGAGAATTTACGCCACGGTTCCCGGCTCAGATAGTTTTACAGAAATAACAAGTCTAGTCTCGGCAGCATTCTACAATAAATTAAAGACAGAGATTCGAGACGGGCATCCTGTAGAAATGACAGAAGATGCCATTGATAGAGCGTTTGACGATGGATTCGAATGTATATATTTCAGGGCCGGGGAAATAAGGCTGGAAGATATTCAGCAAAACACACAACATGGTGATGAATAATGGGATTATTTGTTGACAAACTACCGCAGGAGCCATTTGAGGGTGAGTTTGCTTCTGGTTTTTCGGGGACTGGGTCAGATACCACAAAAAACATTGTGTCGTCGAGGTTCGATACCTCCTTGGCAAATACCGAGGAGATGAAAGTTTTGCTATTCGGGTACCTCGAAAGCCTGAACGACATGATTGCCACCTCGATAACCTGGACGGAGCAATCATTCGATGCTTCGCTTTTCCCTACGCTTTTAGCAAGGCTTTTAACAGACCTTCAGTCGGGAGCGACAGGTCTTAGCGCAACCGTAGAACAAGAAATAATCGACAGGGCGCAGGCAAGGCAGGACGTTATAGATGATAAGCATGAGCAGGAAACCCTAGAGTTTTTCGCTTCGCGAGGATTCACCCTGCCGACCGGAGCGATGCAGGCGGCAATTGCCGAGCTTGCCAACGAAAGGGCGCGGAACAGGGCCGATCTTAACGGAAAAACACTGATCATGCAGGCAGAACTTGCACAGAAAAACAGTCAGTTCATTATTAATGCGGCAAAGGAAGTTGAGTCAATTCTTCGAGAGTCGGTGAACAAACTCAATGACAGACGGCTTGATCTCGCTAAGGCCATAGCTCAACTACGTGAGAAGATAGTCGAGGCTATGGCAAACATTGGCATGCAGTCTGTTGCTTCGTGGGCTGGAGCTGTGAACGTTTCTGCCGGGCTGTCTCATTCCACCGGGAGACATGAAAGCGAATCATTCAGCCATTCTGAAAGTAGGTCTGCAGGTTTCAGTATTGGCAACAGCCTGTCTGAATCCCACGGCTATGAAGAAGCGTGAGGTGATCAATGATAGCAACTCTCACAAACCTTGATGTCAATATTGAGGAAGGCAGAGGTATTGCCATAACCCAAATATCTTACCCATTCAATTCATTCTGCAGATTTGGCGGAAATGTGCTGGCGGCCGGGGCCGGCGGCCTTGCCCTGGTGCGAGGTGCCGCTGATTTTGCAGGCGCTCAAATAGACGCCTTTCTCGAGACCTTTTCCTCTGAGCTGGGGTATGACGGCAACAAGCGACTGCGATTCCTTTACATGCTTGTCGAGACCGAAGGAACGCTCAAGATTATTTGCACTGCTGACAATGTTGTGAGCAGGACGTTGACCATCGAGCCGGACAGTACCGGCCAGCAGGTAATAAAAATTCCAGTTGGCAGCAAAGCCAACGGTGCATCATGGAAGATCAGGGTTGAAAACGTCGACGGGTGCTGGTTCGCCATAAAGTCGTTATCTGCATTGCCTATCTATCTTTCTAGGGGCAGAAAGGCGAGAAGGGTGTAAAATACTAAGCTAAATTTCCTATCTAATATGCCAGGCAATAAGGAGGTTCTCATGGTTGCCAGTGAAAGTTTTACCGACGCATTCAAGCGAGCGAGAGAAGAAAAGCCTGGTTTTGTTGAAGGTGGACAACGCTCACAAGGACTTCCCCCAGGTGCCTCAGTTGGTTATCAGGCAGGCAATATCGCGAACCAGGCTGGTGCCGCAGTTTCTGGCCTAAAGGATCTTGTCCCGCAAAATTCTGGTCCACGGTTTCATGTCAACACATCGGCAGTATCAAAGATCGACCCGAACCTTTCTGGTGGCGCATTTGCTCCTGAGAACAGCCCTAGTCCTGCAGGTGGTGTCGGAGAGCCGATACTTGGACAAGAGGATAGAAGGCGGCGAGCATCGCCAGCACATCAGAAGGTTATGGACAGAAAACAGGGGTTGGCAATGGCGCCCGCACTTGTTCCTGCTTCGCCACCGGCCGATGTCGGCCCCGATGTGACCGGAAATACCTTGGCCGACTTCGTCAATACTCAGTCAGGACCGCAGGAAAACCTTGGTGTGACGGTAGGGAAGAGCCTTCGCGATGTGGTGCCGGCCATAAAAACTACAGGGAAAGCCGTGGCCGGCACCTTTGCCGATGTAGCGACCGTTGTCCCGCGGTCATTTGCTCATGTCGGTGGTAATGTTGTTGCCGGCTACAAAGGTGGACCAGGCAACAACGACTTCAACGTGAATCCGGCTACCGATAGACTACTCGCCGGCCAGCCGGCCGACGCGCAGAACGATCTTATAAGACCAAACGGCACAGCCAAAGGCGCGGGCTTTCTTGGTTCAATACCGGCAGCCGGCGGCAAAACGATGACTGAGTTAACAATTGGGGTAAACATTGGCGGCAAAGAGATGGATATTCCATCTATTGTTCCCACTCTAACACAAGCTGAAATTCAGCACCTAGCGAACGGCGGCAAGCCTACCAACGATATTGTTAACAAGGCGGTTGCTCATGCAAAAGAAAGAATGAATAATGGGCAAGGTGTTTATTTTGACAATAATTTGACGCGACAAGACGCTATAGGTGACGCTGCAACCACCTCGCCTCCTATCCAGATTCCGAAACCGCCCGACGCAGGCACAGTCCAGCCAAACAACCAGGTAGTTTTACCTGGACAGCAACGCAAGGCCATGCCATCAATGCCAGGAGCTGCTGTTCCTCTTTCTGTGGCAAATCCTGCGAACGATCCAGCCCTTTATGATACAAACCGCACCACAGGGCCTATCATGCTTACCAATGTCGGGCCAGGGAACGCAGGAGGTAAAGCACTTGGAGATGTCGCCGCTTTCAAGACGGCCAATGCTCTTGAGGGCAGCAGGCCACCGTCCGGACCGGCTACTGAGATTCCTGCTGGCAGTCTCCGACAGGTTGGCAACCTTGATGTCTCTTTTTCTCCGGAAACTACCCCGGAACAGCGACAGGCCTTCATGAAAGATCCTGTGCGCCCGACCGCGCAGATCAATCGATACAACAATGCCAACAGCCTGGCCGGCTTGACCCAAGGGCAACGCGCCTCGATGAATGCAGATAAAGTTATCAATGGTGGCGTAGGACAGTCACTCGCCAGCGTTACAATGCCGGCGCAATACTCGCCGACAGGACCGAGCGCGACATGGAAGCAGGCGGCGGCCAAAGACAGTAAGGTCATCGCCAATGCCGCGGAAAGGCGCGATGCCCGTAATGCGGTGAGGACAGGCATAAAAGAAAGAGAACTTGATATCGTCGAACAGAAAGCTATCGCTGACACGGAGAACGCCGCAGCCGGCCGGGATATTCAGGGACTTTCTCTCGCAGCATCGGTTGCCAATAACCAGGCCAATCAACAATTCAACTCTGAAAGGCTGAAAAATGATAAGGCCAGGACAGATTCACTAAACGCATTGAATCAAGGGAAACTCGCGCAGGTCGACACGATCAATAAACTGCATCAGGAATATCTCTCTACAGATGATCCGAAGAGGAAAAGCGCTATTGCCACCGAACTGAAGACATTGGCAAACAAGGATGAGAGAAAGGACAAAGGTGATGTCCCGACATATGTAAAACCTGAGTTTGACAAAAAAGGCGTTCAGCGCCCAGGGACAGGAAGGTTTGTGTACCCTCCAGGTTATATCGATGATCTTTTCGGCGATGGATTCAACAAGGACAATGCCTCGCCTAAACAGATGTCAGTTCTCCTTGATCTTGCCAAAAACGACCCCGACACATACAAGACATTGAAAAGTAAATTCAACTAATTAGGATATATTCAATGGGCAACATCTTTGATGATGTAGATTCTCAAATATCCTCATCTATCGACGCTTCCGATCCTGTACCGCCTCCGGTGCAAAACGCGACAGCAGGAAAAAGCAACAGCGCATTTGATCAGGTAGATTCTATCGCGAACACTACTCAGCCACAAGGACCGGAGAGGACAGTTCTCGGGACACTTGGCGATGTCGCCGGGGGCGTCAAGGATGTGGGGAAAATGCTTTATGATGTCCCCATCCAGACGAAAGGCGCGATAGGCGGATTGCTTGAAGACGACGACCCGGACGCGAGAGTTACCTTCGCCGATGAATGGCAGAGAGCCGCAAAACAAAGGACCGAACAACGGGCCGCAGAGTTGTCACCCGAGGATCGCGCAAAGAAGGTTTTCCCGCTTCCTGGATTCCTTTCTGAAAGCGGGGCAATAACCAGGGGAGATATTCAAGACACCAGCGCCAGCACAGGTTTTTCCGCTGTCGCAATGGGGGCCGGTTTTGCCGGTGGTACGTTGGGTTCTGCAGTCGGTCTATGGGGAACGGCAGGAGGTGCGCTTGCCGGTGCTGGTGCGGCGGCCTACAAAATGGATAAGGCGAATATCACCAGACAGTTGATCGACGTTGCCGAAAAAACAAAGGGCGGCAGGCTTACTGATGAAGAACGTGGCGAGCTTCTTACCAGAACAGAAGCAGTCAGGGATGACCATGCTTTATGGGAGGCGGGGCCAGAGGCGGTTGGCACTGCTCTTTCTCTTACCGGCATCGGCAAGATATTCAAGGGCGCAGCAACCGGCGCGACTCAAAAAATTATTGGTGGAATAGTCACATCTCTTGGTGGAGAGCTTTCAACCGAGACAATCACCCAAATCGGACAGAACATTGCCGAAAATGAGATGGGCCTTGGCGACGGGAACCCCATGTCGTTTTCTGACCCTGAAAGTTACAAAAAAGCCCTTCAAGAAGTTGGGCCGTCAGTTGTGACACTTTCTGGTGTCATGGGCGGCGGCGGATATGTCGCCGGGAAGGGCCGCGGTCTTATCGATGCAGCATTAGGTAAAGGTGGTAGCGAGGATGGCAACCTTGCAAGCGATATCGCCAACAGTGGTAAGGATCTAGACAAAGACCCTCTTGGAGCGGAGGTCAATAAACTTCTCTATGAAAGCCTCAACGGTGTCCAGGAATCTCCTGATTCTCAAGCGGCCGCCGAACTGGCCGGCATACTAACCGGCTCACCGATCGAAACAGAAGATGACCGAGCACAGATGGTCCAGGCTGCACTCGAATTCTACAATGATCCGCAGATGCCCCAGGACGCGAAAGACCGATTCGTGAAGGAAGGGGTGTTTGAGCATCTTGGGATTCCGGTTCCATTACAGGAAAACGGCTATGGTCCGGAACAGCAGCAGGGCTACTCACCTATCCTTCCGGAAGGGGCTAGGGACCAGATAGACGCCGATGTCCTCAATCAGCAATTCCCGGAAGAGACTCGCGACTTGATGTGGGACCTTACCGGCCAGGCAGAAGATGAACAGGGCATGGCCGACACCAGGACCAGAAAGCAGCGATTCGAGAATCTGAAGCAGGGTTTGGCCGACCGCGAACTTTCCCTTGAGGAACTGGAAGCGAACCGCACCGGCCGGCCGCCGACGGCCGAAGAATCGGCGCAGGCGTTTCTTGGCCAGGAGCCTACCCAGGCAATGGCCGATGTGGAGGGGAGACAGGCGCGCCTTGAAGATGCTGCGGCGGGTTTCGAGGCATTACCTCCGGAAGAAACCGGTGCCGGTGAAATGTCACAAAAAGATGTGTCGAATGATCAACCACAGGTCACACAGGTCACACAAAACCCCGAAACAGGTCACACAAAAAAAGGCTCAAAAAATGATATTGAGTTGTCTCAAGTAATTGATACCACTCAAAAACAATACACAGAAACGGGCCGGGAGCAGGTCACACAAAATGGCGAAATAGGTCACACAAAAACCACAGTCGACAACCCCGATTCCATCGCCCACGGCAAGGATGTGAACCTTGCGCCGACCGAAGCCCAAAAGGAAGCTGAGAACTACAAAACACCTAAAGTCTCCATCGACGGGCTAAAACTCTCCATCGAAAACCCGGCCGGCTCGGTGCGCTCAGGCAAGGACGCCTCCGGCAAGGAATGGTCCCAGGAAATGAAGGCCGACTACGGCCGCATTCTCGGGTCAAAGGGATTCGACAAGGATCACGTCGACATCATGGTTGCGCCCGGCTATCAGGGCGGGGCGGATAATGTCTACGTGGTCAACCAGCACAAAGCAGACGGTTCATTCGATGAACACAAGATTTTGGCAGGCGTGAACAGCGAGCAAGAAGCCCTTGCCCTCTACAATTCCAACTACGAAGAAGGGTGGGCCGGCGGCAAATCTGTTACTCGGGTGGCCATGCCGGTATTCAAGAAATGGGTGAGCGGCCGGGGGCCAAGTCAAGGCGCATTCGTCCGGGAGAGAACCGTCTTTCCTGGAACGAAAACGCCAGTTGCCGAAACGAAAGCCCCTGTTTCTGGAACGGCAACAGGCGAAAAGAGTCCATATCAAATGACCCCTGAAGAGTATACCGCAGGGATCACCGATACCGATGAAAAGGCTATCCGCCTGGCGGCTCATCCGCGATCAGTAAAAGAAGCATTGCGGTTTGATCTTCCGGTACCTCTTCCTGTTCTGCAGGCGTACAGCAATAACCAGTGGGCAAAAAACGGTATCGCCAAACTTTACCCTGATCAAGCAGTTCCAGCAGGTAACAAATCTGCTACTCCAACCGACAAAGAAAATTTGTCAGTTCAGTCTGATGTGCCAAGCGCACAAACAGGAACAGGGTCCGTCAGCGATGGCGGCCCCCAGCTTGTTGAACACGTCACCAAAAAAGGCAAGACCATCCGCGGCGTGGTCCGCGCCGACATTACGTGGAAAGAAGCCAAGACTATCGATAAGTTCACCTTCAAGAAGGATGGCGGGTGGTTTATTCGTGAGCAGTATTTGCAAAAGGAGCAGACCAGTGACAGTGGAACAGCAGATGGAAGAGATGGATCAGGAGTACCAGGAAATGGAAATCGTACAGAACCCGTTTCTGGATTGGACACCACCGGAAACGCACCGGTATCCGGACAGTCTCGAGTTTCCAAAAAAGGAGTAATAGGCGAAAAGCTCGCACAGGGAGAAACCCGCCTCACCGCAACCGGCCGGCAAACCACTCCTTTCCCGAAAGTGGCAACCGACTCGAACAGAAAGGCCAAGAACACCTTGAAGCGGGTGGACAGGTGGTTGATGGAAAACGCCCTGGCCGAGGCCGAGGCCCGGGGCGATGAGTACAACGCCCGCATGTTCCGTCGCAACCTTGAGAAGCCCAGCCAGGCAGACAAGGATTCGGCCGAGATGTACCTGTTTGACGAGGTGCAGCCGAAGGTGACTCCGTCCATTCTGAAAGACCTCGTGACCCCCGAGCAGAAAGCGCAGGAAGGGGTTAAGCAAGCATCAGAAGAAAAAAGCGAAGCAAAACAGGATGGTGAAAAAGCCCAGGGCTCCCCGGCAAAATCGACCCTGGAACAACTCAAAGAGATGTCGGATGATGATATCGACAACCTCTTTGATGAGGTAGACCAGGAGCGGGCGGCAGAGAAACCGCCGAAGGCTGCCTCACCGCCGAAGCCCCCCAGGGAACCGAAAGCGCCGAGCGTCCCCCGGCCGCCGAAGAGCAACCCGCCGATTCCCCCGGAGCCGAAGAAGACCGCCGGGCAGATCGTCAAGGAAGGCGGCATTGCCGCGCAGTCGGCGGTCAAGGATGCCATGGCCGGTCTCACCGCGCTTTTCGGCGATCCGAATACCATCCGGATGGGGCCGGCATTCGATGAGGAGACATACCGAAAGGCCAAGCCTCATTTCGTCAACGCCTGGAATGGAGTCAAGGACCTTGGGTATTCCGTCAAGGAACTGATCAATTACTTCTATGGACAATTCGGTGACAAGATCCGTCCCTACCTGCAGCGATTCGTCAAGGATGTGCGGAATGGAAACCTCGAAGTCGAGTTGACAGAAAAGCCTAACAAGAGTACGCTTGAAGAAAGGGGAGGTGAACCATATGCTGATAACGAAAATCAGTCAGGTGAAGGGAAGTCAGTACGGGCAGACGACGAAGCAGCTGCAGGCGCAGGCGATAATGCACTGGAGGGAGTGGCGGCCGAAGGAAGCGGCGGCACTGGAAGCGGCCGGGCTCCTGCAGGAGGAAGCGCTCAAGGCGGCCGAAAGAACGCAGGAGGGAATAAGAAGCCTGATGGCGGCCGGGTACCAGCACCACGAGGCGGAAGAGGTGATGCTGCCGAGGTATATCCTCCTGACACCGGAGCAGGAAGTGGTAGAGGAGATGGAAAGAGAGTAGGCGGTCCCGCCACCACTCCCGCAATCAATTTCCGCATTACCGAAGACGTTCGTCTCGGTCAAGGCGGCGAGACCGTGAAGTTCAACGACAATCTCGCCGCCATCAAAATCCTCAAGAAACTCGAATCGGAGAAGCGCCGGGCCACCCCGGAAGAGCAACGCGCCCTCGCTCGGTATGTAGGATGGGGCGGGCTGGCAAACTCCTTCCGCAATGGCGTGACCGGAGAAGTAAAGAGCGGCTGGGAAGATCGTGTCGCCGAACTCGAGAAGATCCTGACACCAGAAGAACTGGCCGTTGCCAGGAACAGCACCAAGGCCGCGCACTACACCAGTTTCCCGGTCGTTAATGCGATGTGGAAGGCGGTCGAGCGCATGGGGTTCAAGGGCGGCAACGTCCTTGAACCTTCTGTCGGAGTCGGTAACTTCCTTGGCCTGATGCCTGAGTCCCTTGCCGGAAATACCAACATGATGGCGGTCGAATACGACAATATCACGGCCGGCATTGCCAAGCATCTCTACCCGAACGCCGCGGTATTCCATTCCGGTTTCCAGGAACTCCCTCTGCCGGAAAACAGTTTCGACTTGGTGATCGGCAATCCGCCTTTCGGGCAAGACCGGCTCAACTTCCCGCACAATCCGGACCTCAATCCCTACTCGATTCATCACCAGTTCTTCTTGGCCGGAATGGACGCTCTGAAGCCTGGCGGCCTGCAGGTGATGGTAGTTTCGCGATACCTGATGGACGGGAAGGATACCACCGTCCGAAAGCTGCTGGCTGGTAAAGGGAAACTCCTGGCCGCGATCCGGTTGCCGGACACGGCTTTCAAAGAAAATGCCAAGACCGATGTCGTGACGGATGTTCTCTTCTTGCAGAAATACACCGAGCGAGAACTCTCGGTGATTGAGACCGCCCGGGAGACCGCCGCAAAGCAGAAGATCACCCTGCCAGATCCGGAGTGGGTAGAAACCACCACCATTCCCGATCCGCTCGGCGGCGATCCGATGAGGGTCAACGCCTATTTCAAATCGAACCCGGCAGCGATTATCGGCCAGCTGGAACGATCAGGCTCCATGCGGGGGTCCGGGACCAACGTCAATGTGAAACTCGACAAGTCCGAGGACATCGCAGCGCGCCTCGACAAGATCATCAGGACCATGCCGGCGGATATCGCCGCTGAAGTGGCGCCGGCCGACAAGCAGGCGCAGTACTTCAAAAACATGGTCGACGCAATGAAGATTTCCCTCTCCGGTCAGGAGTTGGGTTCCATCTCCTTCAATGAGTTTGGCGAGCTGGAGCAGGTTATCGACCGCGAGACCGACGGCGGCGATACCATTCTATCCAAGCGGGTTATCACACCGTCCTCTCCCTGGTCTTCGGCTCTCAGCATGGACAAGGACGGCAAGTGGTTCCGCGACGTCGACAAGGTTGATGAGAAGGGGGAGAAAGTCAAGGTGGTTGTCGGTGACAAGGCGACCAAGCGGAACCAGAAAACCCGAGAAGTATTCGAGAAGGAAAGCGACATCCCGGCCAACATGAAACTCGGCGAGCCCGGATATAATCGCCTGCGCGACTCCATACAGCTTCTCGAAACCCTGGCCAAGCAGATCAATCTCGAGACCTCCGATTCTTCCGAGAAGGAGATGGAGAGCAACCGGGCGAAACTGCGCCGGCAGTACGACGCCTATGTGAAAGAGCACTCGCACATCAACGACAAGAAGACGGCCAACATCCTGGCCGGCATGCCGAACAGCGCCCTGCTCCTCTCCCTGGAAAGCAAGTACAAGCCGCCGATCGATAAGGACAAGGCGAAGAAACTCGGCATAGCTCCTCAACCGGCCATGGTTGAGCAGGCCACCATCTTGAGCAAGCGGGTAATCTCCCCGGTAGAGATGGCCACCACGGCGGCGACGCCCGCCGACGCCCTGGCCATCAACTTGTCGGAGTCCGGGCGAATTGACCTCGCAAGAGTTGCCGAACTATTGGGCAAGAGCGAGGAGGATACCGTAAAGGCCCTGCATGATGACCTTGATACCCCGCTCATCTTCTTCGATCCGGAAACTGACCGGTGGGAGCCTGCCGACGAATATCTCGGCGGCAATGTCGTACGGAAGATGGAGGCGGCCAAGGATAAAGGCCTGGATAAAAACGCCAAGGCCCTGGAGAAGGTGTTGCCGGAACCGTGGACCGCCGACAAGGTGACAGCGACCATCGGCGGCGTGTGGATCCCTGCCGATGTCTATGCCGATTTCCTTTCTCACCTGACCAAGAGCCCGTCCGAGGTGAAGTATTTCCGCACCACGAATACCTTCCATGTCCAAGGCAGGACGGCCGGCCCGAGCAATTGGGGCACTCAGCAGCGAAGCCCGGTGGCGCTTGTGGACGCCATCCTCAACAATCGGCCGATCAAGGTCACCTACACCGACCATGAAGGAAAGACTCATGTCGACCAGGAAGCGACCGACGCGGCAATAGCCAAGGCTGCCGAGATCAAGGACGAATTCGACGCATGGGTATTCAAGGACTCCGACCGCCGAAACAGGTTGGTAAAAATCTTCAACGACAAATTCAACGTCCGGGTTACCAAGCAGCGCGACGGGCAACACCTGCAGTTCCCCGGGAAGGTGCCAGATACCATCATCGCCATGCGCCGGCACCAGAAGAACGCCATATGGCGCGGCATCGTCGATAATGTTGTTCTCTTCGACCATTCAGTTGGTAGCGGCAAGACCTTTACCAGCATAGCCAGGGCGCTTGAAAGAAAGCGCATGGGGCTTTCCCGTAAGCCGATGATCGTCGTACCGAACCACTTGGTTGAACAGTTTGCCAAGGACGTCTACAAGCTCTACCCGGGGGCCAAGCTGCTGGCCGCCGGCAAAAGTGACTTGGTGCCGGCGAAACGCCGCCGGATATTCGCCAAAATTGCAACCGGCGATTGGGACATGGTTATCGTCCCGCATTCCTCTTTCCAGTTCATTGGCATCTCTCCGGCTACCGAGACCAGATACCTGGAGGCGGAGCTGGCCATTGCCGAGGAAGCTGTGAAGGAAGCACTGGCAGAAACCGGCCATGATGGCGGAAATTTCCGCAAACCGTTGGCCGTGAAAGAGGCCGAAGCCTTGCGCGACAAGATCAAAAACAGGTTGGCCCAGGTCAAGGAGAAGAGCGGGAAGAAAGACCGGCTCCTCACGTTCGAGCAGTTGGGAGTTGATGACCTGACAATTGATGAGAGCCACGAGTTCAAAAATCTCTTTTATAATTCATCACTTAACGTAAGAGGGATGGGTCCAAAAGGAGGGTCAGGAAAAGCCTACGACATGTGGACCAAGACGAGGGTACTCCACGAAATGCCGAACGGTTCCGTCGCCTTCATGACCGGCACCCCGATATCGAACAGCGCGGTCGAGATGTACACCCTCATGCGCTACCTGGTGCCGGATCTCCTTGAGGAGCACGGCCTTGAGCATTTCGACGCCTGGCGGAATAACTTCGCTTCCGTCAACAGCGCCTTCGAACCAACCGACTCCGGCAGAGGCCTCAAAGAGGTTTCCCGCCTTGGCCGCGACTGGACGAATACCCGGTCCCTCATGGACCTCTACTACACTTTCGCCGATTGCGTATCGAATGACGATATTCAGAAGTGGTATGCCGAGGACAACAACGGCGCTCAATTCCCCCTGCCGAAGGTCAAGGGCGGCGGCCGGGTTGGTATCAATGTCAAGCCGACGCCGGCACAGCGCGGAATTATTGAGGACATCATCAGCGGCTTTGATGGGCTGGAATCCATCTCTGATCCGAAAGAGCGCAACAAGGCGCGACTGCGGCTGATGGACCGGGCCAGAAAGGTATCACTCGATGCCCGGGCGGCCAGGCCAGGTATCGACAGCAACGAGGAAGGCGGAAAACTCTCCAGGGTATCCGATGAAGTTGTGCGGCTCCATCGCAAATGGACGGCCGAAAAGGGCACCCAACTTATCTTCCTGGACCGGAGCGTCCCCAAGGCGAAGGGCGATGACAAGATCATCAAGACCTATGACGAACTCATGGCCAAACTGGAGGCGGCAGAGCGCACCGGAGATGAAGCGGCTATCAGGCGCATCGGAGACAGCCTGGAGCGGTTCGACCCAGTAGAGATCGAGGAATCGAGGACTGCCCAGGCGGGCGGCTGGAACGCTTACCAGCAGATCAAGGATAACCTGGTTGAGCGCGGCATTCCTGCAAACGAGATCCGGTTTATCCAGGAAGCAGACACCGACGAGAAGAAGAAATTCCTCTTTGAGGAAGTGAATAGCGGCGCGGTGCGGGTGCTTATCGGCTCCACCCCGCGAATGGGAGCCGGGACCAACGTTCAGGAGCGGCTCGTCGGCCTCCACCATGTCGATGTCACCTGGAAGCCTTCCGATATCGAACAGCGCGAGGGCCGCATCATCCGCCAGGGCAACAAGATCGGCTTTGATGAAAACGGCAATTCCATCCGGGATGACTTCGAGGTGGAGATCCTGGCCTATACCACCGACACCACCGTCGATGCCAAGATGTGGACGCTCAACTCCACCAAGCTGAAGATGATCAACGGCATTCGGCAGTATGACGGCTCTTTCACCATGGAGTTTGACGATACCGATGCTGTGGGCATGGCCGAGATTGCGGCCATCGCCTCCGGGGAACCGCTGCAGCTTGAACGGGTGCAGCTTACCGCCGAGATCGATAAACTTGAGCGGCTGAAGCGGGCACATGAGCGGCAACGATGGGCGGCCGAAGACACCATTCACCGGATGGAACGGACCATCGAGACCGCGCTGGCCATGATCAAGGAGTTGGAGGCCGCGGCGAAGACAGTCGAGAAGGCCACCGCTGACGAGCGGCGAAAGTGGGAGTCGGCCACCGTCGACATCGACGGCACCACTTATGGCGGCTCCGACGCCAGGAAGGCCCTGGATAAACTGATCGAAGAGTCGAAGAAGG
>Ga0209518_1000641_pt1 | contig 43463 bp, 36 predicted proteins | sample RifGroB1_FD_183993 | JGI IMG/M metagenome (GOLD analysis project Ga0209518, IMG submission 183993) | Groundwater microbial communities from Rifle, Colorado, USA - Groundwater B1 (SPAdes) (version 2) | ecosystem: Environmental > Aquatic > Deep subsurface > Groundwater | place: Rifle, Colorado...
GGGCCTTAACCATTGATCTTGAGACCAATACCATTCCCACCTTAACCTCAAGTACAGACACGGTCATAGGCATTGATGAAGACCTGCAGTTCATTGGGGCTCAGAGCCTTTCAACTTCGGCGGGAAATCTAACTTTGGAATCAGCCGGGGCCGCAACGACAGGGGTAATTCAGATAGGGGCGGGTGGAGCAGGCTCTGATACTCTTGATTATCTTGCTTTAGATGTCAAAGGTACAACTGGTGACCCTGCAGCAGCCGGGGCTGAAGGATACATGTACTACAACGACTTCTCCAATAAGTTTAGGTGCTACCAGAACACCGGCTGGACTGACTGTATAGGTTCTGGTGGAACCCCGAATTTCGATGAGGTGTATGCGGAGTCGATAACAGATGGAGAACTGACCATGGAGATTGATAGTACGACTGGGCTTACTTTCAACATGAACACAACAGGAGACTTCATAATCCAGGACAACGCGGCGAACCTTGTTAATTTCGGAGATGACTCGATAATCAATATTACTCCCGCCAATGCAACTACTGCCGCGGGAAGGGTTGTTATAGACGGAGCGGCAGTTGACTCAACTGCAACAGCGGGTCTACTTGACATAGACGTAGACAGCCTTACTGATACTGCCTCAGGAATTAACTTAAACCTCCAAGTTCTTGCTGCAGCAGGAAACTTAACGATGTACGGGCAAAGAACAGATATAACCGTAGATACGGATGCTGTCCAATCCCATTCTGTCTACGGCCAATATATTACCCTAACCAATAACGATGTCTCCTCAACCGCTACAGGACTATATATAGATGCAGGAACGGGTGCAGGGACCGAATATGCAGCAGCTTTCCTGAATGGAAATGTAGGAATAGGAACAGCTACGCCTTCCGATGCACTTCATATTGCAGTTACAGATACTTCAAGTAATGTCCTTACCTCCCTAAGGCTACAAAGGGTAGATTCTGATACACCAGGAATAGCTGGCCTTGGAACAGCGATAGACTTCTACCTCGAGGATGAAGGCTCAAACGTACAGCAGGCCGGAAGATTGGATGTGGTCTGGGATTCAGGTGCAGATTCTTCGGAAAACTCCTTTTTTGTACTAAGAGACGTACAACAATCAATATTCGGCGAAGTGGCAATGTTTTCGAACAGAAATGTTTCAATACCTAGCGGAGGAGCCTTTATGTTGAACTCATTTAATAAAGGTGCCGGGGATAAATATTGGTTTAGTGAATCGGCTTATGAGATCTGGCATGATGTCGGCAATGATACGCTTAGCTTCCAAGGAGCCGCTCCCGGTACTGGGGATACCGCAGCTACCTTTAGCGAACTTCTTTACCTAACTACGAGTGGCAATGCCGTTTTAACGGGAGATTTGACAGTTGTGGGAGGAAATATAGATACTCCGGCAGCAACCGCCCTATCTATAAACTCTGGGACAACCGGTACTTTATCCCTTGGAGACGATGCTTCGGCTGAAACCGTAAATGTAGGAACTGGAGGGGCAGCAAAAACAGTAGTCATAGGAAGTGAAACCTCAACTTCATCGGTAGAAATAGACTCAGGAACGGGTGCAATTTCAATCGGAAATGCAATCGCCAAAACCATAAACATCGGAAATGCAACGGGTGCTACGGCTCTTAATCTTACTTCCGGAACCGGCTCCCAAACATTTACCTCTTCGGTTGCATCAACATCTACCTCCTCATCGGCCTGGGTATTTACGGACAATGCTTTGACTACGGGAACAGGCATGTATCTTAATTCAAGCTCCCTTACAGGCGGCAACTTGCTGCATATAGAATCGACTCTGGCCAGTACCACCTTTACCGGCAATATCGGCCTTATAGAATGGGATCCGGGGTCATCTTCTACCTCAACCTCTGGAGATATTTTACAGGTAGGAATAGGTACAAACGGTACCCTATCCTCCGGATATATCCTAAATATCGTTGACGGCTCAACCTCCCTATTTAACGTATCCGAAAATCAAATTAACTCAAACCTCCCTCATAACTTTACGGCATCGGGCGACGTATCTCTTGCCTATGACCTCGTCTTTACCAATCAAACCGCCTCCTTAATAGATAGTTATGGCCCTCTGACCATTCAGGCTGGAGAACCCGCTGAGTCGAATAATTTGACCCTTAAAACCTACAATTCCGGAGATATCGTCTTTGACCTGCCCGCAACCGGACAAATGGTTGTTCAAGGTGCATTTGCTCTGGATACCCAGCAAACTCTTCCTTCGGGGACTACCCCGTCTGTTGCTGGGGGCTCTCACTTTATCGGAAACGCCAATGGAACAATAACCAACTTCACCAATGGAAGCGCGGGTCAGATTATTTTTATCGAAATAGACGGCACGGGTACCGACTTTGACTGCTCTACCCTAAACTGCGGAAGTACAAACATTACAGGAGGAACAGCGGGAGATATGATTTCGTTTATATATGACGGCACCACCTGGAATATGATTGAGTTTTTGGACTTGGACGGCGACCAAACTGGGGGGGCTGACTTGGCAGAGTTTTTTGAAAGCCCGGATAGCCTTGCCCCCGGTGAAGTTGTCCAAATTTCAAATAATAACGGCGATGAGGTCTTAAGAAGTAGCAACGCCTATCAAGTCCAAACCATCGGGGTCGTCTCAACAAATCCAGGGATCACGCTAGGAGAGAATTCTGGCGGTGCTTTCCCAATAGCCCTTGCCGGACGAGTTCCGGTTCTAATCTCTCATAGCTCAGAAGCAATTGCCGTCGGAGACTACTTAACCTCAAGTGCTGAGCCTGGTAAGGCGATGAAGGCTGTATATAGCGGTCCGGTCATTGGGAAAGCCCTCGAGTCTTGGGATCCTAGTCAGCCAAAAACCGCTATTACAGTTTTTGTAAACCTTTCCTGGTACGATACCGGCTCTGAAATTGCTCTAAACGGCGAGGGTAATCTAAACCTCCCCGATCTTGAAATAGCCGAAACTCCCGAGGGCACCTACCAAGTCCTAAATGCCGGTGAGCTAATAACAAAAATTGATGCTTTGGCAAATCTTGTTGCCGCCAATATTAAAGCCGGGGTAATCGAAAGCAAGAAACTTGCAACCGTAGTCCTTGAGGCCACTACGGCAAGAGTCGACAACCTTCTTATAAGCTCGGGTCTTGTTTCGCCGCTTGTTAAAACCCAGATAATCTCGCCGGTTAGTAAGAGTAATTTGGTCATAAACCTTGAAAATACGCAACCCGGCTCAACTACCTCCTACGGAAAACTCTCAATTAAAGGAGAAGAGGGAAAGCAAGTAGCCTCGATCGACGCACAGGGTAATGCCGAATTCGCCGGTGATGCCACAGTTTCTGGAGAACTAAGGGCAGGTAAAATCTACGCCGATGAGATAGTTTCAAGAGCAGGCAACTTTGCAGATCTGACATCGGCTAATATTTCAGGAATTACAAGAGAAGAGATAGAGGCGTTGCTTGCAGAGGTTGAGGTCGACCAATCGCTACTTACATCAAGCGGCGATTGGCAAATAGACACTGCAAGCGGCTCTGCGAATCTGAACGAGGTGTCAACAACAAACCTTTACGTAACGGAGCAAGCCGCAGTCAATTCCCTATCAGTTACATCTGCTATATCTGTCGGAAACGCTCTATTTATTCAATCTTCCCAAAATAGTAGTGGCGAAATCGTAAATACTATTGATAGTCTCTCCTCCCCTCTTCGCCTACAGGCACTCGCCCTGGCTCCAATAGAATTTATGGCTGGCAAGGTGAGAATCGATACTTCCGGAAATATGATAATTGAGGGTGACCTCACAGTGGCTGGCAAAATCGAATCCTCCACCTTATCAAGTGAAACCGCCACTTTCTCTGATCTAGCAACAAAGCATGTCGCAATTACAACTGATTCTGCCGAAGGAACATATGATTTAAACGGTAATTATGTAATTGAGTCCTTAACAACTGCAGGGAAGGGTCTAATTCCTGCCGGTCTTGCCGAAGTAACTATTAAAAATATAAATACCAAAGTTAATGCGTTAATTTATGTGACCCCCACGACTTCGACCGGCAATAATGTTCTTTATGTAAAGTCGCAGGATGGGTGTGAAGAAGCAACGGGTTCTTGTGAACCAATGTTTATTGTTGGTTTTGATCAAGAATCAACATCCGACGTCGAATTTAACTGGTGGATAGTTGATACAAAACAGGCAAGTTCTCAATAATAAATTATGATTTACGATTTAAGATTTATGAATATTAAATATATGACTCCTAAGGGTGTTTGTTCTTTGTTCAAAAGAACCAGGAAACTTAGGAAAATATTGTTTGTTTTCTCTCTTATAGTAATTATAGTCATACTACCTATCGCCTACCTGACACTTCGCGATCCCAGCATGGTCCTAGCAGATACCCTGGTAAAACTCGATGAGGGTTACGGTGAATCGGTTGGCGATCAGCAGGGTAATGTAACAGGAACTATTACAAATGCCGTCTGGAAAACTGACGATCTATGTTTCGACGGAAAATGTCTCTATTTTGACGGCACTGGAGATTTGGTATCTTTCGGCGACGACGTAGACCTTGATTTCACCGGCAGCCAGAGCTTCACAATTACTTTATGGTTTAGGCACACCCCGATGACTTCCGGCCAACAAGTGCTGGTAGCCAAATATAATTCCGCCACTGGCACGGATGGCGGCTACAAAATCCTAATGGAGTCCGACGGCGATATTACTTTTGGAATAGACGATGACCAAACTTCTTTTCCCGAGGACTCCGTTACATCAACCGCCGCAAATTACGACGACAACCAATGGCATCAAGTAGAAGCTGTTAAAAGCGGCTCTTCAAGTATCTCTCTTTACATCGACGCAAATTTAATCGGAACAACTAGCCTTACGTCTACGGGCAATGTTGATAATTCGGACACTTTTTATTTGGGCATGGACGGTGATGGCTCAAGTAACGGCTGGGTGGGTTTTTTGGACGAACTCAAAGTATACCGCTTGGCACGCTCGGCCAGCGGTATTAAAGGAGATTTTGCCAAGAATTCCCCGTCCGGTGGAACCTCTGCCTCTTTTGGAATTTCGGATTCATCTTATCTTTCTAATGGTCTTGTCGGATATTGGAGACTGGATGAAAATTCCGGAACGACTACAGGTGATTCAAGCGGAAACGGAATTACCAGCCAAACATTTACGGGTCAAACTACCTGGACTACAGGTAAATTCGGACCTAGCCTTACTTTTGACGGTACAGATGATGTCGTTCGATTTACTGAAGTTGCACCCGTAGATTTGGGTGCAACAACCGATTCGTATTCGATAAGTGCATGGATAAATACCACTACTTTTGTGGGATTTGAGGCGGCAATTGCTATGAAAAATGACAGTAGCTCCGGTGCTTATCCTTACTTCCTCAATTTAAATAACGGCTCGGACGCATGTTTCAAATTATCCGACGGCACAAATACTCCGACTGCCTGTTACGCACCAAATGTTAACGATGGAGTTTGGCACCACATCGTGGGAGTTCGAGATGTTACCGGAGACAAGGTATTCATATACGTTGACGGAATTCAAGCCGGATCAGTCACTGATACTACTACAGCAACTACGGCTAATAACGATGATGTCTCTCTGGGTAATGGTGGAAGTGCCGCGTACGGGCTATACGACTACACCGGTAAAATTGACGACGTTCGCATCTACAACCGAGCAATGTCCTCAGCCGAAATCGAAAAACTCTATTCCTGGGGACCTGCTCCAATTGCCTATTACCAACTAGACGAAAATACGGGAACTTCGGCAAATGATACCAGCGGCTCTTTAGAATTCGGCGGCGCAGGAATTGATACGCTTACTTTAGCCTCCGGAGCTAGCTGGACAACTGCAAAATTTGGAAGTGGAGTAAGAGTTGGACAATCATCAGACGCGATTACTACTACCCAAAACACTATTACTGACATAAAGGGAGAGAACCTGACAATTGAAGGTTGGTTTTATCGGGAAGATACTGACAACGATTTATTACTAATTCGTAAAAAGGCCAACGCACTTGATACCGGAGCCGGATATGCTTTGCTGGCATGGTCCAATCCAAACGATGGCAACATTTGCCTATATGTCGCGGATGGTACGGACAAATACGAGACCTGTACCGCTTTTACGAGGCTCACTGCCAATACTTGGTATCACATTGCCGCGGTTTTTGATCGTGACTCCACTACAAATACGGCAGTATATATAAATGGGGTTAAAGATAAGACTTCCGAAGCCGGAACAATTTCAAGTGTAGATTCCATGACAAACACTCAACTCTTTTCAATTATGGGAGGTGCAAGCTCTCCTTTTAATGTAAATTCTAGGGTCGACGATGTTAAAGTCTACGCCTATGCCCGTAACTCGACTCAATTAATCACAGATATGAATGCCGGCCACCCCTCCCCCGGCTCCCCCGTTGGTTCATATGTTGCCCGCTGGAAAATGGACGATGAATACGGTACTACTGCCCAAGATACCACAACCAATAACAATGATTTGACTTTAAACAGCTCATCTTGGACCCCGTCTGGTAAATTTAATGGTGCCTGGAATGGAACGGGGGCCAATTGGCTTTCAAAGACAGATGATCCAGATTTCGACTTTAATACAGCCGAAGATTTCTCGTTAAGTCTGTGGTTTAAATCGGATTCCCTGACAAATCCCTCAAACGACGAGTACCTTGTAAGTAAAGAGGCCGCATCAGCGGGTTATGCCATATGGGCAACTGCCACAAATGCAGAGATCGTCTGTGGAATTGACGATGATGCAACTACTTTCCCCGAAGATTCTGCCGGAGATACAGCCGCAAATACAGACTACTACGACCAAACATGGCATCATGCGGTTTGCATACGAAATACCACAACTGGGCGTCTTGAGCTTTATATAGACGCGAAATTAGTTGATGCTGACGCTACACTTACCGCAACCGGAAACCTGTCAAACACTGACTCTTTGACAATTGGCGATAGAAACGCAACCAACGATACGGACGACTTTAATGGCGACCTTGACGAGGTAAAAATCTTCCGTTCTGCTCTCTTCTCTTCTGAGGTTAAGGTTGATATGAATTACGGATCCAGCGCCGTACTCGGGGATATCACCGGCTATGACGACGGTGGTCTTGGAGGAAATCCCCCTAACGGCTGGTGGAGACTAAGCGAAGGAACGGGTACAACAACTGTAAGTGATTCCTCGGGAGGTGAAAATAATATGACCATGAACAACATCGAGGAAACAGATTGGTCCAAATCCATGTATCTTAATAAAAGTAGCTCCGTTTTGACTCTTGATGGCTCCAACGAATATCTTTCCTGGGCGGACGATTCCGAATTCGATGTTGCCGACGATCAGGGATTTACCATAATGGCCTGGGTTAAACATAATGGCGCCATCTCGACAAGCAACGACTATATTATGACTAAGGCAGATACCACAAACGGGGGTTACAAACTTTATATGGACGACAGCGGCGACTTTTGTTTTGCAACCGATGATGATACAACTTGGACTCCGGATGCCTTTGCCTGTACTAGCGGGATTGACTATGACGATAGCCTCTGGCACCACGTTGTTGGAAAACGCGATACATCGGAAGGTTTAAAACTTTTCGTTGATGGAAGAGTGGTTGCGTCGGGAGGAGCTGCGTTGGCTACCTTAACAAATGCTAATGCCCTATATATCGGAATGGACAGAGACGGAACTAGCGACGGCTGGGATGGAACAATCGACGATGTTCGATTTTATAACTATACACTTACCGACGCCCAAACAGTTTATACATATAACCGTGGGGCACCTTGGGCTTGGTATAAGCTCGATGAGTGTTCGGGCACAACTGCCTATAATTCTGCTATTAACAGTAGTGGTGAGGCTTTCGGTTTAAACGGAACAATTTCGGCAGGCTCCGGAGGAAGTAATACTTCTGTAGGCTCCTGTAGCTCAGGAACGACAACGGAGATGTGGAATAACGGAACAACCGGCAAAAGAAATGCTTCTTTGGATTTTGACGGCGACGCTACGGCAGCCAACGCGGACTATGTAGATATGGGTGACCAAAGTCAATTCAACATAGTTGATTCTGGTTTTTCAGTCGAAGCCTGGGTAAATCGGGCAACATTTAATACACTTGACGTAATTGCTTCGAAAAAAGATGATATTTCATCCACACTCATTGACGGTTGGGCTCTGTATATTAATGTAGGAGATTTATCTGTTTTCAATGTGGGAAACGGATCGGTCGGAGACATTGTCAATAGCTCGGGTATTACAATTACGGCGGCAGGTTGGCACCATATCGTGGGCGTTTGGGATAATGATATCGGACAGATCTTCGTCTATGTCGATGGAATTGTGACTGCCGGAAGTACCGTAGGATCTTTACCTTCAGACCCGGCTGTTTCTTTTCAAATAGGTTCGGAGTCTGATGAGGGCAATCCTTTCGATGGTCAAATTGACAATGTCCGTATTTACAGTTACCCCTTAAGTCAGGCTCAGGTTAAAAAGGCATATAACGAGGGTGCGGTCTTTTTCGGATCTGCCACTGGTCCGCCTTAGCCGATATACTATTTATAATATGTATATCAATATATGCCTTACTATATACTTTTATATACAGAGTTGTATTTTGTTCTAAAATGGCACTTGACAAGACTATTTGTAAGGGCGTAAATAAACTAACTTAAATGCAGGTTCTATTGGAAAAACTTGAGAAGTATTTGGTATATGCGACGGTATTTTTACTCCCCCTCGCACTTCTTCCCATTTCGCCTAATATATTTACACCCGGAAGGTTGGCGGTTCTGGCCATAGGTGTTGGACTTCTTCTCCTGGTAAAGGCAGTAAGGGTTATTTTAAGCGGTAAGCTTGAATTTCAAGTAGGAAGCCTTGACTTTCCGGTTCTACTACTGGCGGCTTCCTACCTTTTAAGCGCGATCTTAAGAACCCCCAATAAGATGGAGGCTTACTTACTTCCGGGAACGGCAACTGCTTTTGTTGGCGGGGCACTTCTTTATTACCTAATCAACCAAATGGGGGCATCTGAGAAGAAGGCCCTCCTGACAATACTTCTTGCCGCATCGAGTATTTTCGCCTTAATTCTCCTTTTGGGAGTATCGGGGACACTTTCCTCAATTTCTGGCCTTCCGGCAGCAGTAAGAAGCGCAGGATTTACGCCAGACGGAGGATACTTGCCCGCCGCAATATTTCTTGGAGCCCTTCTTCCCTTGGGTATCTCAGAATTTTTGAGGGAAAAGGCTATGCTTAAAAAGGGAGTAGCAATTGTCTTTATAATCTTAACCGGCCTTGCGCTTTCAGCGTCAATTTATCAAATGCTTCCTGGAAAACCTTTCTCTCCCCGATTCCCAAGTTTTGGAGTAACCTGGAATGTAGCAGTCGACTCCCTTAAGCAATCCCCAGTACTTGGAATAGGGCCGGGTAACTATATAACTGCTTTTTCCCGATTTAAGCCGATCGCATATAACTCGACAGACCTTTGGCCTGTGAGATTTGCAACAGGTAGGGATTTCTATCTAACGGCCCTAACAGAAATAGGATTGCTTGGGCTTGCTGCACTCCTAATCTTAGTCTACTCGGTCTTTAGGGTAGTTAGACGCGAAATGAAAGAGGGAGAGCTTTCAAGTCTTCGCTCTTACCCAGAAACGATTTCTCTATGCCTATTACTTATCCTTTTGGCCTTCTTCCCGGTAACCATACTTGTGAGCATTCTTTTATTTATCCTTCTTTCATTATTTGCCAAAACTACACACACCTCGCTTAATTTGACCTCCGTAGGGGTTTCTGGAGCTAGCTCTCGACTTCCCTCATTAATAGTAAGTCTACCCGTTATTTTGGCTGTCGCTCTATTTACATTCTATATGGGAAGAACCCTTGTCGCTGAATACACATTTAAGGAGGGAATTGATGCACTTGCTCGTGGTGACGGACAGGCTACTTATGACAAAGTAAGAACTGCTATAAGGCTAAATCCCCAGGTTGACAGGTATCATTCGATATTTTCACAAGTAAACCTAGCCATTGCCAGAAATCTTGCTCAAAAGGCTGACTTAACAGAGGCAGAAAGAACCACTCTCACTCAGCTCGTCCAGCAAGCAATAAACGAAGGAAAAGCTGCGGTTGTGCTAAATCCAGCCAGGGCGGGAAACTGGGAGGTTTTGGCTGGAATTTATAGGGCAATTATGCCCATTGCTGAAGGAGCCGATAACTTCGCTGTCCAAACATATTCACAGGCTGTTGCTCTTGACCCACTAAACCCCAACTTAAGAATTTCTCTGGGGGGAGTACATTATGGACTCAAGCAGTATGGAGAGGCTGTAAGGGTGATGGAGCTTGCAGTTGCTACCAAACCGGATCTAGCCAATGGGCATTATAATTTGGCATTTGCCTACAGGGATAATGGGGAAATTGATAAAGCCATAACCCAGATGACATTGGTACTATCCTTAATACAAGACAAAAATTCACAAGACTTTTTAACCGCCCAGAAAGAACTTGAGGATTTACAGGCCAAGAAATCTGCTGAAGCTCAAGGCGGGGAAAGCCTTACACCTCCTCAAGGAGAAGAAACAGTGCCGCCGCTTGAACCTCCACTTGAACTTCCCGAAGAGTCTCAACCTCCAGAAGGTGAACCATCGCCCTCTCCAACCCCCTAAGAATCAGTAACTCCACGCATGAGAGATTGTAAAGGGTTATTGCTCTTTAAGGTAGGCTTCTCCCTTAGTGTGTCCTGCTAAATACTTCTTTTCAGCCTCAACTTCTCGGAATGCCGCCCATGAACTTGCTAAAAGCCCAATAAGAGCAAATAAGTAACCCAAATTCTTTAAGATTATGGCCCCCCAGTATATTCCATCAAAATATGATTGCGAGAGAGCCATATAGGTTTGGGAAAAAATAGCGGAAACAAGTGAAAGCAGAAACCAGAATTCAAAGTATTTAAACTCCCAATAGCCTTTGGAATAGTATCCGATTGCCGTCGCAGCGAATAAAAAGACGGCGGTCAGTTCAATCGGTCGACCAAAAGGACCCATTGGATTATATGGGTCGTAAGAGGGAAGCAGGCTCACCAAAATTATAATAAGTACGGCCGAAACTGCAGCGGAGACATAAACTCTGGGCTTTAAGCCCTTCTGTTCCCCTTCTCCCTCACGCCAAGCCTTAAGTGATAGAAGTAAGTACCCTGAAAGAAGTATTTTAGATAGGAGCCAAAGAAGCGCTGAGGGGCCAAGGGGGCTAAATAGGCTATAAAGCTCAATTACGGCAACCCCAAAAAAACCTCCTGCGATAAATGCGTACTTATTTTTCTTGCGGGTCATAAGCTTTATAAGGGCTAAAACCCCAGCTGTAGCTGCAAGACATACAGATGCCACACCCCAGAGATTTTGGAAAGAAATATCTTTAGGCCAGCTTATATTACCCAAGAATAATGTGGCTAAGGAAGCTCCCAGAATAAAAAATACAAAAATTAGTCTGCGCCTTGCCGTGGTCTTTTTATTAAACCCTAGCATCAATTAAATAATACTCCCCTATTAAGTATATTTTAAGAGGAAAAAGTAAATAGCGGCAACGCCGAGGAGCATGAGAATGGTAACTACACTTCCCAGAACAAAAAGATTGTCGTCCCTTCTGACTTTCCCATCACGAACCTTTGCTTGGGCAAGAGCGCTTTCATAAGTTAGTGGAGAGCCGGAATATGAGGGTACGGACTCGGACCTGACTTTGGCGCCTTCTATTTTAAGTGGTGAATTAAGGGGAACGTATGGAACTTTAGCATTTGAAGTTTTTTGAGACTGGGGCATTTTTAACCTTGTTGTTTATCTTCCGAAACTTGGGGTACCTCTTCTCTGGTATAGCCGGCCAGAATCTCTTTGACCATATTGGCGACTTCTTTGGGCTCGTACTCGGACTTTACTATATATTTTACTGCTCCTTTGCCCATTGCAGTTTCTGCGTCTTTTTGACCAGCCAGGTTGGTCAAAATCACAACAGGAAGTTTTTTTGTGGTAGGGTCACTTTTAAGCCTCTCCAGAACCTCCATACCGTTCATTTTGGGCATCATAATATCCAAAAGTATGAGGTTGGGGCCCCAACTCCTTACCTTGGCCAGGCCGTCCTCCCCGTCTTCGGCAACGTCTACCTCGTAGCCCTCAAAGGAGAATATCTTTTGATACATCCTGCTCATCAGGGGGTCGTCTTCAATAATTAATATCTTAGCCATGAATGTGTTTTTCTATCTCCTCAATGAGTTTTTCGGGCGGGTTATTTACTTTGATCAAATAGCCATTTGCCCCCAACTCAATTGCCTTTTTATATGATTCCGTATCACTTAGATTTGTAAGCATAATGACTTCAGAGTCTTTTGTTTCAGGGTCGGCCTTGAGCTCTTTAAGGACTACAAATCCATCCATTTCGGGCATCATTATATCAAGAAGAATCAAACTGGGTTTTGACGCCCTTGCTTTTTCCAGTCCCTCCTTGCCGCTTCCCGCCATTTCGACCTCGTATTTACCCAGGGCAAAAAGTCTAGCGTAAAACTTGAGAACGTATGGATCGTCTTCAATAATGAGAATCTTCGACATATTTTACATTTTAAATGTCAACCCTAACTCTTTGCAATAGGAAGTGTGAAACAAAAAGTTGAACCCTCCCCAACTTTACTCACCAAGAGGCCAATTGTTCCCTCCATTCCCTCGACCATAAGCTTACTAATGTAAAGCCCGAGCCCCGTTCCCTTGGTCGTATCCCTGGTATAGAGACTTGAGCCTGCCTGTTGGAATTTCCTGAAAAGAAGGTTTTGATTGGCAACGAGAATTCCCCTCCCTGTATCCGCCACTTTTACTTTAAGTTGACCCCCTTCGGCAGTGAGACTTACTGTCACGTCTCCTTTTTCGGTGTAATTGATTGCGTTTCCAAGAATGTTGACTAAAACTTCTTTGACCTTCTCGTTATCTGCCAAGGCTAGCGGCACTTTCGTCTTTGACTCAATATATACAAGTTTAAGACTCTTCGCACTCGCCGACTCTCCGAGCTCCTCAAAAACTTGTTTTATCGCGGCCGCAACATCTACTTTTTCTTTCTTAAACTCCATTCTCCCCTGCTCCAGGCGGGAGAGATTTAAGAAATCATTAACAATTCCAATTAGTCTAATGCTTGATGTGTGAATATCATCTACAATATTTACAAATTCAGGGTCTTTGACTTTCTTGACAAAGTAATCCTTAATTAGAGCGGTATTGCCCCTGATGGCAGTTAATGGAGTTCGAAGCTCATGGCTGGCAATTGAGAAGAACTCGTCTTTGGAACGCTCTAAAACCTTGGCTTCAGTAACGTCTCCTATAAGTATTATTGTCCCAACCACACTTCCATTAGCTAGAGTAACCGGTACTATGAATAGTTCAAGAAATTTGGTACCCCACGATAAGGCTCCTACATAGACGGATTTTTCCACTTGTGAGATAACTTTTTTAAAGTTCCCCATCAGGTCAAAACTTTTACCTAAAACGGTCTGAAGACTTGCAAGAGTCCAGCCTTCTCTCGGAATCTTTCCGAAAATATCAACTAATAGTTTATTGGTTAAAATAACATTTCCTCCGGGGTCGGTTAAGATAAATCCTCTCGGAAGACTCTCAATTGAAGCAAGTAGTCTGGCCTTTTCCTCAGCGAGTTCTTTGGTACGCTCTGTCACCTCTTTTTCGATATTTTCTTTAGCATCTTTATCGACTGTCGCATCCCTAAATACCTTGACTGCCCCGACTAACTTACCGCCAGAAATAAGGGGGGCTGTAATTGAAACAATCGGGAATTTCCTGCCGGATTTGGTTAGATAGTAATGGTCGTCCTCAAGATTGGTAATAATCGGCTTTCTTTTGGCTACCACTTGGGTGAAAGAACGCTCCATAACGGGAACTTCTTTATCTTCCTTAAGGGTTTTTACTACTTCCGACCAGCTTTTACCGATAACCACCTGTCCTTTGGTTTCTAAAAGATTCTCGGCAACAGGATTTAGCATTATTATCCTTTTTTCGTTATCAACAACCAAAAGTCCCTCTCCCATTGAGGAGATGATAAGGCCTATTCTGTCACGCTCGGATTTGAGGGCTTGCTCAAGCCCCTTTTCATCCTCGAGAAGGTTGAGCATGGCTTTTTTGGTCTCTGTAAGAGACTCGTTCTGTTTTTGAATCTGTCCCACTTTTCCTTCCAGCTCCTTTTTCTTCTCGGAAACTTCCCTCTGGGCAATCTGCAGAAATTCAAGCATGTTATTAATGCTTGTACCCAAAGAAGCTATTTCGTCCCGACTAGGGTCGACGTTAATTCTTAGTTTCATCGAGCCGCTTTCTCCTATCTTGACTACCTCGCGGGACAAAACCTCTACCCGCTTAATAAGAAAGCGGTTCACGAAAAATATAATTAGTACCAGATAACCGATAGAGGCTATAACGAAAGAGGCTATAAAAATATTAATACTTCTGACTCCCTGTTGGGTTATATCTCTGGGATAACTCATCCTTAAAAGAAAAGCGGGTTTGCCGAAGTAGTCTTTGACTAAAGCGTAGCCGTGAGAGGTTTTTCTGTCTGCATTATGGACATGATATTTCTCCCCTCTATTTAATACCTGGAAAGCTTCTTTATACTCGTCCCCTAGCTTGTCGTCTATTTTAATAAGCTGGAGAGGAAAATGAACAACACCAGAAAGAAGTTCTAATTCCCGCTGATCCAAAAACCTCGCAAAAATTAGTGTCCCTTTTATCGGCCCTTCCCCGTCGGAGGTAATTATCGGGCGAGAGACAAACATTAAAGGACCCTCTTCGAGACTAAGTATGCCTTTTTTTTCTCCACTAACTTCACTATGAGTAATAATTTCGCTTCCGGGGTAGATAAGGGCACGGAGGCCCTCCGGAAGGTCAACCTCTCGAGAATTGTTGTAGTCGTATCCCAAACTAGTAACAATCTCGCTTTTATTATTCATAAAAACCATGAAGTTGACCCTTAGATTTTGTACGGCAAACGGCGTGAGATTGGAATCTATATATTCCTGATTTTTATCTTCTGTAAACTCGTAAGTATCGTCCCAAGCGGCCCAACCAGTTAGCTTAATACTTAGGTTATCAAGATTAAATTTCTGGGTATCCAGAATTCTTTCGAGGTTATCACCGATTCTTCTGTCTTCTATACTATGAAACTCCTCAGACAAATAAGTTAGGGCGTAATAAGAAAAGCCAACCAGAAGCACAATCATAGAAAGAAGCATTACACGAAGAGTTTTGAATCGAATGGAAGCGGTTACACGCATTTTTACTTAGCTTTAAGCTTTTTTATCTGCTCTTTTAACTCGGCCATTTTAGATTCTCTTCCCACCATAAGCTCGTTCATTCTCTCTAATTCAACCGTTCTTTCCGCCAACTCGTCCTGGGATTTTTTTAAGGCTGTAATGTCTATCGCCGTTCCCCCGACCAGGCGCTTACCTTCGGACTCAACCGGAAACTTAAAAACGAGCCAGTGGTGCATAACACCGTCAGGCGTTGGAACGTCTTCATAAATCCTGAATACCTTCCCTTTTGTGTAGACCTCAAAGTCGTTTTTCCTTAAAGTCTCCGCTACCTCTTTTGGCCAAAGGTCAGAATCTCTTTTCTGGGTAATCTCCTCCATTTTAATTTTGAAAGTGGTCTGAAAGGTCTTATTTATATAAAGATATTTCCAAGTTTCCGGATCTTTTACCCAACCGACAATCGGGGCATTGTTCATAAAAAGAGAAAATTTGGCTTCGGACTCTCGAAGCCTCTCCTGGATTAGCTTTGCTTCAAACAGTTTTCTTTGTGTTTCCCTAAGTCTTCCCACAAACACTCCGATAAGAATAAGACCTAGGTTGGGCGCAACATTTGGCCATAAGAATTCTTCAACACTTGTTCCCGTAACTGCCCTAGACAAAAGAAAGTTTAGCGGAAAGATAACTAACCCCCCTACTAAGCCTCCCCAACTGCCAAAAAAGTAGCCGGCCGAGACCGGAATAATTCCGGAAAAAAGAAAGATTCCACTGCCCACCCGGGCAAAAAACGAGAAGAAGAGAAGAAAGAAGACTCCTCCCAGAGCAAGAACCGCTAACAACTTAAGAAAGACATTCAGCTCTTTTGGGGCAGTGGGTTTCATTATTTAAGCTGTTGGGCTATGTATTTTGAGATTAAATAGGTAGGGACTATCGAAAAGATAATTAAAACGGCAGAAACCAAAAAGGTTATCTCAATTGAGCGTCCTGCCGTTGCCAAGACCGAATAAGCGGGTTTGCCCGTAAATATCATACCAACAACGCTTCCGTCAACGTCTTTTAAGGGATGGTACGAAGCAAAATACTGCCCATTAAGCAGACTAACCAGTGCAGTTTTTTTCTCTCCTTTTCCTAGAACCGTTTCTAATACTTCTTTATTTGTCTCTTTTATTCCAATCGGGCGAGTTTTACCCGTAAAATCAGTAATTGTGGTCGCCGAAAGGCTGTCTTTCCCAAAAACCGCAGCCTCCAACCCAGTTCCTTTTTTAACCCCGTCCATAAACGCATTGTCTATGGGTATTCCTACAAGAGCCACTCCAATGGCTTCCTCGCCCGAGACAATCGGTGCAGCTGCTCTGACGATAACGGTTGGGGCCAAAACCCCGTCTTTGGTAATTACCGAGGTTTCAGCTTTACCCAAAAGAACCCTTTTTACCAATGAGTCGTCAGAGAGCGAATCTCCTACTCTCTCCCTCTCCTCACCTCTGGCCAAAACCTTTCCACTGCCGTCTAAGACAATTACGCTTCCCGCTTTTTCATCAACAAGGGTCTTTTGAGCCAAATCCGAAAGAGTTCCCTTCTCTTCCCCAATAATTGCCTCAATAACTGCAGGGTTCTGGGAAAGGCCAAGAGCAATAGATTTTGCCTCAGACTTCTTGGCTTCAAGTGCAAAAGACAAGACGGAAGCGTCGGTATCAAGTCTAGAAAGAGTCTCGTCCTGAAGGTTTTTAAGAAGAAGGAAGCTGAAAGAAACAGCCGTAAGAAGAAAGATAGCAAGAACGGTGGAGGTAAAAATAATAAAAAGCTGGGTATTAATCCTTTTTAGAAGGTAGGAAAATGCCCAAGAGAAAAAGATTACAAAAGCCGCAAGCTCAACCAGCTGTTCGAGTCCCCAGACAACCCCGAAGGGGGCCGTAGTCTTATAAATTGCTATATTGGAGGTTCCGACAAAAAGGCCCCGTAGAGCCAGAAGCTCATATACGGCGAGCACAAAAAACCCAATACCTACCCTTTTGAGATGGTGCTCAAGGCCAACTGCAACTTTTCTAAGGTAAAGCCACCCGATAGCTCCCGCAAGAAGTGGCTGGGCCATGGACGCAACCGGCAAAGACCATATTGCTCCAGTTTTAGGTTTTACCTCAGGATGGACCTCAATATTTTCAATAGCAAGACCAGCCGCAACCAATATGTAACCTGCTATTCTTGTAAAAAGTAGGATAACCTGGACCAGTTTCCCGCTGGTTAGAGGGTTAACAATAATACTTGCCTCAAGCCTGGTCGCCTGCAGTAAAAAAGAGAGGGAAAGCAGTAGAAATCCTGCTACCTTTAAGCCTTCCTTAAGGGTTTTCTTGGGAAGCCAAACGTCTAAATAAAGCCAAAAAATAGAAAATAGGGAAAGGGCACCAAAAGTATTTATGGCAAAATGTAGGTTTTCAAAAATAAACGGCTTCCACATAATTTTAGTTTAGCAGGTTTTGGACAATCTCTTCTTTAGATAAAAAGCCAACCACAACCTTTTGAATTACTCCTTTTCTGTCTACAAATACGTGGCTGGGAAAGTAGCTCAGAGAAAGAGGTTCAATCAGAACTCCATCGGAATCGGCCACGATTTCAACTTCATAACCGCCCACCTTCTTGAAAGTTTCAACCTTACCCTTTCCTTCCTGCTCGGCAACGGCGTAGACATTTATTTCTTTAAATTCTTCTGCAAAGGCCTCTAGGGCGGATAATTGATCTGACGACTCCGGCGCCCAAGTAGAAATAAAAGTAAGAACGGTAGGTTTCCCTAGAAGTGAAATGTTGGAGACTGCTTGCTCCTCCGACTCAAATAAGAAGTCCGGCAAGGCGGCTCCAGCCTTTGTCGAGACTTTTTCCCCGGCCTCAGGGAGATCGTTTTGAATATCAACTACCCTATTTTTAAAGTCTGGAAGACCGATAAATATTCTACCAAGGTGAAGCCCGATCCTTTTATTAAGGCTAAAGTTCTGAGTAATGGGGGTAGGACGGCTAATTTCAAAGATGCTGGTTCGTACTCTCGAGTAGCCCGGGGCAGAAACTTCAAGATAGTACTTTCCAGGAGGCAAAATCAGTTTATACTCACCTTGGCTACCCACATCTTGGGGACTTTCTTGGCCATAAGGGGCGGCATTCCAAGCCAAAAACTCCCCCAGTCCAGACTCAAAGGCATAAACGGAGACTTTTGCTTCTTTTAAGGGGGTTTCGCCGCTTACTACTCTCCCCGCTTCCAATGAAATAACTGTTCCTAAAGTTCCTTCTGTGGAATTATTGGCACCGTCCACAGATTTAGTAGCGAGGCTAAAGATGCCGTGTTTGACAAAACTTAGCACCCCACTCCAAAGTCCGGACTCAATATTTCTGACAAAAGAAAAGGTTTGATTACCTGATAAGATATCCAGTTTTATCGGTCCGCCTACGGCTGAAAGAGTAACCTTAGTATCCAGTCCTTCGATGGTAAAAATATTGCCTTGGACATCTGGTAAAAGAACCATCGGGCCCAAAGAAAAAAGTACACCCCCGACTCTAGGTTGAAGTCTATCTATAACCAAAGCATAAGTCTTGGAAACGGTCTTATTTCCAGAAGAGTCAGTCGCCCTAACTTTAATATCGTAGTTGCCGTCATCAATAATGGATGGTAGAAAGCTAAAGGTAGTCGACTTTGCACCAGTTTTCCCAAAGTCATCAACAGGAATCCAGTTTTTCCCCCCGTCAATCGAATACTCAACTTGTGAGACCCCGGAATTATCTGTTGCAACTCCGGAAATAACCGGAGCGGTTTCGTATGGCTCGGAAAAAATTGTACTTATTGAAATTCCGGGCGAAGTTGTGTCGCTGATAGTCTTAGTAGTCGTAGCAGTTACCGTCACGGTTGATGTGGTGGTTGTCCCCGCCGTAGCTGTCGTGAAAGTGTTGTCTGTAAGTTGGGCAGTGTCATTGTCAGCATTTACACTTGTAACCCGAAAGTGATAAACGGTACTTGAGGAAAGTCCGGTTAAGTTTACAGAATGCGTCGTAACCAAGCTGGAATCCGTTTTCGTACTGCCGTATTGATTGGTGGTTCCATATTCTACCTGGCTGGTTGCATTTGCATCCGTATTCCAACTAATAACAGCTGACGTATCGGTAAAAGAAACCAACAAGTTTGAAATATTAATAATTTCTTGTCCCGGCGAAGGTATTGAAACCCCCGTATCTCCAGAACAACTAACCGGGTTGTCCCCCGCGTCTGTGTCGGAAACTTGAACTGCAAACGACTGGGCAGGCATTATGTTGTCCCCAGTCGTTATACTAAGATAATACTCACCATATTCCGCTGGCGATAAACCAGAAAGCTTAATTGTTACTTCAGTCGCAGAAGAGTTTATCTCAGCTGAGCTTTGATATAACCCAGTCGCATTTGTAATTACAAAATTACTGGATGGAGCCGTTATTTTAATCCAACGGATCGAATTACTAGACTCGTCATTATTAGTTATTCCAAATGACAAAGTACCAGAGGAGCCAACATTCTGAAAATTAGGGCCTACGGTAACGCTGCAGGCACTTATGGCAGCTTGGGTTTTATCGGGGTTTAGCGCATAACGAATAGTTATTAACGAGAACAATACAAGGAACAAAGCAAAAAGGACTTTCCTGGGCATATAAATAGTATATGCACAAAAAATGTTAATCTTCGATATCCAAATTATGATACTTCTTCTACACTCCGGTAGTTTCAAAGTCGCCTGGTATTCCTTCCACTTTCGCTTACATTAAACCCTTTTTTTAATAATAAGCGAGTCCTGATCTTGTTTGCATCGAAAGGTTATATTTTGTATCAGAGCTATACATATTGATTATGACAAGCAGAAAAAAGTGGGTGGGGAAAAATACTAAGCCAACTGTTACTCCATATCTTTTTTAATTAGCATAATTCGCTCCCAACAACTTTCGGGAAAGCCCCAGCAAATGTCGGAGCTGAATCTAAAGCTGGCAATATACAACCAATGCCAAGTTATACTAAGATGCCTATCCTCTTTAAGGGGAAACTCCGCTCTTAAGAGCAAAGAGGACGTCATTGGATTATTTACCCACCTAGTACATAGTTGTATAATGTTGTAAAGTCGAGGCTAATATCAATTAAGTAATATCTATAGGATATGGACTTGTATATTATGGGTTGAGACCAGAGATTCACCCTGGAAAATGACGCAAACCCAGTTGTATATCGTTAGTTGCGTATGTAAACTTATTTCGTATGAAGCTTTTTAAATTATTTCTTTTCTACTACAGTCTAATAGCAACAACCGTCCTTCTTCCAGTTTCCTATTTTTTTCTCCCAAAACCCCAAAATATAGCCAATACTATTTTACTTATTCCTGTTGTTTTTCTTTTCTGGATTTATGCCGCTAACCCCGGCTCTCTGCCTACCCCTAAATGGTCCCAAAGATTGGTAATTGTTGTTTTTATGCTATCCCTTCTTGGAATTTTTTCCTATTTCCTCTCTACCAGATACTTCCCAAGCACCCCTATCTCTAATACGAGCCTGGGTGAAATCAAGCAAAGTCTTAACCAGTCAAATGCAGATGAGAAGGAATTTAGAAGTTATCTTGAAAATGAAATTAGCATTTTAAGAATAAAGATTGACAGTCTGGGAAACCGAGATTTGAATGTGATTGGCGTCACAACGCCATCTGAAAATCCGGCTCTTCCGGAAGCAGCTATTGGTCAAATCACTGCGAAAGATGCGAACCTAACGAGAATCGCAATCTATGAAACGAACAACCCAGAAAGTAAATCGGTTGGATCGGCTGAATATGGCGTTGTCTATCCTTTTTATGAGAAAAGCGGTGATTGGTATAAAATTACCCAAGGCTGGGTCGAAGCCAGATGGTTTACGGAAGTTAACCCTTAAGCTTCTTTCCAAAAAGATTCCAAACAGCACTTTGGAGTAAATCCGTAACTCCCCCCAAAAGCAGTGCCCACCAATAACTTGCTATCCCCAATCCCGTATACTTCGCATATCGGGAAATTATCCAAATCCCAAGACCGTTCACAAAAAAGAAAAAAAGGAATCTTAATAAAAACGGCTCAAGTGTTACTTTACGGGTTGACACAAAATTCCACATCGTCCAAACAAAAAACGTGAGCCAGAAACCAGCGTAAATAGCGGCTTCGAAGGGAAGGAGGCGGAAATTCCCCAAAACAACTGAGGAGGGAAAGATTAATCCTAAAAGATACAGCGCCAGAGAATTCAAAAGCCAGTAAAGAAGAAAAAGAATATGTTCGTACATCAACTTGAATAATATCTCCACTTTGCGGGGTTTGCAACTTTTTTTTGATTTGCAAAAACATTTCTAGCATATGGTAAACTGAAGTAATCAGTTTTTGAGGCTTTTTTCCTGTTCTTATATGAAAACTTTCAGATCCTTATTCTTAATTTTGGTCATCTTACTTTCTTTGTTTGTGTCGATTACGGGACTAGTTGCCAAAATTGATTTAGCCGCGAGAATATTACAAACACTCTTTCTCCCGGTTACGGCCTATTTGATCTACGTTTTGGTGGAGCATATTTTACACAAGACCCCTGTTTTTGATCAGAAAACCGGCTTCCGGCGGGTAATTGTCTATTATTGTTTCATTGTTACCACAACCGTTGTCAGCCTTAGCTTTTTTTCTTCCTTAAATATTCCCCAATTTGTGAGTTCCCTGATTTTCTCTCCCATGGCCTTTTACTTTCTACTTTTGGTCTGGCCACGTCGTAAAGAAGCTTTACTTCTATCCAAAGGCGGAAGAACCGCATACAAACAGTCTGAATCTAAATCCTTGCTAGCGCCGACAGGTAAACTAGACGTTGACCGCAGAAATTTCCTCAAACTAATAGGCTCCGCAGGAATCTTGGCAGTTATTCTTGGAATATTTAGCAAAAGATCGACTATCCCTTCTTTTTTGGGTAATGTAGATAGTCTTGAATCAGTAACCCTTAAAAATACTTCAGGAAACATTATCAATCCAGCTGAAAGCTCCCCCACTGAGGGCTACAATATTTCCCAAATAGATGATTCGATACCCTCTTACTTTGGCTTTGTCAACAAGGATGGGGGGTGGTTTATTATGAGGGAAGGCGAAGATGAGGCTTTTCTTTACACCAAAGGGGACAGTAACTTCACAATAAACTGGTCAAACCGAGCCAAGCTGAAATACAATTACTTTGACGGTGTTTTTTGAGATCAGTTTACGGCTTCCTAGAATACTGCTATTATACATAAAGAATGGCTTCTACAGTCGAAGTTGACGAAGAAAACGGAAAATCAAGTTCTCCTGCCTTAACCCATAACGTTTCCAATTCCAACATGGGAAGCGTAGACGCCTCCAATTTAAATCCAATTGCTAACCCTATAGCCCCAGGAAAGAATTCCTTTGAAAAATGGCAGCTTATCCATGTTATAGATATGGGTACTTCAAGTATGATAAATAATATCCGGGTATGGCGCTCCGGGAGCCTGGGAGCCAATGCCATACACCTAACCAATGCAACAAGTTCTTCATATGGCGGAGAGACCAAGTACCGCACTCCGACAGACTCCACATCAACCGCCGCCGTTTTCAGCATGCCCACAACCGCCCCCGGGTCTGCCAATTTGGGAATAGGCGGTAGCCTAACTGGCAGCCTAACCAAAAGCGGCTATTCCGACTTTCTGGTGCACCAGATTCAAACCACCGAGGCCGCTTTGGCGGGAAGCACCACCGTTATGAATTATCAATTCGACGAGACTGCCTAAAATATGGTTAAACATCTTTGTGGTCAATGCTCAAAAACATTCAAAAGTCAGTCGGCTTACCTAACCCATCGCTGTCCCGCCACCGGACACTCTCCCAAACAAGCTGAACATTTCAGCGTTGAAACTCAGGCTTCCCCGCAAGGAGTTGCTGTCGAAAAAAAGATAACCAAGCTGTCCGAAAGTGACATCTTAACAGCTATTCGAGCGGCACGACAAACCAAAAGGCAGCACAAGACTATTTAATAGCGATACAATGCTTAAGCACAAATTCTTTCGCAAAGACTTAAAAAAATGGATTAGTGCTCCCCCCGAAGTTTGGCAGTGGGAAGTAACTTACGAGGACGGGGGTGTATTAAAACAATTCGGGGACGACGGCGTCTTCCACCAATTTGCCGAAATCGACCAGAACAGGCTGGCTCTCTTTAAAATGGTATCTCCTTTTAACCCCCAAACTTATACCCTTTTGTTTTCTGACCCCAATATGAAGCTTATCCATTTTTACCGCAATAAAGTTCTTAATGCAGGAACCGAGGAAGAGGAGCGCATCCGCTACTATTGCTTCGGTTACGAAAAGAGGGTTGGAACTAAAGTACATAAAACAATCATGATGATAGCCCCAACTAACGACTTAATCGTGACCGAAGAGCCGACACTGGTTGTTTCCAATAATGTGTCCTAGACAAGAAACTTGAGTATTGTGTTATTATGGTGCCCATGAAAGACGAGGTGTTCTCCCCTGGTAAGTATTTCGGTTTAATTGCAAAGTGCTCCCTTGATTTTGTAGACTCTTCCCAATACGAGAAAGTAGTAGAAACACTTTTTGAATGTTATAAAAGAGGAGGAACTGTGTTTACAATGGGCTGCGGCGGGTCCGCATCAACCGCGACGCACTTTGCTGCAGACTTGGCCAAAACGACAATGGTTGACGGTAAGCCCGGATTTAAAGCAATTTCTCTGGTAGATAACATCCCTCTTGTCAGTGCTTGGGTTAATGATAAAGGCTGGGGATCTGTATTCGCGGGCCAGCTTGAACAATGGATTACAAAGGACGATGTATTGGTAGGATTTTCAGTACACGGAGGATCTAAGCAGGGAGACGAGGCAGGGCCTTGGTCTCAAAATTTGGTTGCTGCTATGAAGCTCGCAAAGGAAAGAAAAGCTAAAATCATCGGTTTTTCTGGCTTTGATGGAGGCGCAATGGCAACGATGGCAGATATTTCGGTTGTAATTGGGGTAAACACTGAACCATATGGAACCCCAGTAATAGAGGCTATGCATGTAGCCCTGCATCACCCGATAATTTTTGATCTTAAAGAAAGGATTAAAAACATTAATGGCAGAAAGAAAACCGCTTAACTCCTCCGGCATTTTTTATGACTCTGCTAACCTTGTAGGCCTAAAGAAGTGGTTTGATGCCCATATTCTGGGAGGCGCTACAACCAACCCCTTAATTCTACAAAAGGAAGGCATTCTGAATATACCCGAGCATATTTCAAATATGGTAAAAATAGTCGGCAAGAAGTTTCCAATTTCAATTGAGATCCCCGACTCCGACATGACCCAGAACGAAATGTTGAATCTGGCAAGGAAATACACCAAAAGATTCCCGGGAAACGCTGTTATCAAAATTCCCATGGACCCGAGGAATCCCGAGAAGGCTTTTGAAGTTATCTACAAATTAGGCCGAGAAGGAATCAGAGTAAATGCCACCTTGGGGCTTGGCGTGGGACAATTGGTTGGGGCTGCCGAGGCCCTTCGCCTAAGTCGCGCAGATGGTGATAATTACGTCAGTTTGTTTTGGGCAAGGCGCGACGAGGCCAAGCAGCAAATAGTAAAAGGGCTGGTAAGGGGCGGTATGAAAAGGAAAGAAGCATTGGAAAAAGTTCCAGATGCGGCTCAAAGCATAATTATGACATTGAACTATCTTATTACTCATAATCTGCCGACACGCATTATTGTCGGCAGTATCAGAAATATCGACCAGATCGAGAAAGCATTCACGGCGGGAGCGGATATTGTTACCATTCCGCCAAATTTACTTAGCGAGTGGATGTTTACCCAAAGAGGAGTAGAAACCGTCGAAGAATTCAATCAAGCCTACCGTAGCGTAAAGGGTAAGATTACGCTGATTTAAGCATTTTTTCTACAATCGGGATGGCTTTTCTAATTTCAAACAATCTGTAATCGGCTTTTGCCCTCTTGGCTTCTTCCACTTTATCGCCCGCATCCTCGGCGTGAATGAAAATAATGGTTTTGCACCCCGCTCCCCTTCCGGCTTGGACATCACTGGCTTTATCGCCAAGAAAAACACTTTTTCCCAGATCGATTTTTAACTCTTCGGCCGCTTTAATCAGCAAGCCCGGCTTTGGCTTTCTGCAGTCACATACTGCCTTAAGCTGAGCAACTACAGCCTCAGGATGGTGCGGGCAAATGTAGACCTTATCGACAAAAGCCCCTCTATCCCCTAAGAGCTGGTGAACCCTTTTTTCAATAGCGTCAGAGGTCTTTTGATCCATTTTGCCTTTGGCAACACCCGGCTGATTTGAAACTTCAATTAGAGTAATCCCCTTTTTGTTTGCCCAGGAAATAACTTTTTCTATATCATTTACAAGGGCTACGTCTTGGGGATTTTGCGGTGAATCCCAGCCGTAGTTATATTTAACCATCCTGTTTATAACTCCGTCACGGTCGAGAAATAATGCCTCTTTCATGAGTTTAGAATCTTCTCGTGGATTCTGTCTTCGATTAACCCAGTCAACTGGGATGGGGTGGTATATTTTTTAGCTAAATTGGGATTTTTCTCTATTATCCTTCTGAACAAATCGCTTTCTATAGTTACCATTATCTGCTCTAATTTATCCCAAGTTGTCATTCCATATAAGGGCATTCCTTTTTCTCCTTCGTCTGCTTTATTTGCTTTAAACATTTGGACTCTCTGCCTCCACGGCAAAATTACAACTTCGGGTAAGCTCTTCGGATCGCGGACGCCATACCAGTGACCAGCACTACTTTGTTTAGGATTTTCACCAATACTTGAGTCAACATAGCGGAGAATAAATTCCGGAAGTTCCCAGTCGCTAAAACCTATAAAATTTGTGCTTGTAGCAACAAGAGGCCGCTGGCTCTTATTGAGTTCATCGCTAATCACCCCTTCTCTAGACAAGCTTTCCTGCTGTCTTCGCTTGTCAACGTCGTGGGTAAGAGACAGATTGATTAGCCGCTCGCTCTCATCTCTTGGCATTCCTAAAAGTTCCAACACTGTTTCTGTCATCACTGCCGATAAAAGTTGGTGTCTCGCCACATTTCTCCATCCTTTCGAACCTTCTTCGTTTAAGAGTCCCTTTTCCTTGTAAATGCGAGCTTGAGGACGGTGGCGTATCATAAAGTCTTGAAAATACGCTCTCCTTCTTCTTTGGAACTCAGTATCTTGATGAATCGTTTCAGCGCACATATTCTTTTGCGAAATATATAGTTTTCTTTATTAAGTTGTCAAGCTCAAGTTCCATATCAATCAGAAATCGGCGATAACTTTTGTTCCTTCCATGTCAAAATGGAAAAACAGCTCAGTTAGGCCCTCTTTCTCTATGGCTTTTCTAACTTGTGTCTTGCCCTCGGGGCAGCAGAAAAGAAGAAAACCTCCTCCTCCGGCTCCCATAATTTTACCACCTAAAGCCCCGTTTTTGATGCCCAATTGGTATAGATGGTCGATTCGGGAAGAACTTACCCCTGAGGACAGATTGCGTTTGGCCATCCAATGCTCGTGCATTAGCCTGCCGAAAGCATCAATATCATTCCTGATTAAAGCCCTCTCAATCTTAAGGCCAATGGACTTGATAAGATGCAAGTTCTCTATAACTCTTTTATTGTTGTGGCGGGTTGCCTTATTCTGCTTTTTTAGTATTTGTTTTTCCTCACGCTTTATGCCTGTATAAAAAATTAGAAGGCTATTTTCCAAATCTCTGACAAAAGCCGGCTTTAGAGCTAAGCGTTTCACTCTAACTCCCCCATTTTTTCTTATATTAAGCTTGGTAATACCGCCGAAAGCTGCAATATACTGATCCTGTTTTCCGACGGGCCTGCCCAGTTTCTCTATTTCAATTTTACAAGCTTCTTCGGCGAGGTCTTTTGTTAAGACATATTCGTTTTTAAGCGTATGAAGGGCTTTTAAAAGGGCTACCAGGTAGCTTCCCGAGGAGCCCATTCCAACGCCCGCGGGAAGGTCGGCAACTGAATTAATTTCGATAGAATCTGTGATATTGGTCAGTCGCAGGGCTTCTCTAACCAAGTCGTGTTTCACTTCGCGAACATGGTTAACAATTTCCGTTTGAGCGTACTTTACTCTTATCTGTTTTTCCACAATCAGTCTATTTATTGTTATAAACATATAACGGTTGATAGCTGCCGAAATTAAAGCGCCGCCGAATTTTGAATAGTAAGACGGGAGATCTGTTCCACCCCCCCCAAGAGGAATGCGAAAAGGTGCCCTGACAAAAATCATGCCTCATCATATAGATTTAAGTTCCCTCTTGCAATATTAACCATGGAAATGGAAAATGTCATACAAAATATGAAGCAAAAAAGGGTGGCATTGGTCAGCGGAGGGGCGGGTTTTATTGGCGGCCATCTTGTGGACAGTCTAATTGATAAAGGCTACCGGGTACGCGTTTTGGACAATCTTTCTGCTCCCACCCACAACGGCAAACTCCCTGACTGGTTTAATAAAAAGGCAGAATTTATGAAAGGGGATGTGAGAAAAAAGAAAGACTGGATTAGAGCGCTCAGAGGAGTTGATTATGTTTTCCATTTGGCCTCTTATATGGACTATCACTTGGATTTTAGCAAGTATTTTGAAGTGAACGTTAAGAGTACGGCTCTACTCTATGAGATTGTTGTTCAGAATAAACTTCCGGTTAAAAAGATCATAGTCGCCTCTTCTCAATCTCCATATGGTGAAGGCAAATATTTGTGTACCAAGCACGGAGTATTTTATGCCGAGCCCAGGAGTGAATCTCAACTCACGAAGCATCAGTGGGAGGTAGTCTGTCCTAGGGATAATAAAATTGCAAAAATCTTGCCTGAAGAAGAAACAGATGAGTTCCGACCGCAAATTCCGTATGCCATATCGAAAGTTGCTTCTGAAAAGTTATGTCTTACACTCGCTAAAACCTACAGGATACCTACCGTGGCCCTACGTTATTCCATTGTTCAGGGTTCCCGGCAATCTTTCAGGCACTTTTATTCGGGAGCCCTAAGAGACTTTTGCGTCAGGGCTCTCGCGGGGCTTCCGATAGTGATGCAGGAGGATGCGGGGCAGATTCGCGACTACGTGAATGTACACGACGTCGTAGACGCACACCTGCTTGTACTGCGAAACAAAAAGGCCGACTATCAAGTATTCAATGTGGGAAGTGGTAAAGAAACCCGCGTGATTGAATTAGCCAGAACCGTTTGCAGGGTTACTGGGACTCCCTCTAAACTAGAACCTACCGGAGAGTTCAGAATTAACTCCCCACGTAATTCAAAAATGAATATCGATAAGCTTAAGAAACTCGGCTGGTTGCCAAAGCGTACGTTGGAAGATAGTGTGAGGGAGTATGTTAACTGGGTCCGAAGTTATCCTGAAGCCATAAACTATTGGAAAAAGACATACACCACGATGCGAAAGCAGAAGTTATTAAAACAATGAAGGCGGTGATACTTGCTGCGGGTAAGGGAGAAAGGATGAAACCCCTAACGCTAAGAACTCCAAAACCCCTTCTTAAAGTGAACGGCAAACCGATAATTGATTATGTTTTAGAGTCTTTAGGCCCCGAGATCGATGAAGTTATTATTGTGGTCAAATATCTTGGTAGTCAAATAAAAAAATATATAGGCAAGAAAAACCGCGACAGGAGCATCAGATATGTTTTGGGGTCTGATAAAGGAAGCGCATATAGTTTTATGGCTGCGAAGAAATACCTAGGCAACGAAAGATTTCTTTTTGTTTATGGCGATGAAATTCCGAACCCCAAAGATGTTAAAAATTGTTTAACTAAAGATTTGAGTATTCTGGTTTTTAAATCGCGCAATCCTCAAGCTCACGGGATGGTTTATTTGAGAAAAGACGGTACGATTAAAAAAATTATTGAGAAGCCAAAAAACCCCAAATTCAACTTGGCCGTTGACGGGGTGATGGTGTTAAATACAGATATTTTTAATTACACTCTGGAACTTACAAGGGGTGAGTATTATTTAAGTACAATGGTTGGGTTATTCGTCCGCGACTATAAAGTATTTCCTGTAAACTCTCGGAGCTTTATTGGAGATCTTACGACACCCCGTGACTTAGTTAGGGTTGGAAACATTCTCAAGACTAGAAACTTTAATTATAGATAGAATAGAGAGAGTGAATTTTTATTTAGACTGTGCTAGTATTTTACTAAATGAATAAAGCCACCAAAAACACTATAAACGCTGTCTTAGACAAATATACTCTAGCTAATATTGCTGGAATGGGTTATCAGGTTCCAGCTGAGGAAACGCCACTTTGTAAGCTTGCTTTCAAATACAGAACTGACAAATGCGAGAAAATTAAGCACCCCTTTACATCATTTTATTATGATTTACTAAACTCACAACGATGGTCTGTTGGAAAAGTTCTTGAGATTGGAGTTAAGATAAAAAGACCGGGGTCTCACTTTCAACACATAACTGGACCGAGTCTTTATATGTGGAAGGATTTTTTCCCTTTCGCCAAAATTTATGGGGCCGATGTTGACCCTCAAGTGATGTTTCAAGATGGAAGGATAAAAACAGTTTTGGCTGATCAATCAAAAAAGGGAGATCTTACAAATCTTATTGAAACTACAGGCGCAAATATTGATCTTTTAATTTATGACGGCAGTCATCTCCCCCAAGATCAGATTTCTACTTGTTTAAGATTAATGCCCCTAGTTAAAAAGGACGTTGTTTATGTCATTGAGGACGTTATTGATCTGGGTATCGAAAAAAAGCTTAGGCAATTCGATACACACTTAATATCGCTTAGGGCTAGTAACGGCAGACGATATCGTGACGACAAACTCCTGGTTGTTCGAAATGCAGCAAGTTGGGCATAACTATCGCTTCTAGAAATCTTCTTGAGATTAGATATAATAAGGAAAATTAAATGCCGGTATTATCTGTAATCATACCCAATAGAAATAGTCCCTTTACAACAAAAACAATCCAAGATGTATTGGAAAAGGTGGCTACCTTTGTTGAAGTAATCGTAACCGTAGGTGAGAATTGGCCTGATCCACTGGTAGAAGATAAGAGAGTTACCTATATTCATCCAGGTTCCGTAAAAGGCATGAGGTGGGGAATAAATGCGGCTGTGGCCTTGGCCAAGGGCAAATACATAATGAAAACAGACGACCATTGTATGTTTGCCCCCGGCTTTGACAAAGTATTAATCAAAAATCATCTTAAAGACAATTGGGTACAAATCCCCCGCAGATACTCATTAGATGCTGAAAACTGGAAAATAAACAAGACAAGACCGTATAGAGATTATTTATTTCTTTGTTATCCTCAAAAAGGCAAAGCCCACGACGACGGAATGCATGGAGTTGAGTGGTGGGACAGACAAAGAAAGCGAACAGCACCGAAATATGATATTGACGACACTCCAAGCATGCAGGGCTCTTGTTGGTTTATGACCAAAAATCACTTCGACAACTTCTTGCATGGCTTAAGCGAAGAAGGTTACGGACAGTTTTCCCAAGAATCCCAGGAAATAGGCAACAAAACGTGGCTTGGCGGCGGAGCATTGAAGGTGAACAAGAAAACCTGGTATGCCCATCTTCATAAAGGCAAGCATTATGGAAGAATGTATCATATAAGCCGGAAGGAAAATCAAAGTTTTATCAACAGCACCAATTGGTCGGCTGAGTATTGGATGAACAATCGCTGGAAAGAGCGCATTCACGATATTGCTTGGTTGGTTGAAAAGAAGTTTCCGGGCATGCCGACATGGGAAAAGAACTGGAAGGAAGTCTGGGCAAACTCGCAACAATGAAAGTTCTCATATTAGGTTCTACAGGGATGTTGGGGTCAATGGTCTTGGACTATCTTTCCACAAAGAGCTTGGACATAACCGCGCCTTTAAGGAAAGATTTAGACAAAGTCCGTTTTGATAAGTACGACTACATAATAAACTGCATAGGAATAATAAAGCAGAAACTGACCGACCCGAAGAAAGCGATACTCATTAACTCACTTTTTCCTTATACGATTGCCGAGAAAGCTCCCAGAGCCAAAATTATTCAGATAGCCACCGATTGTGTTTATTCAGGTAGAAAAGGAAATTATACAGAAGATGACGAATTTGACCCCACAGATATTTACGGAAAAACGAGCAGTCTTGGAGAAGTTGAAGCAAAGAATTTTTATAACATCCGGACTTCCATCGTCGGTCCTGACCGCAATAGTAAAGTTTCTCTACTTGAATGGTTTTTATCTCAGAAAAAGAGGGCAACCGTAAAAGGTTATGTTTATCACTTTTGGAATGGTATAACGACCTTGCACTTTGCGAAATTGTGTTACGCACTCATAAAGAAAAAGCGACGTATTCCAAACCATCTTCATTTCGTTCCCGCAGATATCGTAAGCAAACATGAGCTGCTTACAATCTTTGCCGATAAATTCGATAGGAAGGATATTCGTATTAAAGAGTTTCAAACAGACGTTGGAATTAACAGGTCTTTACATACGATACACGGTGAGGTTAATAACGGCCTATGGAAGGATATGGGCTATAAATCTCCTTTATCAATAGAACAGATGGTTGGAGAACTAGCAGAATATATCAAGAATAGGAATTTCTATGAAACACCTAAAAGGTAAAACTATTTTAATAACAGGAGGAACAGGGTCGTTTGGTAACACCCTTACAGATAAATTGTTGCCCATTGGTCCAAAGAAAATAATTATCTTCAGCCGGGATGAAAAAAAACAAGAAGATATGCGTAATCAATATCAAAGTAGTCTTTTGCGTTTTGTTATAGGGGATGTCAGGGATAAAGAGGCGGTTGAAAGAGCGGTTGAAGGAGTTGATTACATCTTCCACGCCGCCGCCTTAAAACAGGTTCCCGCCTGTGAGTTTTTCCCACTTGAGGCTGTTAAGACGAATGTCCTAGGTGCCTCGAATGTTATTAGCCTTGCCATTAAACACGAAGTAAAACGCTTGGTAGTTTTAAGTACAGACAAGGCAGTTTATCCTATTAACGCCATGGGAATGACCAAAGCACTTATGGAAAAAGTTATGATTGCTTCTTCAAAAAACATAAACACTCTCCTTTGTGGGGTTAGGTATGGCAATGTTATGTATTCAAGAGGGTCGGTTCTTCCCTATTTTGTTTCCCAGATTCACGCGGGCGAGAAGTTGAGGATTACCCATCCTGGCATGACAAGGTTTCTTCTCACCCTTGGTGATGCTATTGACCTTGTTTTGTATGCCTTTGCTAAAGGTGAGAGAGGCTATATGTATATTCGGAAGTCTCCCGCCTGCACGATAGAAACATTGGCGAAGGCCATGTGCAAGATATTCAATTTCAAGAAAGGATATGTCGAGGTTGGAATAAGGCCCGGGGAGAAACTACACGAAACCCTTGTTTCCTCAGGCGAGACTCAACGAGCTTTTGACCTTGAGAACTACTTTGCCGTTCCCCCCGAAAGCCAAGGGCTTGATTACAATCGATACCTTCCCTCGGATAAAAAGAAACATATTGAGATTCCGACGCCTTTTACCTCGGAGAATACGAGAAGGTTGGACGTCGCTCAAACAGTAGATCTGCTTTTAACGGTTCCTAAAATTAGAGAGGAGAGGAAAAAGTGGCTTACAAAATGAAAACGCTCGACTACATAATTAAGAAATACAAGATAAACATTGGTAGGCAACACCAGGTTGACGTTGAAGGGATGAAGGGAAGCGCCGATTTGATAAAACTCTTTGCGGAACTGGGTTTCAAATTGGGCGTGGAAGTCGGCGTAGACAGAGGGCTGTTCTCGGAATATATGATGAAGACCATTCCTAGTGTAAAAATGTTCGGCGTCGACCCCTGGTCAAATACTTGTTATGAAGACTACAACCCATATAAGTTACCGCAAACCTATTTTGAAGGATGCTACGAAGAAGCGGTTAAAAGATTAACTCCGTTCGGCGACAACTACAAGATTATAAGGAAGTTCTCAATGGACGCGCTTACGGACTTTGTGGACAATTCGCTAGACTTCGTTTATATTGACGCCAACCATGATTTTACCAACTTTGCTATGGATTTGCAGTATTGGTTCAGGAAAGTCAGGCCGGGAGGAATTATCTCTGGACATGACTACGTTTATTACTCTTACAAAAAGTTTAACCATGTAAAAAGATGTCTAATCGCTTATGCAAGGTGTTACCAGATGATACCCATCTTCGCTGTCATGGGAATCAGACACGGAGAGTTAAAGCGGGATAGATACCGTAGTTGGTTTTATGTGAAACAAGGAGGTTTACAATGATAAGTATTTTTGCCAAACCAGCGTTTGAAGCAAAGGGACATCTAATGAGGGTATCCTCAATAATTCGTGGTGAACAGCTTGCCGCCTATATGCCCAATGCCAGGCTTAATCCCCCAAGCGGCTACGAAAACGACATTTGCATTTATGTAAAACCCATGATTAGACGCGGACAAGATTACAAGTTCGAGAAACACTCGTACATAGACATCCATGATGGTTTTGAACTTAGACACACCTTAAGGAAGTACCCCGAGGTAGGATGTATTTCAATTTCAGACCACTCCACTGAAGTTCTCGTCCAGTACATAAAAAACAAGATTGTTACGATTCCTCATCATCACCTAAATTTTGAAAGGGCTAAAAGAGCAGACGTCAGGAATGTAGTAACCAGAGTGGGAGTAACTGGTTCGCCCGCAGCGTTTCAATTTATTCCGGAGGTAATAAGGAAGGGCTTGGCCGAAAGGGGTATGCAGTTATTGGAATGGTCTCATTTTTACCCTAGGACGTCTGTTGCGAAATTCCACCAGAACATCGACATTCATCTTGAGTGGAGACCTTGGAAAAAACAGCTATCCAGCCCTCTGAAAATAACCAATGCCGCATCTTTTGGAGTTCCCACCATAGCGCTCATGTTTGACGAACCTTCTTTTAAGGAGGTTGAAGGTTGTTATATAGGAGTGAACACGCCAGAGGAGTGCTTGGCAAAAATAGACGAGCTTAGGAGTAATCCCACCTTATATAACGACATAGCGAAAGTATGTTTAAAAAAAGCAGAAAAATACCACATTGATAATATCTCAAAGCTATACCTAGAACTAACATGAGCGGTATTTTCTATAATTCGGCCAATCTCGCAGACTTTAAGAAAACGGTAAAACATCATGAGTAAAGTATCAATCATCGTACCAAGCTGCAACGAAATTTTTGAAGTTTCTCCCGACGTTAGCGTTCTGCAAAGGACGGTCAAGGAAATCTACGAGAAAGCAACGGGAGAGTTTGAAGTAATTGTCGGTTTCAACGGACCCGCCTATCAAGACTTTCCGGACTATCCAAATTTTAAGACAGTGAAGTTGCCGGATAACGTAGGTTTAAAAACGCTGATCAATATCCTGGCGATTATGGCAACGGGTAAGTATATATATAAGACCGACGCACACTGCACGTTCGGAAAAGGCTTTGACGAGATCCTGCAGGCAGATATGCAGGATAATTGGATAGTTACTCCCCGTTTCTACGTCCTCGACCCCATAAAATGGGCCTGGCAAGATGACAGACACTATGATTACTTCTACCTATGCTGCCCTTTCACCGACCCTAAAGGGTTTAGGTTCAAAGCAGGCGGTCATTGGCCGGAAAGAACCCTAGAAAGGGAAAATAAGCCCAAATACATGATTGATGAAACCCTCTCGCTGCATGGATCGGGTTGGTTTGTGGATAGGGACTTCTTCCTGAATAAATTGGGCGGATTTCCTAACTATGACCCGTTCGGACACGGCCAAGATAGTGTCTATTTGACCCTCAAGACTTGGTTGGGCCCGTGGGAGGGCAAAATAATGGTCAATAAAAAGACTTGGTATGCCCATATGCACCAGGACGCCAACAGACGGGGCTTCCACATGAGTAACGCGCAGACCGAATACACATATAACCTTTTTGCCCACTACTGGATGGGCGACAAGTGGGCTGAGAGAATCCATAATATCGACTGGATATTGGAAAGATTTATGCCCATGCCGACCTGGCCTGAGAACTGGCGGGAACTTTTGGTAAACTACCGCAAGGAAAACAAATAACATGGCATATAGAATGAACGTATCAGGCAACTATGGCACTCACCTGCCCGCCCTTATTAAAGCTATGTCCAAAACCACGGGCGACGTTTTAGAGCTAGGGATGGGGGTGTTCTCTACCCCCTACCTGCACTATCAGTGCATCCTTTCAAACCGCAAACTGGTGAGCTACGAGAACTTCCGAAATTGGCTGCAATTCTTCATTGACTACCACTACGAATGTCCCAACCACGAGATTAACTTTGTTGAAAACTACGCTGATGCCAAGATCGACAGACCCTGGGATGTGGTTTTGATTGACCAGACTCCCGACTCCGAGAGGGTCGTAGCGGTAAAAAGACTTGCCAACCTCGCCAATTATGTTATCATCCACGATTCAAATGAAAATGACAGATATGAGAGAACTTATCATTATTCAGAAATTTATCCGCTGTTTAAATATAAAACCGTTTGGGATAAAGACAGAAACCACGCAACAGTCTTAAGTAATTTTGTTAAATTAGATGATTTTTGGAAATGAACAGCACAATAGAATTTATCGGCAAGCGCTTTGGGGTCGATGTCTCGGGCAAGTCTCCAATTAAATTGGCAAAGATCAATAGGACCATCGTGGCCCAGATGTTCTCCGAACTGGGGTTAAAAACGGGAGCCGAAATCGGAGTAGCCGAGGGAATTTATTCCAAAGTTCTTTTCGACAACATCCCCGGACTCAAATTGTATGGCATTGATATTTGGAACAACTACCCCGGTTATACGGAGTTAGCAGATCCTGAAAAACTTTACACTGACGCACAAGAGCGATTAAAACCGTATAATTGCCCTCTTATTAAGAAATTTAGTATGGATGCGGTAAAGGACTTCGCCGACGGCTCCCTGGACTTTGTTTTCATAGATGGTGGGCACGATTTTAAGAATGTTGCTTGCGATATATGCGAATGGTCAAAAAAGGTAAGGGCGGGAGGCGTTGTCTTTGGCCACGATTACAAGTTCCATCAGGCTTTTGTACAGAAAACTCCGGGACACTACGCAAGATTAAGACACGCTATTGAAGTAAAAATCGTAGCCGAAGCTTACCGCGACGCCAAGGGCATCAGCCCATGGTTCGAAATATACCCTGAAATCTTAGATCCAAACTTCGGTCCGGACAATCCCTGCTGGATGTTTGTCAGACAAGAAAGTGATGCTATATGATAATCGGACACGGAGATATTACAACAACAAAAACTGTAAGGAGAAATAAATTATGCCAATAGATTTATCAGTATTAATCCCAACCAATAATGAGCGCTTTGTAACAAAGACTATTGAAGACGTCTTGGGAAAAGCATTAGGAGAAATTGAAGTAATTGTAAATCTTAATGGGAACTGGCCAGATCCCCTATTCGAAAACAATAGGGTGACTTATATCCACCCGGGGGCGGATAGAGGCATGAGATGGGGCATAAATGCAGCTGCGGCGCTAGCAAAAGGCAAATATATTATGAAAACCGATGGTCATTGCATGTTTGCCCCGGGATTTGACAAAGTTCTTATTGAAAATCATCTTAAAGATAACTGGGTGCAAATCCCCCGCCGGTATTCATTAGACGCCGAAAACTGGAAAATAAATAAAGGCAGACCTTATCGGGATTATTTGTATCTTTGCTATCCGCAAAAAGGTAAGGCCCATGATGATGGAATGCACGGCGTCGAATGGTGGCAGAGGCAGAGACAAAGAACCGCACGTAAATATGATATTGACGATACTCCAAGCATGCAGGGCTCTTGTTGGTTCATGACCAAAAATCACTTTGACAATTTCTTACATGGCCTTAGTGAAGATGGCTATGGTACGTTCTCTCAAGAGTCCCAAGAAATAGGTAATAAAACCTGGCTTGGTGGCGGAGCATTGAAAATAAATAAAAAAACTTGGTATGCTCACCTTCATAAAGGAAAGCAATATGGACGTATGTATCATGTTGGTCGAGAGGAAAATCAGCGGATGGTCGATGGGACAAACTGGTCAGCCGAATACTGGATGAATAACCGCTGGTTGGAGCGCATACACGACATCGCTTGGTTAATTGACGAGAAGTTTCCCGGTATGCCAACTTGGCCCAAGAATTGGAAGGAGCTTTATTACAGTAAATAATCTATTTAGCCCAATCTAGTGATAATCTCCTAGCATCTTGAACATATTTTTCTAAGTCGCTCTCACTATTAATCGTCTTGTTTCTATAATATTCTTTATACCAACTTATTGTCCTTTCGATAGAAAAGCTACTCTTCCATACGCTTTTCCACTTAAGATGACGCCTTGTCTTTGACGAATCTAACATTAAAATGCCTGCTTCACGCCGTCCGAACTTATTCTTTTTAATCTGATAGTGTATCTCGTTCCAATGTTTCTTTGCTCTTTGAATTACCATTTCAACTTTTAAGTTTGACTCGTTACCAGGCCCAAAATTCCAGCAGTCGGCAAATTTCATCTCTCCTTCTAATAATTTCTCACCTAAATGGAGATAACCACTCAGCGGCTCAAGAACATGTTGCCAAGGCCTAGTAGCATTGGGGCTACGAATTATTACAGCTTCCCCATTTATAGCAGCCTTAATAATATCCGGGATCAAGCGGTCTTCTGCCCAATCTCCGCCGCCAATTACATTTCCGGCCCGAGCACTAGCAAGAAGTGTTGAGTCAAAAAATGATTCTCTATAGGAATTGATTACCAACTCACTACATCCTTTTGAAGCACTATAAGGGTCTTTTCCACCCATGGGATCGCTTTCTTTATATCCCCGCTTAATTTCCCTATTTTGGTAGCATTTGTCGCTTGTAATTGCCACTACTGCTTTTATCCCTTGGGCTTTGCGGCAACACTCTAAAATATTGACCGTTCCCATAATATTTATTTCCAAAGTTTCAGCAGGATTAACATAAGATCTCCTAACAATCGGTTGAGCAGCTAAATGAAAAATTATATCTGGCTTATTCTGTTTAATCGCATTTAGTAATTTCTTTTTGTCTCGAACATCGCCCCTTATTGAATCCATATCCAAATTTAACAGTTCGAAGTGACTGGGTCTGGTAGGTATATCTATTGAGTAGCCGATAACTTTGGCACCCAACTTCAAAAGCCAAAGCGCAAGCCAAGAACCTTTAAATCCAGTGTGTCCAGTGATAAATACTCGCTTGCCCTTATAAATACCACTAAATAAATCCTGCATCCCTATTCCCAAACTTTCCAAAACGCCTTGTTTTCATCCCACGTGTTATTTAAATATCGCAGTTCTTGTTCTGTATCAATACAGCCCCAGTTCTTAAGATGTTTATAAACCATTACCTGGCCCCTAGAAGCGAGCTTTTCAAAAACTCGATCTTCTAAATCACAATTATCATCCTTTGTTAAATATTTGAGAAGATTTCTATTAAAAACGCAAAATCCGCCGTTTATTAATCCAGAAGATATTTGCGGCTTTTCTTTAAAGGAAATTACTCTTGATCCTTCTGTCATCATTTCCCCAAACCGAGACGGAGGATTTACACCAGTAATTGTTAATATTTTTTTATGCGATCTATGAAATTTGACGAGTTCCTTTATGTCAATATCAGCAACTCCATCTCCATAAGTAAACATATTTGGACCATCATCAAGGTATTTTTCAACTTTCTTCAGTCTTGCGCCCTTTAAGGCATTCGCACCGGTATCTACCAGTGTTATCTCCCAGTCTGTTTTTTCGTAAGAATTTAGTATTTTAATTTTTTTACTATTGAGATTAATCTCAAAATCTGCAGACCAAAAATTATAGTTATAAAAATATTCTTTTATGACTTCCTGTTTATACCCCAAACACAAAATAAAGTCGTTGAAGCCATAAGTAGAATAAATTTTCATTATGTGCCAGAGAATTGGCTTTCCCCCGATTCTAACCATCGGCTTCGGGATATAGTCCGTTATACTGCTAAGTCTAGTTCCTAAACCACCGGCGAAGATTACAACTTTCATTATACTTGGGATTATAATTCGCTAGACCATAATAAACAATATCGTTACAAATTCTGTAGTCATTTGTTATACTTACAAAAAATAATCTAAAATTTTAGTATGGTAGAAATAATTGGGCATGGAGATATCGCCAGTGCACTTTTCAAGGCAGCAGAGAGCAGTGTTGGCCTTAAGGAAGGCCGAGTATATATTGCTGCCGGGGTGAGTAACCCAAACCCCTTGCCCGAATCCGAATACCAAAGAGAAAAAGAGTTATTGATACAACTGGCACAACGAAAAGATTTACAAGACTTACAAGTCGTTTACTTTAGTACTTTGAGAATCGATGCCCAAGTAAGATATTCCCAGCACAAAATGGAGATGGAAGGCCTAGTAAAAAGCTTATTTCCTCACTACACTATTGCCAGATTGGGTATCATTACCTGGGGAGATAATCCCCACACAACAATAGGTTTCCTTCGGGAAAGAGTAATCCGAAGAGAGCCCTTCAAAGTAAGAGAGGTTACTAGAGATGTTGTAGAGCTAGATGGATTTATACAACAGGTCAATCGTATACCCAGGAGTAATTGTGTGGTGGAAATCCATGGCCAAGTAATGACTGAAAGAGAAATATTTAGAAAATACGTCTCTGCCGATTATCCCTTACCATGAATATCACAGGCCAAAGATTACAAGTTAAACAAATAGTCAAAAGATATGTCCGCTAAATACGACTTAAGCATATTAATTCCTGCCAGAAATGAGATGTTTTTGGGAAAAACTATCGAAAACATTTTTGAAAATATCGAGGGTGCAACCGAGGTGATAGCAGTGTTAGACGGCTATAAACCCGACCCTGTTTTACAACCCGACCCAAGAGTAACTTTAATATACAATTCACAGAGTATTGGTCAAAGAGCCGCCACTAATCAGGCATGTAAAATAAGCAGGGCAAAGTATGTAATGAAGATTGACGCACACTGCGCATTTGACAAGGGATTTGACGTTAAGATGATTGCTGAGATGAAAGATGATTGGACAATGGCTCCTTTGATGAAAAATCTTCATGCATTCGACTGGGTTTGCCCTGACGGGCACAGACGTTATCAGGGGCCTTCCGGCCCGTGCCAAGTTTGCGGAAAAGAAACGACACGTGACATTCTCTGGCAAGCCAAACGAAGCCCCAACAGCGTCTCGTATTGTTTTGACTCATCTCCACATTTCCAATATTTTGGAGACTTTGCAAAGCGTCCCGAGGGTCAAGGAGAGATTACACCAACAATGTCGCTTCAGGGCTCCTGCTTCATGATTACCCGCGATAAATATTGGGAGCTGGGTGTTTGCGATGAGGGCTTCGGCGGTTGGGGCAGCCAAGGAATCGAAGTTGCAGTCAAAACATGGCTTTCAGGCGGATCGGTAATGGTAAACCATAAAACCTGGTATGCCCATATGTTTAGAACCCAAGGCGGAGATTTCGGATTCCCCTACTCTATATCAGGATCCGATCAAGAGCGTGCAAAATCTTACGCCCGGGATCTTTTTTTTAACGACAAATGGCCACTTCAGAAGCGACCCCTTTCGTGGCTTGCTGAAAAATTCTGGCCTGTTAAGGGCTGGACAGAAGAGGACTTGGTAAAATTGAAAGCGAATACTTTTAGATTTAAGGGCTTGGGTACGGGCATTAAGCCAGCGGAAAGTGAACCCCTCGAGGATAAACCAGCGAGCGGGAATGTCGTCTACCAGTCTTTTTCGAAAGACGGTCAATCAACCAAAGATAAACCAACCAAAGGCATTATTTATTATTCAGATTGTGAGCTGGATGAAAAAATTGCCAAACCGGTACGGGACCAGATTTTGAAAATCAGCAAAGAGAAGAAGCTTCCAATTGTAAGTGCCACACTCAAGAAAATGGATTTCGGAGTCAAAAACATTCACTTCCCTTCCCTAAAAAGAGGATACATGGCTATGTCCAAGCAGATCATGGCCGCGCTGGAACACAGTACTACAGACATAATTTTCTTTTGCGAACACGACGTTTTATATCACCCCTCGCACTTTGATTTTACCCCGCCCGATAAAGACACTTTTTACTATAACCAGAACGTTTGGTTTTTAAGAACATCCGACGGCCATGCTCTGCATTACGACGTCAACCAGCTCTCAGGGCTTTGCGGTTATCGGGAGGCCCTGTTCACTCATTTTAGAGAAAGATACGAGTTGATCTCAAAGGAAGGATTTAGCAGGAAAATGGGCTTTGAACCCATGACCCATAACAGAGTCAAATGGCAAAATGTTTATAAACTCGGAACCTGGAAATCCAAATACCCAAATGTAGACATCAGACACCCCGGCAATGTTACGGGGCAAAGATGGAAAAAAAACCAATTCAGAAATCAAAAACTCCTTATTAATTGGAAAAAAAGCAAAGATAAAATTTTCGGATGGGGAAAAACAAAGGAGTTGGTTAAGAAATTGGGTTAATTGGTCGCATCCTCTATAACGTCACCCCCTACCCTTCAGGCGTGGTATCCGTCTAAACAAGGTTCTTTTTACTGAATATTTATTTTTAAGAAGCTTCGATAACACCTCTTTTGGTCAATGTTTTTAAAAAAAACATTGACTATAATGGTTTCAGCCGTCGTGGGATACGGTTGATATTTTGTGGAATACAATAGTACGTGATACTAATTATGAACGCAGAGTATAAATTTAATAAAGCCGGGAACACGGCTAGGATAATTTAATATGGCTAATACTCTTGTCTCTATCGAAACTATTACGGGAACAACGGGTACAGGCCAAACAGCTACATTCAACTTTTCAAACGGCACGGCCTTAAATAAGATGTTCCACTTCTGTTCTTTTCAGGGCAATGTCGCCGACTCTCTCCATGATCAATTTTATAAGTCAAGCGCACTTACGGCCACCGATACACTAACAATTACCGCAGGGCAAACCAGCGCAAACCTGAGCATTTCCTTCATTTGCTATGTAGTTATTTTTAGTACCGATTCTGATTTGGTAGTTCAGCGCTTTACCACTCCCACCCCTAACGTTGACACCGCCAACAACCAAGCCATTACCGCAGTTTCCGCGACTTCCCAGGCGTTTATCATTCCCCATGGCGAGACCGACCCTACGGATACCACCATCGGTTCGGAAGAATTGTGGGAGTACCGACTCACTTCAACCACGAACGCTGCCATTTTTTGCGATGGAGGGAACAACTCCGCTCATCCCGGCGTAAAGTTTGAAGTCGTTGACTGGGGCAACGGCGATATCCGGGTCCAGCATTTGAACGGCAACGCGATGACGACCCTTGAATCAACCGATACCGCCACAATCCCCAGCGCCATTGTTGACGGCAAGGCATGGCTGATTACCACAGGCACAACGGTTGCCGGCGGCACAAGCCTGCCGCCGGCGGATTTGGTTTTTCGCGCCGATTTTCAAGACACCTCAACCGTGCGCGTTCGAAAAGGTCGGGCAACTCTAGCCATGAACTGGTCTGCGCAGGTGATTGAAGATATAAGTACTGGTGGTATCTGGGATGTTGATATCGGCAATATAGCGATGACAACCGCACAGACCTCAAATACGCTCTCGATAGGCACCGTTAATACCTCCCGGACTTTCGTCTGGGGAACTTCTCTCAATACAATTTCACCCGGCGGACAAAGCCCTGACACCACCACAAACAACATTGACAACGCAATAGCCACAGTTACTTTAACCGATAGCACGACGATTACTGCTGTTCGTGGTGTAACCGATACTCAAACTTTTGATACGTTTGTTCAGGCGGTGGAATTTTTACAACTAGTATCACCAAGTGCATCAGCCAGTGCAAGTGTCTCGCCCAGTGCATCGGCTTCAAGATCTCTTTCACCTTCGGCATCTTTAAGTCCAAGTGCAAGCGCTTCCAGAAGTCTTTCACCTTCGGCTTCTGCATCTCGAAGTTTAAGTCCGTCTGCATCGCTTTCACCCAGTGCCAGTGTTTCGGCTTCACTGTCTCCTTCGGCTTCCGCAAGCGCTTCCCTTTCACCATCCGCTTCTTTATCTCCTAGTGCATCTGCTAGCGCATCACTGTCTCCGTCA
>Ga0209518_1000642_pt1 | contig 43458 bp, 50 predicted proteins | sample RifGroB1_FD_183993 | JGI IMG/M metagenome (GOLD analysis project Ga0209518, IMG submission 183993) | Groundwater microbial communities from Rifle, Colorado, USA - Groundwater B1 (SPAdes) (version 2) | ecosystem: Environmental > Aquatic > Deep subsurface > Groundwater | place: Rifle, Colorado...
GAATGTATTTCCACAGGCACAGGTTACTTTTGCTTCCTCAAACCACTTTGGATGGAGAGCTGCTTTCATTTGAGGCTCAATTATATCAGTATCAGGCGGTCTCTTCAACACTGGGAGCTTGACCCTGCCTAAAGTTGGTGTTATTCTTCCCACATGTCGCCATCTATTGAACAGGGGAGGATAGAAATGAACCTGAACGAAAGGATGTTGCCCCATTTTACCGTTGACCTTCTTGATAGGCGTGAGATGGATCTAGCCAGCTTTGATAGCCTTGCCAGAGATCTCTTTTTTGATGCAAATGAACAGATAAGCCGTCTACGAATAATTGCTACAGAGGAAAGAATGTACGTCTTTAGTCGTACCGCACCACATTCAAGAGGATTCAAAGCTATTTATGGTGGAGGCCAAGTTCGCCACAATGATTTTAAATGTGCCGCAAACTTAGATATCGATCATTCTAAAAAGACAAGAGTTATATCTGGCGGAGCGGACTCTCTTGAAGTAATGGGTTTTTTAGCGCGAACCGATTCAGACATTTATAAAAAAGGCACCCTACTTGAGGCTTTGGGTACAGGGTTTACGGCCGAATAACTTTCCTTCTTTTAACTTCCGCAATAAAGACTCCGATAAAAGTAATTACCGATCCAACCACAGCTACTGGAGTAAGCTTGTCTCCAAGGAATAATATTGCAAGGATTGCCGAGAAAATGGGGTAAAGGTAGGAAAAAAGTGCAGCCTCAGAGAGCTCTATAGTTTTATAACTCATGTTAAGTAAAGCGTAAGCAATTGTTCCCGAAAAGATTGCCATATAGAAAACTCCCAAATGATAGATAAAAGGTAAGGTCTCAATTGAAGAAAGGGTGCCTTGAAACCCTTTGGTAACAAGGACAATAGGAAGAAGAGTAATAAATCCTACAATGAAAGAAAAATTAGCCAGACCAGTTGGGTCGATATTCTCTCTCAACATTTTTTTAAGAAGCACCCCCGCAATTACTCCTGCAATAAGGGAGCCAAAAACCAGGAGATTTCCAATAAAAGCTCCCGAACCACCATTCATTTTTAATATGGGCTCGATGAGGATTATTGAAGATCCGACAAAGGCGATCAATATTCCCACCTTTTCCCTCAAAGTAATATGTTCTTTGAGAAAAGAGTAGCCGGCAAAAATTGATAAAAGGGGAGCAAAGAGGGAAATAAGACTCATATCTATAAGCGAAGTTTTGTCAGTTCCCCAAAAAAGTAAGCCCAGGCTTATAGTAGAGCTCAATAGCGCATAGAGTAGGAGAATCCAGAAAGTTTTTTTATCTTTAGGAAAACGGAACGGTCTGAATATAAAAATCCCAAATGCAAGGGCTGCCGAAAGAAAGAATCTATAAAGAAGGAAAACATCGGGCGGGAGGCCCTTGAGAGTTAATTTAATTACAGGGCCTGCTAGCCCCCAAATCAAAGCCACTATGAGAAGATAAATATAGGCGCGAAGTCGGGCAGAGTTCATTTAGATTAGGTCGAGAATTCGGTCAATTCCAAAAGAGAATCCAACGGCAGGAATAGGACGACCCGCAAACATTCCGATTAAGTTGTCGTATCTTCCGCCGCCTCCAACCGAAAGACCTCCAGGCGTTTTATCAAGTTTGAGTTCAAAGATTACCGAAGTGTAATAATCCAAGCCTCTTGCTAAAAACGGATTGAATTCAAAATCCTTTCCCTCGGTAAATCCGTCTTTCTTAAGCTCTGAAAAAATATTCTTAAGTCGCTCAGTCATTTGGGCGCTTTCCAATTTACCCAAATTGCCAACTTGCTTTTCAACCTCACTTTTGCCTATTTTATCGATTTTATCAATCGCGATAACCTCTTCTTTTTTGAATCCGAGATCATCAAATATCTTCCTGTCGTTTATTTGAAGAATTGCGTTATTAAGTCCAATTGCACGGGCAGATTCTATTGCCGCTTCGATAACCCTTACATCCTCCTTAAAATCGTCTGATCCGACTACATCCAAGTCAAATTGAGTAAATTCACGGCGTCTACCTTTTTGAGGATTCTCGCCTCTGAATACTTGGCCTATCTGGTATCTTGAAAAGGTTGGATTAAGAAGCCCGAGGTTATTGGCCACAAACCGGGCCAGGGGAACAGTTAAGTCATATCGTAGGGCTAATTTTCTTCCGCCCTTGTCCTCAAGCTGATAAATAAGTTTTTCATCCTCACCATACTTACCAAGAAGAGTTTCTGCGAACTCAAGAGTGGGGGTTTCCAGAGGCTCAAAGCCATACTTTTCAAGTACAGGAATAATGGCGTTGAACATAGAACGCCTTTTCTTGGCTTCGGCGGGCACAATATCGCCAAATCCTTTGGGTGTAACAGGACCTTTCTGCATAAAGACTATTTTAGGCCATTCCACCGATATTTGAAAGTTTAACCTTGAGAGTGGGCAACTATGAAGATTGAGCGGACTAGGGAAGAACTCTCGCCGGCAAGGTTGACGTAGATGATCAAGTCATCCTTGGAAATATCGGCAAGTTTGGCTTTAGCAACTTTCCCGCCTTGAAAGGATTCGAATGTGGTTTTAGTGTCGGGCGAAATAGTTGAACTCTCTGAACTTTTGATTCCCGAAACAGACAATGTCTTCTTGGTTACATCAGTCACATTACCAAGAGCTGCGCTTATTTTAGGCTCTGTTACGGGGTCTGTTATTAGAATCCTTTGGGCCACAAGAACCGAATTCGAATTTATATATCCCATTGCAACAATAAAGTCACCAATTGCAATATCGGTAAGTTTAACTGCTTTATTTGCCGTGCCTTTGGAATTTACGACAGTAATTTCCTCTGCCCCAACAGAAACCTGTTTGATTTCGCTTTCAAGAGTTTTGATTTGAATGGTCGAATCGGTTATATCGGTTACAACTCCAAGATAGGCCTTGGGCTTATTTAGGGCTTCCGAAACCTTTTGATTGACTCTATCCCTGATTGCAGATTCGCCCGTAGCTTCAGAGGGGATCGGAGTTTCGACAGTCTTTTCTTCAAAAGAAGAGGAGTAGACAACCAAGACTTTTTCGGTGCTTTGGGCGCCATTAGGGTCAAACGCCGTCAGTTTAATTTGATTTACGCCGGGAGAAAGGGGAACATCCTGTCCGAATACACCCTTCTCGTCTGATTGAATGATGTAATCTCCATCCTCCCCGGAAACAGTTATCCAGGCAAGGGATTTGGTAATTCCGGAAACGGTAACGGTGTCATCCGTTAAAACGTCTCCGTTTTCGGGCTTATCAAGAGTGATTTTAAATTCGGAACTTCCTTTAACGGGAGCGGGAGTTTCCTGAACTTTCGGAATCTTCGACTTTATGGAAGCATTAATTCTATAAACCCCAAAGGCTACAACGAGCCCGATTGCAATTCCGATAACTGCTACCCAAACAAGTTCTTTTCGCATCAGGCAACAATATATGTTAGTAATCAAGTCTTGTCAAGGAAAATGATTTAAGATATAAATGGTTGATCATGGACATTACTTATCTAGGCCATTCATCTTTCAGAATTAAAACCAAAGGCGCAACTATTATTACCGATCCCTTTGATCCCGTCATGGTTGGATTAAAATATTCCGGGGTTGAGGGGGATATTGTTACGGTTTCGCACGATCATGAGGATCATAATGCAACCGACAGGGTAAGTGGAGTAAAAAAGATAGTAAATGGCCCCGGGGAATATGAAATAATGGGGGTTTCCATAATCGGATATCAATCCTTTCATGACAGCGAAAAGGGTGCAAAACGAGGCAAAAACACAATCTATGTAATAGAAGCCGATGGACTTCGAGTCGTGCACCTTGGGGATTTGGGTCACATGCTCTCCGAAGACCTTGTAAATGAAATCGGGGATACGGATGTACTTCTTGTTCCTGTAGGAGGAGATTTCACAATCGGTCCCAAGGAAGCAGCTTCCGCAGTTTCCGATATCGACCCTTATTTTATTATCCCCATGCACTATCAGACACCCGGATTATCTGCTCAAACATTTTCTAAGCTCTTACCCGTTGAAGCATTTTTAAAAGAGTCGGGTTTACCTTCCGAAAATTTGCCCAAGCTAACTCTTAAAAAAGAGGATATTATTGAGGATCAAACTGCCAAAGTAATAGTACTGGAGAAAAAGTAGCTGCCCGGTAAACAAATGGCTACTGATGAAATAAAAGCACGGGTTGCCCCACATTCTATTGATGCCGAAGAAAGCGTCTTGGGCGCAATGCTTCTTGATAAAGATGCCGTTATTGCAGTTGCAGAATTTTTGGCTCCCGGCGACTTTTATGACGAGCGTCTAAAGGAAATCTATGAGGCTTGTCTTGAACTTTATGAGGATAGAGTTCCCATTGATGTTCTCACCGTTACGGAGAAGCTCAAAAAAAGAAAGAGTATTAAAAGGGTGGGAGGGTCTTCGGTTCTATCCGATCTTGCCAATAAAGTGCCAACCGCGGCCCACGTTGAGCACTACGGAAGAATCGTAAAAGATACGGCCACTAAAAGAACCTTAATGTCTGCTGCGGGGAGACTTCTAGATATTTCATTTGACGAGGGTTTAAGCGCTGCGGAGGTACTCGATAGAGCTGAGAGTGAGATTTTTTCCTTGGGGCAAAGACACTCTTCCAAAGCGTTCACTTCCGTAAAAGATACCCTTGCAGAAAGCTTTGACAGGCTTGATGAGCTTCACAAAAGCGGGGAGGGAATAAGAGGTGTTGCTACTGGATTTCCCGATCTTGACGATGCACTTGCCGGAATGCAGCAATCAAATTTACTAATCTTAGCGGCCAGACCCGGTGTAGGAAAAACTTCTCTGGCTTTGAATATTGCCCAAAATGTTTCCGTAAAAAGTAAGCGTCCTGTAGGATTCTTCTCGCTGGAAATGAGCCGGGAAGAACTTGTCGACAGGCTTCTTGTGGGTCAAGCCGATATTGATGCCTGGAGACTCAAAACGGGGAAGCTTAGCGAGGAAGATTTTACCAAGCTAAGTAACGCTATGGGAGAGCTTGCGGAAGCCCCACTCTATATTGATGATACTCCGGCTCTTTCAATCCTGGAAATGAGAACCAAGGCTAGGCGACTTCAAGTGGAAAACGGATTAGACATGCTGGTTGTTGATTATTTACAGCTTGCCCGTAGCCGACAGCTTGAAAATAGGGTCCAGGAGGTTTCAGAAATCTCCCAAGGACTTAAGAATTTAGCCCGCGAGCTCAAAGTTCCGATTCTTGCCATTTCTCAGCTTTCCCGGGCGGTGGAAACCCGCGGAGGAAAAAAGCCCCAACTTTCAGACTTAAGAGAATCGGGATCAATTGAGCAGGATGCGGACGTAGTAATGTTTCTTTGGCGGGAGGATGAGGAAAGCGCAGAAAACATGATGCTTGATATTGCCAAGCATAGAAACGGGCCCTTGAGAAGTATTCCTCTTGTATTCAAAGGCGACCGCATTAAATTCTTTGGAAGAGAAACCAAACACAAGGCCTAGCTTGGATTTTAGTGACGGTTATTGTAAAATAGAGCGAGGGTACACAATAAAGCATGGACAAACCTGAAACTAGCCGACCATTGGTAGACTTTAGTAGCACACCAAATTTTGTCAGATCCTTGTCTGAAAACAAGGATGCAATTAATGAAAGAGTTGATGCTGTTAATAAAAAGGCACTAGAGGCTGCAAAAACTGTTTTTAATACAAGTGTTGAGATGGCGACGAAGGTTCTTGAAAATACAGATAGAATATCCGGGGGCGCAATTGCTTTAGCTGCAGGTGGCGCTGCATTTTTGTCTGCTGCCGTAGGAGTGGAGGCAATCATGGATCCCCAGGTTGTCAAATCACTTTTTGGGGAGGCGCCCAAGATTATACAGGTGTTAAGTGCCGCAGGTGCATATGCAACATTCTCTTATTTACATGTTGTTGGTAGAAACCTTTTTAGACGTAACCCAGATATTCTCGATGCTAAAGGATTGTAGTGAAAAATGGATAATAAATTGCTTGCCACATTTTTTTTGAAAACTTCAGAAATTTTAGATGCTTTGAATATCACAGAAAACAAGGAGGAAATCGTTAAGAATCTTGTCAGCTCTTTACTAGTTAATTTTAGCAAACTTCTTGCGACCGACGAAAAAACGGCACCGATCTTGGAAGACTATTCTCAAGCGGCAGATGTTGATTCAAACAAGCTATTTGATTTCCTAAATTCAAAAAATGTCGATTACGAATCTTTTTTTGATCAAGCTCAAAAAGAAACACTTCAAAGTTTTGTTTCAGAACTTGGATCGAATGTAACCCCCGAAAAGGCTGAAGAATTAAATAAAATTATTTTAGCGTAAAACCCCGAACCACACTCGCGTAGTTGTGCCGAGGGTGGGAGTCGAACCCACATGAGGTTTAAGGCCCCACAGGTTTTTGAGACCTGCGCGTCTGCCATTCCGCCACCTCGGCTCGGCTTCAATTATACCAAAATTTAGGGTAAAATACGCTTTAGTATGAATTCAACAGATCTAAAAAACGGCGCAACTTTCCTGCACTACGGGCATCCCTATCAGGTTGTTAAATACTCTTTAATTAAAATGGGTAGGGGTGGGGCTGTTGTCAAAGTCGTTGCCAAGAACTTGGAAGATGGGGGAAATCAGGAAATTTCGTATAGCTCTAATGTTTCAGTTGAAGAAGCAAATACTACCAAAAGACAGCTGCAGTATTTATATAAAGATGCGGTGAACGCTGTTTTTATGGATCCCCGGAGTTTTGAACAAGTAGAAATTCCCCTTAAGGTTCTGGGCGAGCAAATGCTGTTTGTCAAAGAAGGGGCCGAAAGTACGGTACTTTTTTGGGATGAAAAAGCTCTTTCAATTGATATTCCTCCAAAGGTTGTTTTGACGGTTAAAGAAACCGACCCGGGAGTCAAAGGGAACTCTGCAAGCAACTTTTTAAAATCTGCTACCTTGGAAAATGGCCTCAAAGTTAAGGTCCCGCTTTTTATCAATGCCGGGGAAAAAATCAGAGTTGATACCCGCACCTGGGATTACATCGAGAGGGCTAAATAGTCCACCAAAGCGAAGCTCCAATAATAACCACTTGAGTGAATATTCCCCAAAACTGACTCTTGGTGTCCACCTGAATTGATCTTTCAAATTTAACCCAGTTAACAAAGAATTTTTGCCTTGCGTGGAAGTAATAATAGGGGTATTTAACGACATCAGATAAAACCGAGGCCAGACTGCAGGTCAAAATAAGAATTGCCATTTTTGTATCCGGAAGCGCCCTATATGCAAAAAAAGAACCCATGAGGAATGCCGCTCCGATATCGATAACTGCAATTGAGGTGCTTTTTTCTGACGGATGCCCAAGTTTTTGAGTTTCTGTGTAAAGATGGGGATTCCAGTGGGGGATTTTATCTAATACAAAATGACTGGCGAGAGCGAGGGGGATTGATACCCAAGGGTTAGGGAAACGGGTGGCGAGGGCAATCCCTACGGCCACGTGCGGAGTTTCTAGCATGTACCAAATATGATATGATTTTTGGGTGTTTACTGCAAGCCTGATAGCTAATTTGAGCGGAGTACTAATCTTCCTTTTTATATTCTGGAAGAGGCTTAAGGAGGATTATGCCAGTGAAATCATTTTCAAAGCAGCATTTTTTATACTTTTTGGGCTCTTGGTCGGTTGGGTAGTTGCCATCCAACTTTTCCCCAATTGGTTTTTATGGTCAGAATTTTTTGGACTCCTGGCGGGCCTTGCCCTATCGGTATACTTTCTAAAAATCAGATTCTATGAAAGTTTTGAGGCGCTAGTCATTTCGGTTCTTCCTTGGTTGGCCTTTGGGTTTCTTGCCGATGCGGTTGTTAACTCGGTTTTGAGCTCTTTCTTGGCCTTTTTGATAATACTTCTAATGGTATTTATTGCCTATTGGTTGGACACACATTACAAAAGCTTTGTCTGGTACAAGTCCGGTAAGATCGGGTTTGCGGGAACAGCCACCCTGGCTACAATTTTTGTAATCAGGTCGGTCATTGCGGGAATGGGAATCCCTATGCTATCCTTTGTAGGTAAATTTGAGGCGGTGGCGTCAGGGGCAGCTGCATTTATCTGCTTTTTATTGTTATATAATTTAGGTAGAATCAGCGAATGACAAAAAGAACCAAAACGACATCGGCTCCGAAGTTCCCGGCAAATCTATTAACTCCTGTTGCTAAGTTTCTGACTGCCAGGCTTAAACTTCTTGAGAAGAGGAAAAAGGAGATAGGAAGCGAGGATCCGTTTAAAGATACTTCCAGGGTTAATGACAATGCAGCCCCCGATATTGAGGCAGACGAACAATTTGGTCACGCAAGGACATCTGCAATAAGCAAGGAAATCTCAAGGGGTATAATCCAGATTAGAAAAGCTTTAACCAGGGTTAGAATAGGGAAGTATGGGATTTGCGAGGAGTGCGGACAGATGATTGATACCGATAGGCTTATAGCATTCCCCGAAGCAACACTTTGTGCCAAGGACGCAGCCAAACGCGAAAAGTAAATGGACCCCAAGATTATTTTTGAAGACGATTCATTCTTCGTTGTCGATAAGCCCGCAGGCTGGATAACCAACGAAGCAGACACGACTACGAGCCAGCCCGTTCTCCAAACCTGGATCCGGGAAAATTTTGAATACCCCTTAAAAGGGAATAGAGAAATGCGTGATGGAATAGTCCACAGGCTTGATAAAGAAACAAGCGGAATTATTCTTGTGGCCAAAACCAAGGAGGCTTTTGAAAAACTTCAGAGTGAATTTAAGGCCCGGGAAGTGCAAAAGAGTTATATCGCTTTACTCCACGGTAAAGTAGAACCTCTAGAGGGGGAAATAAAAGCCGAAGTGGGCAGGCTACCTTGGAGACGGGATAGATTTGGAGTTATCGCCGGTGGACGCGAGTCTTTGAGTCTATACAAAGTTAAAAAGTTTTACCCCGGGCCGAACGGGGGGCATACTCTGGTCGAATTCATGCCCAAAACCGGGCGTACCCATCAAATCCGAATTCATGCCAAGCATATTGGACATGCAATAGTCGGCGATGAATTTTATGCCGGCCGAAAAACCGCGCGGAATGACCGAAAATGGTGTCCCAGGCTTTTTCTGCACGCTGAGGGAATTAAGTTTACTCATCCGGTAAGTGACAAGGTTGTTGAATTCACTTCCCCCATTTCACGCGATTTGGAATCTTCTTTACACGCACTTTCAGCTCCTCTAAACTGATTAGAGATGGAAAATGTTCTTGCCCTTTTCCTGGTTGTCGTTGCTGCCTCACTGGGCGGAATCTTTTCAAGGATTTTTAAACTTCCGACACTTGTCGGTTTTACCTTGAGCGGAATTCTGTTCGGTTTTATCCTTCCGGAAAATATCAAGAGCATTTCAAGTCTTTCTCAAATTGGAGCAATACTACTTCTTTTTTCGGTGGGTTTGGAGCTGTCCATAAAAAAACTTTCCAAATTTTTGTCGGTTGCCTTTTTTGGCGCAACTGCCCAAATTATTCTGGTCACGGGAATTTCTTATTTTTTACTGCATGCGTATGGCATTTCAGGGAATGCGTCCCTGATCCTGGCTTTGGGCTTTTCCCTTTCGTCAACGGCGGTTGTCGTTAAGATCCTTTCAGACAAGGGAGAGCTTGAAACAATTCATGGAGGATTAATGCTTGGGTGGCTTTTGGTACAAGACTTGGCAGTTATACCGATTATGGTAATTTTACCTCTGCTAGGCGCTTCAGGCGGGGGAATACTGGCGCCTGCGATAATTTCTCTTGTAAAGTCATTAGTGGTGCTTGCGGCGGCAGTATTACTGGGCAAAACCATTGTTCCAAAGTTGATTCACAAAGTTGCCTCTGTTAATTCGAGAGAGATACTCCTTTTGTTTTCAATTGCGCTTGCCCTGGGAACTGCTCTTGCATCCTCTCTTTTAGGGGTTTCGGGGGCTCTTGGGGCATTCCTTGCCGGGGTTGTTATTTCAGGGTCCTTAGAACATCATGCAATTTTTGCAGAAACCCGCCCTTTGAGGGATCTATTTGTGGCTCTATTTTTTGTAAGCTTGGGATTTCTGATTAGTCCAAGTGCCGTAATTCCAATGCTTCCCGTGATAATCGGGATTACACTTGCGATTCTTTTGATTAAGACAATTGTTGTTTTTGTCGTCAGTCAAGCATTCGGTTTTAGGGGCAGAACCGCAATTGCGGCCAGTTTCGGCTTGGCACAGGTCGGGGAGTTTGCATTTGTAATTTTCTCAACAGCACTTTCACTCAAACTCATGTCAACCGGGGATGCATCGCTGGGTATAACCGTAGTTCTTCTGACTCTAATTATTTCCCCGCTGCTTTTTAGGTTTGTATTGCCTTTTTGGAGATGGGTCAGGGGTATTACTTCCGGAAGCCTTCTATTTTCTAAACTTTTTACAACCGGAGAAAAAAGGGAAGAGGCATCTATAGTATTAGAGAATCATATAATTATTTGCGGGTACGGAAGAGTGGGGAAGTGGGTGGGAAGAGCACTATCCGGATATAAAATTCCCTTTCTGGTTATCGAATACAACCAAGATATCGTAACGGATTTAAAAAACGAAGGAACGGAGGTTCTATACGGAGACCCGAGTGAGCCCGAAGTGATGGAAGTTGCCGGGGTAAGGCGGGCAAAGGCCGTAATACTAGCGATTCCCGACAGAGTTGCCCAGGAAACTCTGATTGCCCATATTCAGACGGTTGCGCCACAAGCAAAAATAATCTCCAGAGTACACGAGGATGAAGACATGGAAAAGTTTAGAACTCTTAAAGTTGATAAAGTGGTGCAGCCGGAATTTGAAGCGGCTGTTGCAATCGTAAGAAGTGTTTTAATTGGCATGGGTAAATCAAAAGAAGAAGTTGCGGGTGTAGTTAAGGGACTTAGACTTTCACACTCAAAATAATATGCCATCAAGAAGACGCCATCTTAGAGAAAAAAGGAAGACAAAAACCAGAAACTTTGGAATTTTTTTCAAAATCCTTCTGCCTGTTATTTTAATTCTGGCAGTACTTTTATTTTTCTTCATAAATACAAAATATTGGAACGGGAAGGATAAATTTATTTATGTTTCAAAAGCAGAGGGTGGAGGAGTTATCGTGACCATTCTTGACCCAAAGCTTAATGAAGAAGTAAATCTGACAATTCCAGGGGAGGTTGAAGTTACGGTTGCCAGAAACTTGGGAACCCTGAGGCTAAAAAATGTCTGGCAGCTGGGAACCAATGAGAAACTGGACGGGAGGCTTGTTGCGGAAACCGTTAGCCAGAATTTTCTGTTTCCTGTTTTTTTATGGAAAGACGACTCTGGTAAAAAGTCGAATATCCCGGTTGGGGACAGCTTACTTGTCAGGATTTTTCTGCTGGGGATAAAGCCGATTAATAAAACAGATGTGGATCTGGCCAAAAGTCAGTTTTTAATGAAGGTAAGACTAAATGACGGGACGCCCGGATACCGTCAAAACGGCCCGGTATCTGCGGCACTAATCGCTTATTTTTCGGATAATGATTTATCGGCCAGAAATTTAAGAATTGGGATAGTTGATGCAACGGGGGAGGCGGGGGTAGCCCAAAAGGTGGGTGAGATTATTGAGGTAGTTGGAGGAAAGATTGTCTCAATTGATAAAAAAGTTATTTCGTCCGATTCTGACTGTCTGGTTTCGGGGAGTGAGACGAAAGTGATTCGTAAAATTGCCAATTTACTAACGTGTAAGGAGAAAAATCAAAAGACGGACTTTGATATTGAAATAAATTTGGGTAAAAAATTCGCTGACAGGTTTTAAATCCTATTCTTCCTCTGACATTTCTATAACAGGCGTATCCTTATGCACAAGCTCCGGCGGGGTAAAAGAAACATAATCAATTTTTTCGGCCTGGAAGGAGTGCATATCTTTAACACTTTTGCCCTTTGCGGTTTCTCTAATGAAAACGACAATTTCCTTAGAGTCGACAGATTTAATAAGTACCTGATATTTATTACCGCCCTTAATCAGATTTCTAAGACGCGCCGAAAGATCATCGGGGAGACGCCCGATATATTTATCGTCCTGGGTTACCACAGATACCCTGTGGGCGTGTGAATTAATCTTAACTTCTTCCCCCGGGTCGAGATTAATGAAAACTTCTCTGCCTCCGGGGTTAAGAAGGGCGACCAGTTTGGTTTTACCTGATTCTTCCAGAAAAGAATCAACCGATATGGCGGTGGAAGGGTTCTTGTCGGTGTTTTTTACCGACCTCCATTTTTCCAGGCATTTTTGAGCTATGGAATTTCCTGGATCAATTAGTGTAACTTTCTGGGCAATCGACCTGGCTTTTGAAATTTCCCCGAGTTCGGCATAGGATTTGGCAAGCCTATTGAGGGAGTCTGTGTCGTTGGGGTTAATCTTAAGGATCTCTAGATTTACCTCTTTTGCTTCTTGCCATTTTCCGGCCAAGGCAAGTTTGATGGCTTTTTGGGCAAGACTTATTTCCATTTAACTGATATCGAGTATAAGTTGATGGGCTCCTTTGTCAAGGGTATAATACGGACATGAGCGGTCATTCCCACTTCGCCACAATCAAGCGCCAGAAAGCCGCAAATGACGCAGTCAAAGGAAACGTATTTTCAAAAATGGCCCGTGCAATTATGATTGCAGCAAAAAGCGGGGCAGATCCCGATATGAACTTCCGCTTAAGGTTTGAGATAGATAAAGCAAGAGCGGTCAGTATGCCCAAGGAAAACATTGAACGGGCAATTGCCAAAGCAACAACAGAAGCAGCAAACCTTGAAGAAATTACATATGAGGGATTTGGTCCAAATGGTGTTGGAGTTCTTGTCGAAGCCGCAACCGATAATAAAAATAGAACCGCGCAGGAAATGAAAAATGTTTTTGAAAAAGCGGGCGGGAGTCTTGCCGGGCCGGGGGCCGTTTCATTTAATTTTGAACATAAAGGGTTTATTCTTGTCAGAAAAACCGACGATCCCGATTCACAAATGCTAAAGCTGATTGATCTTGGAGTAGAGGATGTAACAGCGACCGATGATGGAATCGAGGTATATGTTACCCCCGAGAAACTGGGGGACGTGAGACGGGCAATTGAGGCCTCCGGATTTGAGGTTATCGAGGCTGAACTTCAGATGATACCGATTAATCTCGTAACGGTTGAAGATCCGGAAGATCACGAAAAAGTGATGAAGTTTTTAGAGGATCTCCATGACCGTGATGATGTCCAGAAGGTCTATGCAAATGTCTAAACGCCGCCGCTTTGTAATCACCTCCTTACTTCTCTCGCTGGGATTTATTGCCATACAGTTTTTAAATGATCAGAATAGATTTTGGGCAATTGGCGCACTCGGCCTTTTAACAATAATACTTTTTGCCTGGTCGCTTCTTGAAAGTTTGGGTAAGAACATGACGCTTTTGGTTTTAGTTTTGCCGACCATTTTTACACTGGGAGTAGGGGTATTTTGGTTTCTTCTTCCTGTAGGAATTTTTACAAGAATCCCCATCGTTATTTTTTACGGGATTGGCATCTATGTTTTGGCGCTGACATCAAATATTTATACGGTTTCCGCGGATAGAACCATCGCTCTTTTCCGGGCGGCTAGGGGAGTTGGCTTTGTACTCAGTTTAGTTACTTCATTCCTTGTTTACGACGCAATTCTTTCCTTAAGAACCGAAATTTATTTTTTAGTTCCCCTTATTTTTGCGGTTTCCCTTCCTTTATATCTTCAAGGTTTATGGGCGGTTACTCTTGAAAAGGAATTTTCAAAAGGTCTGATTATCATGTCTCTGGTTTCCTCTTTTGTGACAGCAGAAATTGCTGCGGCTCTTTATTTTTGGCCGGTAACGGTTGTCGTCGGATCACTTTTTCTAAGCGTGGCTTTTTATATTCTTCTGGGTTTGGGACAATCCAAGCTTGAGGATAGGCTTTTCCAAACAATCGTCAGGGAGTACCTCGTAGTCGGGACTCTTGTTTTTATTGCAATGTTCCTGGCCACACATTGGGGGTAATAAAAATAAACAAATAATTTAATAAGCAGATTTCTAGGAGACATCCAGGCAGGGGAGGAGGGTAGCACATACCCTATAATTATAGGATAGCTAACTTCAGAGTGGGGGTAGTTTTCACGAATATTACAGGTAGTTTTCACGAATTGCGACACATCGGGTCCGGCGAAGAAAAACCGAACACATTTTTTATGGAGAGCTAGTATGGTTTGATATAGTTGCTAGCTTCAGAAGTGCAAGGTGTTATACCTCTCCGTGTGGATAAGTATATGAACTAAGTTTATAATGAGACACGCGATGCTACTACCCGTTGATTATGTGTCAGGCTTTGTTGACGGCGAAGGCTGTTTTTCCTTAAACTTCAGGCAGGATCTTAAGAAAGACCGTCCACATTCACCCCGGTATTTTAGATGGCATGCTGTATTTGCAATTAGCCTAAGAGCTGATGATGACAACCTGTTAAAACTGATTAAGGGAACTTTGGCGTGTGGAGATATCAGCTATTCAAAACATTTAGTTCAATACCAGGTTCAGGATGCTGACGATTTACAAGACAAGATCGTTCCTTTTTTCCGGCTTCATAAGTTGTACGGGAAAAAAGCTAAAGACTTTGACTTGTGGTGTGAAGCGGTGGAAATAATCGCCAGGAACAAAAAGAGTGGGGTGAATCTCGAAAAAGGCAAGAAGGGGTTTATAAAAGTTGTATGGGATGCAGCAGACATAAAAAGATTAAAGGAGATAAGGATAACAATGAAGCGGTATAAGAGTAAAGGTAAGGCTTTCAAGTGGAATTAGCATTGTTCGTACAATAATACTTTTGCGACTAACCCCAAACGTGGTGGCTGAGTGTAGTGTTTCTTAAGCTTCTTTTATTCCGTCTCAGGATTCAACCGTTTAATGCTGTTAATTTCTATTTAATTTCCCTCTTTTTTGTTTGCCTCTTAATATGCCTGTCCGAATATTAACCGAAACGAATTTTTGACCATTTTTTCCCCCTCCCCCGTTTCCTGGGTTTTTCCCAATAAATCGGGCAAACTTGGATGATCACTTACCCGTCTTTCAATCCAGACAGGCCTTAAAATCGATTATACGAAGCCAGATTTAGCCTTGATTCCAATATACATATAAAAGTTGTAGAATTCTGCCATGTCGAAGGAATCACAATTTGAAAAAACTTTTTTAGAAATAGATGGAGTTTATAGATTGAAGGGTGATTTGTTTGGTAGCGAATGGGATGAAGCAAGAAGGTCTCAAATAGGATTCCTGTTGGAGAGGCCGCTGATGTTCAAAGTACTAACTGAGAAAGTATGGGGCCCGGCGAAAATAGACGGTCATTCAATCGATGAGTGGTGGGAAGCTGAGCAAGAAGAAAGAAGTTCGAATAAGGAACAAGAGATTGAAGAGTTAGCTGACATGGCGTTGCTGTTTCTGACTTTGGACAGTTTTAATCCAAATCTGTTACTACCGTCTCAAAGAGAATTATCTAGGTTGGGATGGGACGGCACTGTCAAAAGCTATTGTGAGACGATTGGGTTAGATGGAAATGATCTTATACCAATTACCGAGAGGAAAATAAGAGTAAATGAGTTACGAAACCCACCAGAAGCCTTTAGGCTCGTGGCAGCTGAGGATATGCAATCTTCAAAAAAAAGGATGGACCACAACTGGTTAATGCTGAAGAAAAAAAGGGGCAAAACTATGAAACAGAATTGGTGGAAAAAAATGCTCTATATAGACGAAGGTGGGTGGGTAATGGAGGCAGCTGGTAAATAAGTAGCGTCGCACATTCATATTGACAACCCTACTCCTGGTGTCTAAACTGAAGTTGTTAACACATAATGCCCGCCCAAGTAAGCAATCAATCCGAGATTGGTCGTAAGGTCAACGATTTTTTGGAATATCTTCAGGTAGAACGGGGCTCCTCTCCCCTAACGATAAGAAACTACAGACATTATTTAAGCAGATTTATTCTTTGGATGGAGTCACAAGGCATCCGGGAAGAACTGCGCGACATTAATGCCGAAATGGTCCGAAGTTTCCGTGTTTTTTTGTCAAATCTTCCGGGTGAACACGGCAACCAACTGACAAGAAGAACCCAAGGTTATCATGTAATTGCCCTTAGGAGTTTCCTTAAATGGCTTATTAAACACGACTTTGCCGTAATGGCTCCCGATAAAATAGATTTACCAAAGGTTGAAGAGCGCCAAGTCAAATTCTTAAGCGGTGAACAAGTAGACCGTTTACTCAATGCGCCGAGCATGTCAACGATTCAAGGAAAGAGAGATAAAGCAATATTGGAAGTTTTATTTTCTACGGGACTTCGTGTCAGCGAATTAACAAAGCTTGACCGCGATAAAATTAATATGGACAGACGCGAGTTTGGAATAATCGGTAAGGGGGGAAAAGCCCGTGTGGTTTTCCTTTCCAGCCGGGCAACCGACTGGCTGATTAAATATTTAAATGAAAGACCGGACCATTTTAAACCCCTATTCATCCGCCATAAAGGGCATATCGATCCAACGACACCTGACGAAAAAATGCGGCTTACTCCCCGATCAGTTCAGCGGTTAATTAAAAAATACGGACATAAGATACGCCTTCCGGTCGAAGTGACTCCCCACGTAATGAGACACTGTATTCATCCAGAAACAAGAATCTTTCTTGAAGGAAAAATTGGAAGCGCTCGCGATGTTTTTTACAAAACAAAGAATGAAATTATTGGAATAGATTTTGAGTCAGGTAAGCAGACTTTATCAAATATAATCGGAAAAGAGTCTCATCTTTCAAATCTCTATTCTGTATGGGCAGATGGATATGAATTGGTTTGCTCAAATACACATAGGGTTTTTACAATTACCGAAAGTGGACTAAAGGAAATATTGGTAAAAGATTTAAGTATTGGCGATTATATCGTTGGGGTAAGAAAAGTGAATATGGCTGGAACGGAAAGCGTTGGACATGAAACGGCAAGGCTGATTGGTTATATTCTGGGAGACGGCATTGTTAGTAAGGCTCGACGTGGAGTAATAATTCACGACAAAGACCGTAAGAATTTGGAATTTTATCAAAAGATTATTAGAAATAGTCTAAAACATGAGGCCAGGATCGAAAAGAACCCCCAAACAAAATCATATCGGCTAAACTATTATTCGGATCAATTTGTTGGATTTTTGCACAGCTTTGGGGTGGTCGGAAAATCAAAAAATAAGAGAGTTCCAAAAGATATAATGAGTGGAACAAAAGAAGAAATTATTGGTTTCATCGCTGGATTTTACGATGCAGAGGGAAATTCATTCAACGCGCCCAGATTTTTTTCTTCGTCAAAAGATTTATTAAAAGATGTCCAGATGATGCTGCTAAGGCTTGGAATAGATGCCCATTTATTATCGCGTGATAGAACTGTAACGCTTCCGCAAGGGGAAGAATTCCGACACATGTTTTATACACTGCAAGTTTTGGGAAAAAATGATCAAAAAGAATTTATTAAATTAATTCCGACATTAAAATCAAAGACTATTAAAGATGTAAACGTTTGGGAAGAAGAAAAATTACCAGTCCAACCAATTCTAAAATCTATTTTTACAGACCTCGAAAAAGATGGAAAGGTTGGATTTAGACATGCTATGCAGGTAGATCAAAACATTAAATCACCAAGAAATTTAGAAAGCATAGTTCCGATGAAATCCACAGTAGCCAAATTTATTAAAGAAATAGGAAAATTTGGATATAAAGGTGTAAAACTTAAAATTTTGAAGAATATTTATAATGCAAGTAATCTGAAATGGCTTAAAGTCAAAAAGATCAAAAAACTACCATTTAACCGCTATTCTGTTTTTGATTTTACAGTTTCCCCCACCCAAAACTTAATAACAGATGGAATAATAAGCCACAACTCATTCGCAACAGATTTACTTAATGCCGGAGCTGATATCCGAAGTGTTCAGGAAATGCTGGGACATAAAAATATTTCTACAACTCAAATCTATACACATGTGACCAATAAACAGTTAAGAGATATTCACTCTGCATTCCATGGAAAAGGCGGAAATTAGATTATTCTGTGGTCTTTCCGTCAAATTCTTCCTCTGAAGTAATAGCTATTTCTTTTGTCTCATGAATAGTTCCGTCTTTGTGATGAGCGGGAGAATAAAGTGTATAGATCTTCAATTCCTCAACCTCCGAAGTGTTGATGATATTATGCTTGGCTCCTGCGGGAACAATAATTGCGAATCCCGCAGAAAATTCATATTCGTTCCCATCAATTATTGCTTTCCCCTGCCCACTTTCGATTCTTAAGAATTGATCATTATCAGGATGGACTTCCGTGCCAATTTCCTCTTTGGGTTTAAGGGACATTACAACCAGTTGCGAGTGTTGAGCGGTATAAATAACCTTTCTGAAGTTTGTATTTTGCCCAGTCAGAGTCTCAATATTTCCAACAAATCCTTTAGCCATATAGTAGATTACTTGCAGCCGAAAGCTGATCTGCACTGGGTTTTGTCATCCCCGGTGAGACTATCACAGTAAGAGCATTGAGACGGAGCGCTTCCGCTTCCTTGTGAGGGAGCAGAAGACGGATTAAGCATCTGAGAGAAATCGGTAAAAGTTACATTAGAAGGAGGGGTAAAGACTGACCCGTCGACGATCCAGCTTGAACATTTGTAATCTGCTTTTTGGTCCAAATCAGCTTGGGAATTAACCGGGTTATCGGCAGAATCTTTTTGGACGGTTGACGGGCTTGCGTCTGTAGCCGTCATTTTAAATCCTGTCTTTTCCCCCTCTGTCCAGATATATGAAGTTTTTCCGTCACTTATCATATGAGATGTCATTGTTTTTCCGGATGAGGTCGTGGTGAAATCTCCCCTAACTTTTCCTCCGGAAACATAAGTTGTTCCTTCAGATGTTCCTGAATCACTGGTTTGAGAGAATGTGCATTTTTGAGCAGCCCCTGAAGAGAGAAGATCTTTAAGCGATTTCATTCCTCCGCTTTCGGAAGTGGTTCCGGGAACAATTGCTCCCCCGCCTTTTAGTTTTGTATATCCGAAGTACCCTCCGATTAATAGAAGAACAACAACAACCGCTGCCACAACTTTGTTATTCATTGGTTCCTATTATTTCAGGTTTTTTTTGATTTGTAAATAGTTTCCGCTATTATATTAGTAATGATTACTTTTATTCTTCCGGGATATTCCATTCACAATAAAGAATGGGCCGAAGATGTTGCAAAGAATTTGAAAGTAGAAGGAGAAATACGCCCCATTTTTTGGGATCACTGGACAGATGACACTCAAAAGTTTGATCCAAAAGAAAAAGCGGATTTGATTTCAAGACATACCAAAGGGGCGACAATAAACATTATTGCCAAATCGTTAGGGTGTTTGGTTGCGGCGCATGTTGCTGAAAATATCCCCGGTCAAATAAATAAAATCATTCTCTGTGGAATTCCGGTTACTGATTTAAAAGAAGATGGCGCGGAGTTAATTTCCAAAGTTCCCAATAAAAATTTAATAGTATTTCAAAACAATAAAGATCCGCATGGAAATTGTGGAAAAGTAAAAGAATTGTTTTCGAACTTCAAGATAATTGAAAAGGACGCTTCGGATCATAATTATCCCTATTTTGAAGAGTTTAACAATTTCCTTACCGGTTAGCGGATTTCGAAAGAGAGAGAGATTGTTACGTTAATTTCTGTTTCTCCGGGTTGAATATCCGGCTCGGTAAGACTCTTATCAGCTTCTCCCCCGCCCGCTACAGGAACCGCAAGTTGTCTTATATTTCCATTTTGGGTTTCCGATACGTTTATAATTTTCCCTAAAGTTATTCCCGCCGCTTTGGCCAAACCTTCGGCTTTATCTTTAGCTTCCTTTACCGCTAGGGTTCTGGCCTCTTCAAGCTTTTTCTTTTTGGTTGTCTCATTAACTTCAAAATTGACTCCACCGGCCATATTGGCACCCGCACCTGTCGCAATTACTATTGCGTCGTTAACTTTGTCAAAATCTTTTATAGTGACTTCGTAACTGACAGAAACCTGATAGCCGGTTATTCTCTGAGTGGAACTTGAGTAATCGTATTGCGGATAAACATTGTATGAAGTGGTTTTGATATCACTTTCTGCTATTCCCAATTTTTTGAGTGCATCGACCAGACTTTTGGACTTATTATTTACCGAATTCTGGACACTTTTAAGTGAATTCCCGGATTCCAGAATACCAAAACCGATTTTGGCAATATCGGGAGTAACGCTGACTTTCCCTTCCCCGGAAACAATGAATGGCTCTCCTTTGGTTTGAGTGGTTGAACTAAAAGGAATTGAAGGACCCCATTTGGCAAAAACAAAAAGAATCAAGAAAAATAAAAGAATATTTTTCCAATTAAACATTGATTAATGATATCATAGTCAGATTTGACAGGTAAAGCGGTCGTAGAGTAAAATTCGACTGAAGATGGCGCCTGTCGAAGCAAATATATTTTTTGTCGATGATAATAAGGCCGCTTTGAAATCAGGATCAAAGCTTCTTGAAGCGTTGGGTCTCCACGTTGTCGAAACCGCAGAAACCTTAGAAGAAGCTCACAGAAAAATCGGGGAGCTTGATAAAAAAGGAGTGAGTGTCGTTATCCTCGACGGGAACCTAACCGAAGGAGATATAAGTATGAGGGATGGAAAAAAGTTAGCAGCTGAAATAAAAGAGGCTTATGGAGATAAGATTGTTATTATTGGAAATTCTAGTCAAGGACCGGTTGAAGGTGCCCATTACCAAAAGTCTGATATAGGTAATACGACGAAGTTAGCAGAATTTATTAAAAAGCTTTAGCTTTCTTCATCCCCATCCCCCACTTTTTCAAGTACCGCAGCAGCTGCGACGCTATCGCCTTTATTTGCAAACCTCATCAGTATTACTCCTTGTGTAGCCCGTCCCAGTTGAGGAATATTCTTTAAGGGCAATTTAATTACCTGTCCCATTTTACTGGTAATAATTACCTGATCGATATTTTGCGTAACCATGATTGCGGTTTTCAGGTCTCCTGTTTTTGCCGAAGATACGGCCGCTTTTACTCCTTTTCCAGCTCTCTTTTGCACAGGGAATAAATGAATCGGAGTACGCTTTCCAAGTCCGTGTTCGGCAATCGTTAAAATATTGCGGAAGAATTTCTTCCTTTTATCTGTGGGGATCTGTTCTTTTCCGGGGAACACCTCCATCCCGATTAGTTCATCCCCCGTCTCCATTTTGATTCCGGTTACTCCGGTTGTGGCTCTCCCCATCGGCCGGGCATTTGCTTCAGGGAATCTTATCGACTTGGCCTTTTTGGTCAAAAGAATTATATGGTCATCTCCAGTTGTTGGATGAACAGCGATTAACTGATCATCCCCGCGGAGTTTAATTGCAATGAGTCCTGATGCCCTCAAATTTTCAAACTGGGAAAGAGCGGTTTTTTTGATAATACCAGTTTTTGTTGCCATGACCAGATTTTTGGCGCGTCCCCCGCTACCCAGAGGCAGAATTGATTTTATTTCCTCTCCCTGGTCAAGATTTAACAGATTTACAAGTGCTTGCCCCTTGGCCTGCCGGGAACTTTCGGGAATTTCCCAGGCTTTTGTGCCAAAAACACGGCCTTTATTTGTAAAGAATAAAATCGTGTCGTGAGTGGTTGCACTTAAGATGTGCTCAATCTCATCTTCCTCTTTTGTCGCCATTCCGATTACTCCCTTGCCCCCCCTTCTCTGAGCTTTATAGGAAAGCGATGAGAGACGCTTAATATACCCCGTTTTGGTTACGGTAATCAGAGTTTCCTCTTTAGCTACCAAGTCCTCCTCACGGATTTCCCCAAGAGCTGCTTTATAAATTTTAGTGCGCCTTGCATCCCCATATTTTTCTTTTAGTTCTGAAAGCTCCTTAACAATAATATCCAGTACCTGTTTGGGGTCTTTCAAAATCGCAACCAGCTGGTCTATTAATTTTTTGATTTCCGCATATTCTTTCTCGATTTTTTCCCGCTCAAGAGCCGCCAAGCGCCTTAGCTGCATATCAAGAATCGCAGTTGCCTGAATCGGACTTAACTTGAACCTGCTTATAAGATTTGTCTTGGCTTCTTCCTGGGTTTTACTTGCCCTGATTGTTTTAATAACCGCATCAAGATTATCAAGTGCAATTTTTAAACCCTCCAAAATATGGGCTCTCTTTTTGGCTTCTGTAAGATCAAAAATAGTCCGCCTGATGATAACTTTTTGCCTATGCTTAACATATTCGCCGAGAATCTGCTTAAGGTTCAGGGTGTGTGGGGTGCCTTCGGTAAGTGCCACAAAATTGGCCGGGAATGTTGCCTGAAGACGGGTGTGCTTGAAAAGATTGTTTAATACCGATTTGGGTTTGGCGTCGCGCTTGAGGTCAACTACAACCCTCATTCCATCTTTGTCGCTTTCGTCCCTAAGATCGGCAATTCCCACAATTTTCTTTTCCTTTACAAGTTCCGCAATTCTGGCTACCATCTCGGCCTTATTTACCTGGTATGGAATTTCTGTGATGATGATCTGGGGACGCTTGCCGCTGTCCTCAATTTCTGCAATTCCTCTGATTACAATTCTTCCCCGTCCGGTTGCATAGACTTCTTTCAGTGAATTGGCATCATAAATGGCTCCACCTGTGGGGAAATCGGGTCCCGGAACAAATTCTGTCAGCTCATCAATTGTGATATCGCTTTCAAAAGATACCGCAGTCGGATTCAGTTCAACTTCGCTTAGCGCCTTTTCCTCACCGGAGGCTACAAGGTTAATCTTTTTAAGAACAAAATCGGTTTGCTTTTCCTGATCACGCCCCTCTGTAATTACACGGCCTTTTTTAACCATGGCGATTATGGCATCAACCAGTTCCTTTAAATTGTGAGGTGGAATTTTAGTGGCCATTCCGACGGCAATTCCCTCACTTCCCATAAGAAGTAGATTGGGGAGAAGTGCGGGAAGATAGGTGGGTTCTTTGAGAGTTGCGTCAAAATTATCAACAAAGTCCACCGTTTCTTTTTCAATATCGCTTAAGATCAAATCGGAGATTGAAGCAAGTTTGACCTCGGTGTTGTGGCTAATAAAACCGTTTGAAATAAAGGAATGATTCGAACTGTCTACCCCAATTGAATACACCCTTTCTTTGGTAGAATTTTTGACAGCAGTAATCTTATCGAACAAGAATTCATTTTCTAAAATCTCACTAAAAATTTGTGCGTCATTTGCATCTAAAAATCCTTTTAGTTTTGGCCACACCTTCTTGAGTTTTGGAAGTCTGTCAAAATTATGTTTTTTGAGCCATTCGAGTTTGCCGTAATATTTTTTTGAACTTCTCAAATAATCTGAAACAAACGGGATAAAGTCGGTTTTAGACATTACCCACTCATCACTATTCATTTTAGAAATCTGGATAAGCTTTTGAATTTTTCTTTTAGAAACAAAGTTTATTTCTCTCTTAAAATCATTCAAATTTTTAAAACCTCTTATAAAGAGTTTAAAAGTACCTCTGGATTTGTCGTACCTTACAGAGCTTTCAACGCCAAAACGAAGAAGAACTATCTGCAATTGATCTAAAAGACTTTTACTCATCGAGATGAAGCATATTTCAGGAGCCCCCGAAAGATAGACGGATCCATCTCCCTCCGCATAGCCTCTTAGAAATGCGGATAGACTATTTTTAGATGAGGAATAAATTATTTCAGGAATTTCCTTTTGTGCAGCGCGAAGGGGATTCAATCCTAAATTCTTCAAAAACCCCAAAATATATAAGGAATGAATTTCTAAAGAACAATATTCCTTTTTAGTAAACCCTTGCGGCTTCCTGAAATATTCATGGAGTCTGCAGTCCGGAAAGACATTTTTAAAGGCATTTTTAAACTTATTCAGATATTCGGAATCGTTGTTGCAAAAACCAATTTGCTCTTTTGATATGCTTCCTTCAGCAACCAAAGCCCCAAGGATAAAGGCCAAATCCGGGGTCATTACTTTGGGAAGAATGTGTTTTTCGGTTCTTTTGTCCTTTAGTTCGGGATAATATTTTATCAAGGAGGGATCTTCTGGAAAGAAGGATGGTGATCTGTTTATAACGGCGTATTCCCCTTCTTTTATTCCCCCAAGCATTTTCCAGGCGAGTGAGGGTTTACCTTTTTCATCCATGCCCCAGGTTAGTATTGGATGGTTCATTGACCCTTGAAGCGAAAAGCCCCTAAATGTTTCAATTTTAATGGTGGGGTGGATGCCCGAATCAAACCATTTGGGGGCGTTTTTTACGACATTGTTCCAGGAAAGAATTTTTACATTTTTTCTTGCACCAACATTCTTAATTCTTTCTAATCCGTTATCTGTTATTACCAAAGACTGTCCTATAATACAATAACGCATCGCGGCCGGCGGATCCCCGTCAACTGAGCCAAAATTTCCCTGCCCATGGACCAAGGGGTAACGCATGGAAAATTCCTGGGCAAGCCTGACCATAGCGTCATAAACAGCCATATCCCCATGCGGGTGATACTTACCCAAAACCTCTCCGACTACTTTTGCGCTTTTGGTTGTTGCCGAACCCACATAATGAAGGCCCATGAGGTGCATTGCGTAGAGAATGCGCCTGTGAACGGGCTTGAGGCCGTCACGGACGTCGGGAAGGGCCCGGGCCACGATTACACTCATTGCATAATCCAAATAGGATTTTGATAGCTCGGAAGTAATTTCAGTAGGTTGAACTTTACCGATATCCACGCTTAATTTTACCTTTTTTGAGGCTGTCAAGCAATGGGAAGATGACTAAAAACGAAGCTAAATTATGGGTTTTGCCTTAATAACCGCGCGGGATTGATCGAATATTCCCCAGCAAGTGTAGACCGTCAATTCTTCCTTGTCCGTTGGCGAAATTAGATCTACTCTTTCAGGGCCCACAAAGTCTTTTTTGTAAACTTCATACTTGTGAATTTTTCCGTCCCCCGTCTTAATATAAATCTGTTGCCCAATACTTAAATAAGGAAGATTTCCGAATATGGCCGTTTTATTATGGCCATAGATAACTACATTCCCTCCACTCCCGGGGGTAGCTGAAGATGATAGAAACGTGGCGTTTTGATAAGAAATCTGCCAGACGCCATTCTTAATCTCTGCCGGGTCAACCATAAGATCAATCTTAATCGAAGGAATGGTAATACCTACCGGGGTATCTCCTTTTTTGAGGCTCTGACTGCTTTCAGGGACATTTGAGAATGAAAGGATCCTTGCTCTATAGAAGTTAAGGCCACCAAAAAAAATTAGGACAATTCCCAGGGATAATAAAAGAAGGGGTTTTTTGAAACGCGGAAGCTTAAGCTTTCTTAGAAGCTTTTTTGAAGTTTTTGATACCGAGTGCAGAAAGTGCTCCACCTAATGCCATTATAGCTAAATTAAGGCTTTCGGCAAATGATCCTGTCTTAGCCATTGTTGATGCTCCCAATACCTGACCGCTTGGTCCTGCGCTTCCAACCTGCTCACCTGGGACTGCGAATGTGACACAGTTTACGCCTCCGGCATCAAGATGTTGATCGCTGCCGCAGCTCAAAGGTGTGGGTTGAGGGGCCGGAGTTCCGTCGGGAACACATTGATCTTCATTGTCATAATGGTAGCCTTGTGGCATTGTTGGCTGATTACCGTCAAGATTGCTACATACATCAATTTCTTGTTCACACACCTTTTTAACGATTACCTCAAAATCTTCAATATCTGTTCCCTGAGGATTGTATGAGCTAAGATCGCCTGCTCCCAACTGAACATCCCAGCCTGAAGTGTTGTTATCATCGAGCTCGAGATTTACTCCGATAACCTGATATCCGCTCTTGGCGGTTACCGTTATCGAATCTGGATTTCCTGATGCACCCGTATTTATAGTGTCGATTAAAACTCTGTTATCATCAACCTGGTTATCATATGTGAATTCCTCATTGCATTCGTCTACTTCAACTTCATTGGGTACACATTGCTGACCATTCCAGTGAAATCCTTGAGAACAAGTAGCAAAAACGGAAGTTGCAGATTTTCCAAAAAGAATTCCGGCAAGCGCCAAAGAAGCGACTAGCGCCCAAACCGATACGTTACCTGCGTTTAATTTCATCATATAGTCTAACTATATCGGGTATAGTAACACCGGTTTTTTATCTTGTCAAGTAGTATTACAAGATATGTTGTTTAAATTAAAAATGGAGCAATTAATAGAGCAACTATGTTTACTATTTTAATCATTGGGTTAAGAGCCGGGCCTGCGGTATCCTTGTAAGGATCTCCAACCGTGTCTCCCGTTACAGCTGCTTTATGAGCCTCACTTCCCTTGCCCCCGAGATGTCCTGACTCAATATATTTCTTGGCATTATCCCAGGCAGCTCCCCCTGAGGTCATGGAAATACCCATAAAAAGCCCTGTAATAATTGTTCCTATCAGAAGGCCTCCAAGAGCGGAAGGTCCCAAAAGGTAACCTACGAGAATTGGAGCAACTACCGGGATTATTGCCGGCACAATCATCTCTTTGAGGGCTGCTTTAGTAACAATATCAACCGCGCGTCCGTATTCAGGCTTTGCAGTCCCCTTCATTATTCCTTTAATTTCCCTGAACTGGCGTCTGATTTCCTCAACAATAGCTTCCGCTGCGTGCCCCACAGCTTCCATTGCATAGGCTGCAAAAACATACGGGAGTGATGCTCCTATAAAAAGTCCCACCAAGACTTTGGGGTCTGAAAGGGAAAAATTCAGATTTACTCCGAATTTGGCAAATTCCTCTGTGAAGCTTGCAAAAAGAACAAGTGCAGCAAGTCCGGCTGATGCTATGGCATAGCCCTTGGTAACCGCTTTGGTGGTATTCCCTACCGCGTCCAAGGCGTCAGTCACATCTCTGACCTTTTCGGGCTGATTAGTCATCTCGGCAATTCCACCGGCGTTATCCGTAATTGGGCCGAAAGCATCAATTGCAACCACAATTCCGGTTAAGGAAAGCATGGCCATGGCGGCGATTGCTACTCCGTAAAGTCCCCCCAGAGTAAAGGAGACAAGGGTGGCTGCACAAATCAGAATAATCGGGGGAAAAGTTGATTTCATTGAGTTAGCAAGCCCCGCAATAATATTGGTTCCGTGTCCCGTGGTTGATGCTTCAGCAATTGCTCTCACCGCCTTAGAATTTTTAGAAGTGAAAAACTCGGTTATGATAACCATTCCGAAAGTAACCACAATCCCTATAAGCATTGTGAAGTAAAGATTTAGTGTGGGAGCTATAAAGTAAAAGATCACCCCGGCCAAGATTGACGCAGCCGCAAGTCCTTTGTATAGTGCCGGCATGATTTTTTTATCTTTCCCAAGAATTACAAAGAAAGTTCCGAATATTGAGGCTACAATTGCCCCCGATCCTATCAGAAGGGGTAATGCCGCATCTTTTCCCAAAAGGATGGCCGCAACTGTTGTAACTACATAGGTTTCAAAAAGGTCGGCCGCCATTCCGGCGTCGTCTCCGACATTATCTCCAACAAGATCGGCAATAACTCCGGGGTTTCTGGGATCATCCTCGGGAATTCCAGCCTCAAGCTTACCCACCATATCAGTCCCCACATCGGCTCCTTTGGTATATATTCCCCCGCCAAGCCTGGCAAAGACAGAAATAAGCGATCCCCCGAATCCTAGCGCAACAAGCGGGGTGAGATCGGGGCTTCCAGACATGAGATAGAAAGTTCCGGCAACCGACAAAAGCGCCAAACCCGAAACTAAAAGTCCGGTTACGCTTCCTCCGCCAAAGGCAACGGTCAATGCTTTCTGAAGTCCGCTTTTGGCTGCCTCTGTAGTTCTAACGTTTGCCCGGACGGCTACGTTCATTCCTATAAACCCGGCCAAGGCCGAGAATACGGCACCAATTAAAAAGGCCAAAGATGAAACTCCACCGAGAGCAAAATATAAAAGAGCGGCGATCGCAACGGCAATCATCCCAACCACTTTATATTGTCTTTTGAGATAGGCTTGGGCCCCTTCCGCGATTGCGTCGCTTATAGCAATCATATTGGGAGTTCCTTTGGGAAGCCTTAAAATAATTACAGTTTGGATAAATCCGTAAATGACGGCTGCAAGTCCCGCGAAAACCGAAATGGTCAAATAATTCATAATCCTAAAGGAATTCTAGATTTAAATTTTGATATTTTCAATACCTAGTTGACACTGCTATATATCAAGCGTTGCCAGCTTTGCATGAGTCTGAATATATTTCTTTCTTGGAGGAACCTCTTCTCCCATGAGCATTTCAAACATATTACTTGCCACTTCAGCGTCGGCTACATTAATCTGCTTTAAAATTCTTCTGGTGGGGTCCATGGTTGTTTCCCAAAGTTGAGTAGGATTCATCTCCCCAAGACCTTTATAACGTTGAACGGTATATTTTGCGTCTCCTATGCTTTTCAGTACCTCGGCCTGTTCCTCGTCTGAATAAGCATAGTGAGCAACTTTTCCCGAGGTAACTTTATAAAGAGGGGGAAGAGCCGCATAAAGAAATCCGCGGGAGATTATTTCCGGCATGTGCCGATAGAAGAATGTTAATAGAAGTGCCTTTATATGCCCTCCGTCTACGTCGGCATCCGTCATCATAATAACCCTGTGGTATCTGATCTTGTCATAGTTCAGGGAATCCCCGATTCCGGCGCCGAGTGCTACTATCAGATTTTTTATTTCCTCGGATTTAACAAGCCGGTCGAGGTGGGCCCGCTCGGTATTCAGGATTTTTCCGCCCAAGGGAAGGATCGCCTGGTAGCTTCTGTTGCGTCCTCCCTTAGCGCTTCCGCCAGCGCTCGGACCCTCTACTATATATAGTTCTGAAATTGAGGGGTCAGTACTTTGGCAGTCAGCCAGAATTCCGGGTAGAGCCGATCCCTCTAAGGCTCCTTTCCGAAGGACCGCGTCTTTGGCGGCCCTTGCGGCAAGCCTTGCCCGCGCCGCAAGCATTATTTTTTCCACAATTTTTTTGGCATCAGCGGGGTGCTCCTCAAAATAGGTATCAAGGCCCTCCTTTACGGCAGTTGCAACAAAACCCTGAATTTCGGGATTATTGAGTTTAGCTTTAGTTTGAGATTCAAATTGAAGTGACTCTGAAGGCATCTTTACATAAACTATTGCGGTCAAACCTTCCTTCATGTCGTCCCCTGTTAGTCCGGCTTCTTCTTTGGCATTGCCATTCTGGAGCCTCTTATAATAGTCTGTAATTGCCCGGGTCAAAGCAATTCTAAATCCGGTTACATGGGTTCCGCCATCTGTCGTATAAATTCCGTTTACAAACCCTTTTACATTTTCGTTATACGAGTCCGAATACTGAAGAGCCACCTCGCTCGAAATATCCCCTGTTGACTTTGAAAAGTAGATTGCTTCGGTTAAGACGTCCTTACCCCTATTGGAATGAGCGACAAGCGATTTTATTCCGCCTTCAAAATAGAATGATGCCTCATCTCCGTCAGATTCATCCTGAAAATGGAAAGTCAATCCCGCCACAAGATAGGCCCGATCGCGGAGCAAGTTTTTAACTTTATTATTTTCAAATTTAATGTCGCCGAAAATCGGCTTGTCCGGCATGAATGTCGTAATTGTTCCGGTATCCCCTTTTTTGAATTTAATACCCCAGTCCTCAAGTTGTTTGGGGGTTGCTTCAGAGACCTTTTTGAGGGGTTTCCCCTGTTTATATTCCTGATAGTAGGCTTTGCCGTCTCTCAAAACTACCACCCGGAAGTATGAGGAAAGTGCGTTAACTACAGATGCCCCTACTCCGTGAAGCCCACCTGACACTTTATATGCTCCCCCTCCGAACTTTCCACCCGCATGAAGCTTGGTCATGGTTAGTTCAAGCGCGGATACCCCGCTTTTATGTTTCTCAACCGGGATTCCCCTGCCGTTATCGCGTACCGTTGCCGTTCCGTCTTCCCCAAGCGTTACCCAGATTGTATCGGCAACACCGGCAAAGCTTTCATCGACGGAATTATCAATAATTTCTCTTAAGCATTCATGAAGCCCGCGGGTATCGGTTGAACCGATATACATTCCGGGCCGCTTTCTGACCGGCTCCAAGCCTTCAAGGACTTGGATTTGTTCTGCTGTATATTCGTTTTTAGGCATAATGAATGGCTAAATTGGCAAGCTGTAGAGCAATGTTTCCGTTTGCTTTGATTCTCCCCAAGGTTTTAATTAATAGCTCCATATTTGTTAAATTCCCCGTCTCGTGTAGACAAAAAATAAGGCTCTCAATGAAACCGATTGCCTTATTCCTATCTCTTATTTTATCAAAAAATGCCATCCTTTGACCAGTAGAGAAACCTAAAAACTCATTTACATCCCCATCTCTAACAATTTGCGGTAAACCGATAGTTGTCTTAATAATTTGGCATCTGGAAACGATTGTCGGCAGAACTTTTCTGGTAGTTGGTGCGGTTAGGGCAAAGTAGACATTCTCTTGAGGTTCCTCCAGATTTTTCAAAAATGCGTTAACCGCTTCGTCCCCGGCTTGGTGGATATCTCTTGAAACGATAAGGGTTGGTTTGTCAAAGCTTAACCTGATTAGATTATTCAAATTTCTGGTATCTTCAATTTTTGCAATGGGAAATTCCAGAATTTTGGTCTTTAATTTTTCGGCCAATTCATCGATTTTCCGAACCATAAATTCTCCACTATTTCCTATAATTAAGTACGCATGCATGCCGGAAATTATGATATCATAAATTAATGCCTGCACAACCTGTCCAGACAAGTGTTCCTGATTCCGGGGGTACCCTGGCCGATGTTTTGGTGACCATTGGAGCCCTCGATAAAGCCCGGGCCGAACAGGTGAAATTGGCCGAAGTCCAATCAGGAAGCACCCAGGAAGATATTATCAGAAAAGGAAGTCTGGTACCCGAGGAAAAATTGGTTCAAGCCAAGGCCCAGCTTTATAACATTCCTTATATTGATTTGTCTACCGCTCCCATTGCTCCGAGCGCCCTGGCCTCCCTTCCTTCCGAAGTTGCCGAGAGATTTAAGGTTTTTCCCATAAATATTGAAAGGAAAGACAAAAGCTTGAGTCTTGCCATGGCAGATCCCTTGGATCTATCCGCAATTGAATTTATTGAGCAAAAAACGGGACTTCATGTTAAGCCTTTTGCCGCGGAACCTTCTAAAATCGATGACTTTATTCAAAACCGCTATACAAGTTCCCTAACCCAGGAAGTTACCGAGGCACTAAAAGATGTTGCTCCCGAGAAAGAAACGGTTAAGACGGTATCTATAAGTAAGGGAGGATTCATTCGTGAGGAAAAGATTGCAGAAATTGTAAGCCAAATACTCGACTTTGCCATCAAGTCCAGGGCTTCGGATGTTCATATAGAGCCCCAGGAAAAGTCAACCAGAGTAAGATACCGAATTGACGGAATTTTACAGGAGAAGCTTAATATTCCCCGCGAGCTTCAGGACTCTCTGGTTTCAAGGATAAAAATTTTAAGCGGGATGAAAATTGACGAAAAAAGAATTCCCCAGGACGGCAGATTTAATTTTAAAGGCAGCGAGGAAGAAGTTGACCTTCGTATTTCGTCTCTTCCCACGACCTGGGGAGAAAAAGTTGTCATGAGGCTTCTTAAAAAATCCGGTGGTGTTCCCTCTTTACCCGAGCTCGGGCTTAGGGGCCGCGGCTTAAAAAATCTCCAGGACGCAATTTTGCGCCCACACGGAATAATTTTAATTTGCGGACCGACCGGAAGCGGAAAAACAACGACTCTATACTCCGTTTTGTCGCAGCTTGATACTCCAAAGGTGAATATTGTCACTCTTGAAGACCCTGTTGAGTACAAGATTCCGGGGGTTAATCAGGTTCAAATAAATCCCGGAGTGGGTCTGACCTTTGCCTCGGGCTTGAGATCTTTTCTTAGACAGGATCCTAACATCATTCTCGTTGGAGAAATCAGAGACCGGGAGACCGCAGATCTTGCCATTCAGGCGTCCCTTACAGGACACTTGGTTTTTTCAACACTTCACACAAATGACGCGTCCGGGGCTCTTCCCAGGCTTCTTGATATGGGGGCTGAACCGTATCTTCTGGCTTCCTCAATGACCTGTATTGTTGCCCAGCGTGTGGTCAGGAAAATTCATGATGATTGTAAAGAAGCGTATGCTCCCGAGCAAAAGATTGTCGAGGAAATGAAGAAAGAGCTCGGAAATTTATGGCAACCTCAAGGAGAAGTCAAATTATATAAAGGCAAGGGAGACCCCGAATGCGGCAATTCGGGATACTTGGGAAGAATCGGAATTTTTGAAACTATTCCCGTTACCGAAAAAATCGGGAAACTTATTTTGGAACGGGCAAGCGCCGGGGCTATCGGTACACAGGCGAGTGAGGAAGGAATGATTAGCCTTAAGCAGGACGGGTACTTGAAGGTTTCTGAAGGAATCACTACAGTGGAAGAGGTGCTCCGCGTAGCCCAAGAATAATATGGATATCAAACAGCTCCTGCAAAATGTAGTAGACACCAAAGCCAGTGATTTACATCTGATCACCGGAATTCCTCCTACCATCCGAATTGACGGGGAACTGATGGTTGTTCCCAATGAAGGGGTCTTAACGCCCGATGCAATCGGAGAACTTCTTAAGCAGGTTCTGGCCAGCGAGGCTTTGGAAAGGCTTGCGGTAAACAAAGAAATTGATTTCTCACTCCCATTCTCGGATAAAGCCAGGTTCAGAGTTAATGCCTATACTCAAAAAGGTACCGTTGCCGCGGCTTTTAGAAGGATTCCTTTGGATATTCCGGGAGTTGACAGCCTGGGGCTTCCCAAAATTCTCCACTCCTTTACAAACCTGCGTCAGGGATTTGTACTTGTCACAGGGCCAACCGGGCACGGAAAAAGTACAACCCTTGCAGCAATGCTAAATGAAATCAATCAGACTCGTGGGGCTCATATAGTTACAATTGAAGACCCGGTTGAGTTTGTATTTAAGCCTGTCAAATCAATTATTTCCCAGAGAGAAATGCATGGAGATACACACTCCTGGCAGGTTGCACTAAGAAGCGTACTTCGGGAAGACCCGGATGTGGTTCTTGTCGGAGAAATGCGGGATTACGAGACTATTGCGGCGGCCTTAACGGTTGCAGAAACCGGGCATTTGGTTTTTGCTACTCTGCACACAAATTCAGCAGCTCAAACAATTGACAGAATTGTCGATGTCTTTCCTGAAGAGCAGCAGCGCCAGGTAAGGCTTCAGCTTTCAAATGTCATTGAGGCGGTATTCTCCCAAAGACTTATTCCGGGAACCGCCAAAGGTAGGGTTGTTGCCTATGAAGTTATGCTTGGAACAACCGCAATCAAAACGGCAATCCGGGAGGGTAAAACCCATCAGATAGAAAGCGTTCTCGAAACTTCCCAGGAGGTCGGAATGAGCACCTTGGAAAGAAGCCTTGCGGATCATGTCAAGCGCGGAACAATTTCTCTTGAGATTGCTCAAAGCTGGTCACTCCGTCCGGAAGAACTTTCTAGACTCGTTAAAAGCGTATAGGTATGAACAGGTTTAATTACAAGGCCAAGGATAAAAGCGGCAAACTTGTTACCGGGGAGGTTGAGGCAGCTAACATGAGCGAGGCTGCGAAACTCGTTCATAATAAAGGCTTTTACGTGATTTCTATCACGCCTAAAATTGACTCCCCTATTTCTATTATTAAGAACCTTAGGGAAAGGATCACACCCAGGGATGTTGCTACATTTACGAGACAGCTATCAACGATGATAAATGCGGGGCTTCCTATAACTGAGGCTCTTCTCATTTTGAGATCTCAATCAAAAGGGTCAATGCAAAAAATTGTTGCCCAGATTCTGGCCGATGTTGAAGCCGGTGAACCCCTCTCGGCTTCAATCGAAAAACATCCCAAAATTTTTTCAAAAACCTATATTGCTCTTGTTAAATCAGGCGAGGTCGGAGGGGTAATGGATGCGGTACTAGCCAGACTTGCGGACAATCTGGAAAAGCAGGAAGAATTTAACGGCAAAGTCAAAGGGGCGCTCATCTACCCGGCAATAATTGTTGTCGGAATGGTAATAGTGGCTTTTGTAATGATGATATTTGTCATCCCCCGCCTGACTTCCCTTTATTCGGAATTTAATGCCACACTTCCCCTTCCCACGCGGATTTTGATAGGTATTTCCAGTTTCCTTATCAAGTTTTGGCCCGTCCTTCTGGTACTTGCCGGTTTAGGCTATTATATTTTTACTTTATATAAGCAAACTAAAGACGGCAGAAGAAAAATTGATGAGCTAAGATTTAAAATACCGGTTTTTGGGGAACTCCAAAGACAAATAATTTTAACGGAGCTGACGAGGACACTATCTTTGATGGTCGGAAGCGGTGTTTCGATTCTGGAAGCTCTTAATATCACAAGTGAGGTTGTCGGAAATGTAACCGTCTCTGAGGCCTTAAAAGATTCCGCCAAGCAGGTGGAAAAAGGTTTCCCTATCGCCTACTCATTTGGCAAGCACCCCGACGCCTTTCCCTTTCTTCTTTCGCAAATGGTTGCGGTTGGCGAGGAAACCGGAAAAATGGACGAGGTCCTGACCAAAATCAGTCATATTTTTGAGGTTGAAAGCGATGAGAAAGTTAAGGGATTGACGGCTGCAATTGAACCTATTGTAATGGTCATTTTGGGGCTTGGGGTTGGATTTCTGGTTATTGCCGTAATCCTACCTATATACAACTTGACAAGCCAGTTTTGATGATTAATACTGAATATAGATGAGAAAGTACCTGACCCGCGGATTTACACTAGTAGAGCTTCTGATCGTTATCGGCCTCCTTGGCGCCATCGCCTTGATTGTTATCGCAGCAATTAACCCGATTGAGCAAGCCAATAGGGCCCGTGATGCACGTTTCAAGGCGGATGGGGGTCAGTTAATTTCTGCAATAGAGAGATATTATGCAGCGCATAGTGCATTCCCATGGGAAGGTTGTGCCGCAGTGGGGTGTACTACAGCCTCGGATGATGAATTTGCTTTCCTAATGGCTGGAAGTGAAGCGGTTGGTCTTTGCGGGAGTTCGTGTTCCGTTCCGGGGCTTTTGATTGACAATGACGAACTGAAGACGGAATTTTTAGGCCGCGACTGGGCTACCGCAATAACGGCTGATAAGCAAATTATGATAGGCAAGGCAGGAACTTCCGCGTCCAGCGTTTATGCTTGTTTTATTCCCCTTTCAAAGTCTGAGCGCGACAAGGCTGCAAAAGCGGTTCCCAGTAAAGTGCGCAGTCTTACCTTTGAGGCAAACGGCACTATAAGTATTAATGGCGCCTGTACGACGGGAGCAGGTACAAATTGGGTAGATGACGCCTGTTATGTTTGCATTCCCGAATAGGATTCTTCTTGGATTTTTCGGACTCGCCTTCGGATCGTTTATTTCAGGTTTGTCTTACCGCTATCCAAGAAGGCTGTCCAATCTGAAAGGCAGATCCTTTTGCGATAATTGTAAAAAACGGATTTCATGGTATGACAATATTCCTCTATTCTCATTTTTACTTCTTGGCGGGAAATGCAGAAACTGTAAAAAACGGATTTCATGGCGTTATCCCCTGATAGAACTCTCTACCGCAATCGGATTTTCCCTTATTGGCTTTAATATTTATTCTTTATTAATTTTCTCCTTATTGGAAATAATTTTCATTATTGATTTTGAACATAAGATAATACCTGACACATTTGTTTTTTTGGGAATGTTTATTTCAATTTTCAATTACCAATTTTCAATTTACAATTCGCTGCTGGCAGGTTTTATTGCCGCGGCCTTTCTTCTCTTTATTCATTTGCTGACCAAAGGGCGCGGGATGGGACTTGGAGATGTTAAATTCGCTGTTCTGGGGGGGGTGTTGGTCGGCCTTAGATTTACTGGTTTATGGATGCTCTTAGCTTTCTTGACAGGGGGAATTACCGGAATCATACTGATTTTAATGAAGCGTGCGGGGCTAAAAGACCAAATCGCTTTTGGCCCGTTTCTTGTCCTGGCAATTCCGGTCACATTAATATGCGGAGAAAAAATAATCTCGGTCTTACTCTAGTTGAGTTGATAATTGTTGTTGTAATAATTGCGATGCTGGTTTTAATCGCAATTGCTTATTTCCGCGGCCAGATTTTTAAGGGGCGGGACGCCAGAAGAAAGGCCGACATCAATAGAATCCAGATCGCAATTGAAGAATACGAAAAAGATCATAATTGTTATCCCCCGCCAGACCTTCTTCTATGCGATCCCGGGACAGGACTCAGGCCCTACATTGACAAAATTCCCTGTGATCCTGAAACAGGCGAAGATTATGTTTACGATAAAGACCCTAATTCTTGTGCGGGGTGGTACAGGATTTTTACCAATCTGGAAAACACAAGTGATGATAATATTACAGCAAATGTGGGACCGGGTGGCAGCTATAATTACTATGCAAGCAGTCCCAATGCCCCTGCTGGACAGTATTCTGAAGGCGGCGGCTTTTATGGTTGTAAAGGCGGAAGCTGTGTTTCGCTTTATTGGGATAATTCAAGGCCGGGTCCGGAATGCGATCCCAACTACTCGTCACTTAATATTTGCAATAATTACGCGGATTGCAGTAGTGATTGTGTTCCCTGGAAATAGCCTAGATGAAACCTTTTACAAAGAGTGAGTTAATTGGCCTTTTCCTGATATCGTTAGTCTTAATCGCGGTTTCTGCACCCAATTTTGTGGCAAGTATTAGGCGTGCCAGGGATCAGGTTAGACGCGATGATATGGGTGCGATTCAGACCGGGTTGTCCGAATATATAAACGATTTCGGGTCATTTCCTGTAGGTTCTCCGAACGGCAGGATTATGGCCTGCAAGGATCCTGGGGATAAGGTTGAGGTAGATGCGAAAGGCAGACTTATCGTGAACCTAATCCCCTGTGAATGGGGGCGCGATTCAATTCTTGATTTGACCCCCGATAGCCGCAAAGTCTATCTTGATAAAATTCCCGGAGACCCCGATACTAAAAAGGGAGTAAATTATGTCTATTTTTCGGACGGAAAACGCTACCAGATCTTTTCGTCTTTTGAGGTTGAAGGACAGGCAGAGATTGATCCCAGGATTACCGCCAGGAACATTAGCTGCGGAGAGAGAATTTGCAATGTGGGTAGGAGCTATGGTAGCCCGATAGATAAATCCATAGAAGAATATGTACAGGAAATTAATCAGTAAAAACGGTTTTACCTTGGTTGAGCTTTTGGTAGTGATTGCGATTTTGGGAATTTTGGTTTCTATCGCCTTAGTTGCTTTTAGAAACTCACAAGGTCGCGGGCGGGACGCCCAGCGGAAATCGGATCTTAAACAAATCGCAAGCTCCGTGGAACTTTATTATTCGGACTACGGGAGGTACCCGGATGATTCAGGCGGGCTGATTCAGGGTTGCAGCGGAAATCCCTGTGCCTGGGGTTCGGGAAGTTTTACGGACGGCAAGACGATTTATTTTAAAGTTATGCCCAAAGATCCGAGCAGCTATTCATATTTCTACCGCGTTCCCGACCCACCCGCGAATCAAAAATTTCAACTTTTTGCATATCTGGAAAATACCGAAGATCAGAGTCTGATTTCTACTTCCTACCTCTGTGGAACTAAAACCTGCAATTTTTCCATCACCAGCCCAAACACTACACCGGGTGAGTAGTATGTAGTATATTGTATATATCATGAAAACTGCCAGAGGTTTTACCCTCATCGAACTACTTGTTGTTATATCCATTATCGGAATTCTTGCAGTTTTGGTTTCCGCCAATCTTAATGCGGCACGTTCCCGCGCCCGTGATGCCCAAAGAAAGTCTGATATGAAAAATACCCAGACAGCCTTGAGACTTTATTTCAACGATATGGCGGTTTATCCGGGAAACAATAGTTCGGGCCAGATACTAGGGTGCGGAGCGGCTGGAGCAACTTTATGCGATTGGGGGGAGGAATTTTCTGTGGGAAGCACGATTTACATGGTAAAGCTGCCCGAAGATCCCTTGCCCGGTCAGGTTTATAAATACGAGTTGGGTGCAGCCGGCGATACAATCACTCTCTCCGGGTGTCTGGAGAATGAAAGCGATGCCAGCGGGGTTAGTACAAGCGATACTACCTGGTGTCCCAGTGGTTGGATGTTTCAAATAAAATAATGGTAAAAAGAGGATTTACCCCCACACCAAACAATAGAGCGAGTTTATTAAAATATAATAAAAATGGTTTGGTGTGGGGGTTTACAATGATTGAACTTCTGGTTGTTATTTCCATTATCGGAATTTTAGCGGCAATGGTCACGGTTTCCTTTACCTCAAGCCAGAGACAGGCCAGAGATACAGAGAGAAAATCTGACCTTTCCCAATATAGAACTCAACTTGAGTCCTACGCCAACAGAAATAATGGGCTTTATACCGCAAGCGCCGCAAGTATCGGCATGTCAACTTTATGTTCATCTAATTATCTGGGTTTATCCGGATCAACGACCTGTCCCCTGGATCCGGGAGATCCTACCACTACTTATAGATACTGCACCGATGGAGCGCTTTCCGATGGCACCCCAGTAGCCACAAAATATGTTCTCTGGGCATCGCTTGAAAACGTGACCTCAACTTATTGGACTGTATGCTCTGACGGTAGAACCGGTACTTCGGTTACAGCTCCCGCCTGTGCCGGAAGCTTTAACTGCAATCTACCATGATATCTAAGTACAAAGTACAAAGTACAAAGTACTCAGCGTTTACGCTGATCGAACTTCTTGTGGTTATTTCCATTATTGGCATACTAATTGCTGTTTCCGTTTTCGGGCTTCAGGGTGCGCGTGAAACCTCAAGGGATTCGCGCAGGAAAGCCGACCTTGAGCAGATTAGAAGCGGAATTGAAATCTATAAATCTGATTGTAATGTCTACCCCGCGTCACTAACTGCCGGATCGGCCCTTAAAGGAGACGGGTCCGTACCGGCCTGCTCACTAAATAACACTTACATTACAGCCGTTCCCGACGATCCTACTACCCCCGGAAGGAACTATCTTTACTATTCGAATGGAACCATTTATGAAATTTGCGCTTCTTTGGAACAGGTGCAATCGGGTGGCACCGAACTTTGCGGCGGTTCTTCTACCTGCGGATCCGGCGCCCCATGTAATTACAAAGTGATTAATCCATGATATGTGTGAATTTTCAGTTTTCAATTTTCAGTTTTCAATCAAACCCAAATTTCTAAATTCCAAATTCGGAAAAATTTGTAAATTGATAATTGGTAATTGGAAATTTCAAAGTGGGTACACTTTGATAGAGATACTTGTGGGTCTTACCATAATCGGACTCCTTTTTGGATTTGGCTACGTAAGCTTTAGGGATTTTTCAAGACGCCAGGCGCTAACTGGAACGGCTAAAACTATTCAAGGTGATCTTAGGCTTGCTCAGGAGTTTGCCCTTGCCGGTCAAAAACCGGATGATTCGCTTTGTGACTCACCCAATACCCTCGATACTTACGGCTTTAATGTATATTCGGCCAGTCAGTATAAAATCGAGGCGTATTGCACGGGCGGAGTTTTGGGTATTGTCTATAAAGAGGTAAATTTATCCCCCGATATTTCTCTTTCAACTCCGTCAATAAACCCTATTAAATTTAAAGTACTGGGTACCGGAACCAATATTCCGGCCGGACAGGTTATAACAATTACCCTAACCCAAAGTGGAACAAATACTCAGGCGTCAGTTGTTGTGGGCTCGGGAGGAGAAATCAAATGAACAAAGGACAATCTCTTTTTGAAGTTGTTGTATCGCTTGCCATAAGTGCTCTCATAATTACGGCCGTCGTGTCTTTAGTAAGTAACTCAATCAGAAATGCAACCTTTTCCAAAAATAAAACTCTGGCTGCAAGATACGCAGAAAAAGCAACTGAATGGCTGCGCGGTGAGCGTGATAATGATCCGGCACTGTTCGTAACCAATGTTCAGACCTCACTAGGATCCCCGAGATGTTTTAATGATCTCTCTTGGAGCGGTATTGGTGCATGCTCTGATGGAGAGGTAATCCCAGACACAATCCTTACCCGCGAGATAACTTTCTCGGTAAGTCTTGTAAACGGAAAAGATATTACCCAGGCCGATGTGATAGTTTTTTGGAATGATGCCCAAGGGTATCATGAAGTAAGAAGCGCTACTAATTTTGGTGATTGGAGGCAAAGATGAAAAAAGGAATGTCCCTCCTTGAGATATTGATTGTTGTTGCGATTTTTGCGGTCTTAGGAATAATTGTCACAAGATCCATTATATTGAGTATTGGAGGATCCAAAAAAAGTGAATCCTTAGTCAAGGTTCGGGAGAACCTGGATTATTCACTGGGCGTAATTGAGCGGCAATTAAGAAACGCAGATTCGATTGTGGTTTGCCCAAACTCTTCAGATACTTCAACCATAAGCTATAAAGATAAGAATGGAGATACGGGCTCCTTTTCATGTATAGGTATGGGCGGAGCCGATCCCTATGTTGCCTCGGGTAGCGCCAGGCTTTCAAGTAATGCGATCAGAATTACGAGTTGTTCATTTGTTTGCACGATATCAAATTCGGTAAACCCCGATCTTGTAACGATATCGTTGGAAGCGGAAGATGCTGAAGCAACAGGTATTCAGCAATCTAAAGTAACAACAACAACCCAAGTTTATTTGAGAAACTACTGATTAGTCTCTTTTAATTGCGTGAATTTTAGGCCAGTTTTTCTTGTTTCTCCAACAACTGACGCAATATAGATTTCTCCAGTTTATCCTAATAGGGTCATCGGTCTCTTTTTTACAAATATCGCAGAAATATTTTGTTGACATTGAGAAAGTAAATTTTAACAAAGCCCACGACTATTATGTCAATTACCACATGTAGAGTTTCGTTGTATAAGCACCCACCATCAATAACATTACTTTGACTTATTTAATTTTCTAAAACCACCTTTCCCCGTCTGTAGAAGAATGAGGCCTGATCCGGGCGGTCAAAAAATCCAGTTTCTCCTAAAAGCGAAAAACCATTTGACGGAATGTCATTGGTAAACACTACAGGAGCCGAAAAGTTAATGCTCTCGTCTTTGTTAAAGATCATTAAATTTAAAACCGCTAGATAACGGGTTAGTTTTAGACTTTTTTCGCCAATCCCTCTAAATTCTACAGGTTTATCCATATTCAAATTTAATCCGAAATCTTTGGCGATGGATAGAGGAAAAACATTAAAATCTGCACCTGAATCTATGAGAGCCGGAACGTTTACGGCAGAATTTTTATAAGAAAGCTTAGCGGGGAAAAGCATTATTTGATCAGGGGCAAATTAAATAGTTCTTGAAAATTATGAAAAACTGTTAAGCTTGGCAAGGCGCATAGATTCTTTGTGGAAAAAATCCTTAACTTCTTCCCATGATGTTTTGATTAACATTTTTGGAAGATTGTCATTCTCAGCATCAACAAAGTAATCAAAGCTTCTTATTAAATGATATAGCTTACCTTCTAAATCCCCGTATTTTTGATCATAGAACAAGAACATGTCATCAAGGGAATAATTTTTGGATAGAAAAAAAAGATCAATAAAATCTCTTTTTGTTCCCCTATCCCCAAGGGCTGCTATTTTCATGGCCGCTATATCTTTTAGATCAAGTACATTAATCCCCATAAATTTGTGAGTATTGGTAAGCAGGGGGTATTTATAGTAAAACAGACTGAACTTTGTTTTTCCTACCATTCCCCAAACGGTTCTCCACGTCTTTCCCTCTTGTTTAAATTCAGGTAGACGGCTTAAATCTTGAGATAGAATATTTTCATCAAGCTCTTCTTTTGTAAAGAAGTCTAGATCAACCGAAATTCTATGTCCTAGGTGAAGCGCCAACGCGGTTCCTCCTGCTAAATACGCGTTTTTAATGATGGGTATATCTGAAACTAGCTCGATAGCCCGAACTGTATCGGAGAGTAGGGTTTTTGTAAACATAATATTTTTGAGCGATCAAGATTATATACATCAGCCCAAAAATTAGCAGTCTTTTGGGACAGATCGCGGCTTATAAGTATTGTTTTTTTAATCCGACCTTTTGGATAATAGCTGATAACCCACTTTAAAGCTTTTGTGTTTCCTCTGTCTAAAACCCTTTTAATTATAAACTCAGGGTTTTTAGATAAATCCAAACTAGAAAAGTCTACATCCCAAAAATAAGGTTCGAAAAATGAAGGAAGTTTCTTTATTTTCACCCCTAATTATACCATTACGGGGCCACTTCTTTCCAGTTAATCTTTCTTACACCGAGTCTAGCCGGGAAAAGCATTATTTGGTCAGGGGCAAATTCAAAAAACTCGGCCGGAGTATTTGAATTTGCAATCCCCAGATCTCTTTGCAGGTCAACCTTGTCGTAACCGGTAACTGATCCCCTCACCCTTAATTGAATTGCTGATAATCCTGTCCTAAACTGGGCATCTGCTTCATAAATTCCTTCAAGGTTCGGGCTTGCCCCGCCCCCGACAGTCGGATCGATCAATATATTTCCTTTATTGCCGTCAGAGTTTTTCCCGACCATTACCATGAAAAAACCCTGGCCGTCAGTTAAGTTAATCGGAGCATTTATATAAAAGTCAGCGGAATCAACCAGAAGAATCACCTTTCTTGAAAGTAGATTTAATGCTGATGTTAAACTAAGATCAAGCCCCCCGACTCCGTCGAATTTATACCAGTAGTATCCGTATTGGGGGGACCCCTGAGTAGTAAGAGCCGAGACCAAACCCGCGGAGTCAACCGGTGTAGGAATAATATCCGCCGGGATCTGGTTATTGAAAAACTGATAGTCATATACTTTTAAATCGAGATTGTCGCTATCGGCGATCCAGCCAAACCCGGGAGGAGAGACATTGGCGCCTGTCAGATCGGTTGAGGCTGTATATGAAGGAACTCCCGGATATCCCCCGGACCCCGCAATGTCAAAGTAGCTTCCTCCCGGAACCTCACTATTTAGATCTCCGTTTGAACTGATATCAGAGTCTTGTACCTGCCACCAAGCACCGGGAGGAGTGACAGTAATACTAACCGGTTGAGAGAAGCAGGGAGAGATATTTCCGAAATCAACAAAATTAAGAGTACCAAGCATGTTTGCTGTACCCACGCCGATTCCTGTAACAGTTGTTCCATAGGGTCCGGTAGAATCGTCGACGGGGTTGCGGCTGAATGTTCCTCCCCCGCCTGACGAAAATCCAATATTGGCAATTGCGCTTGATCCTGCGACCAGGCTTGTTACCGGAGCACTCTCATTTAACTGAAGTGAAAGCGAAGACGGAGTAAGATCGCAAGACGATACATTAGGTTCAAGTGTGGATTGGTAGCAGATGGAACTCTGAAAATTCATCACTTCCCAGTAGTAGACGGTATTTGGAGCAAGAAGGTTATCGATAAAAAATGTGGCTTGCTCGGGGGTTAGCGGTACTGTGCCAGCATCCTTTCTAACTGGG
>Ga0209518_1000643_pt1 | contig 43435 bp, 72 predicted proteins | sample RifGroB1_FD_183993 | JGI IMG/M metagenome (GOLD analysis project Ga0209518, IMG submission 183993) | Groundwater microbial communities from Rifle, Colorado, USA - Groundwater B1 (SPAdes) (version 2) | ecosystem: Environmental > Aquatic > Deep subsurface > Groundwater | place: Rifle, Colorado...
GGGGGGGGGGTGGGGCAGTTCATCAGGATATGGGGGCGGCCCTCCTATGACGCCGCCGAGCGCTCGTCCGCCAACACAAGTTAGTGGGTTTCGGTCTCCCTACGGATATCGCGGGAATGGTTCTGGCGGGAGTGCGTACTAGATGCTCGTCGCGGCCGTCGAACCCGTTGAGATCGACCGCGAACCCGTGCGGTTCCTCTCCATCGTCGAGGCCCCGAAGTACCAGTTCCCGCTTCGGCCGATCCCGAATTCCTGGTGGACACCTGCCAAAATGGCACAAACGTGGGAGCGGATCTCGGGGTATCCCTACATGCTCGCGGACCTCGTCAAGAAGCAGAAGGAGGCTTTCGCGAAGGGAACGGTGTCCGGAGATATCCGCTGGTTCGAACTCGGGGGCGGGGCCGGCTACGCCCACGTTTTCAACCGGCAGGAGGATGGGACCGCCGACCTGAACTTCGAGTTCGTCGGGGACCACCGGGCCTTCCTGAAGAAGTACGGCGACGGGCGGGAATGTCTGGATCTGAGCGTCACGGCAATCATGCGATGGCTGAAGCTGCGGAAACTCCGGGCGTTCGTGGTTGCGGCGAACGGGGCCTCGGTGGCGATGACGAAGCGGTGTGGATTCCAGCAGGAAGGGTACCTGCGGCAAGAGTGGATCGTGAACGGGCAGCCTGAAGACGTGATCGTGTTCGGGCGGCTTGCGGAGGCGACATGGCAGACGAGGTGACGTACACCGGCCCATCCGAAGAACTCATGGAAGCCATGATGCAGTACTACCTGGCCCGCATCGGGAAGCCAAAGGACATGTACCCGGGGCAGCTCCGGGCGGGCAGGAGCCCTGCTCAGGGGATGGCTCAGGCGCTGATGATGCAGCGGTATTCGAGTGGTGGTCCGCAGTCGTGGAACACCACGAGGGGGTTCTTGGACAAGTACGGGAGCGGGACGCAGCGAGGCGGTGGCGGTGGTGGCGGTCGAGGTGGCGGAGGGATTCCGCCCTGGATGTTGCAGGCGATGATGAGCCGCGGTGGCGGACAGGGCGGACCGCAGGGCGGGCAAGGGGGGTACTAGGTCATGCAAGTCGGGCACAACCGCAGGAGAGGTGATCCGGACTTTGGTGGTAGTGCGCTGGGGTATGGGAGTCTTGAGGACATTTGGGACTGGATCGAAACTAATTCCAAGGTCGGGAACGAGCTGACCCAGTGGAACGCCAGGAAGCGGAAGGAATACCAAGACTACCTCGACAAGTGGTACGAGGAGCATCCCAACGAGCCGCCTCCCGACCCCGGTAAGGATGTGGATCCCGGGATGGGACCCGGCGAGTATGACGACCCCGCGGAGAAGCCGTGGTCGTGGAAGGATGTGCTCAGTTGGATTGCTTCGACGGGGAAAGACGTGCTCCGTGGCGACTGGCTTGGCGCCGGGGAGCAGATCTGGGACGCTATTGCTGGCGCAGACATCGACTGGGATTCCATCGAACGGGCTCTCAAGGGCAAGGGCTTGACGCCCGAAGACATCGCGAACGCCCGCGATCAGTTTGACCAGTACAGGAAAGACTCCGACGCTCGTTTCAAAAACCGTCGCGGGAACGAGCCTGGGTCTCCTGGCGAAGAAGAGACCGATCCGAACAATCCCGGCGGTGGTGCGGGTGGTGTCGGGACACCTCGCGATGGCGGTGTTAGGCCGGATGGCGGCGGTGGTGGGAACTACGACTTCACCCCGAACTGGGATCCGAGAGACCCGTCGACATGGCCGGCTCAGATGGGCAACACCGACTACGGGTGGGGCGATGCCGCGCAGCAGTACGGCCCGATGTTGAATCTCCCCGGAATGGGAGGGGGCGGCGGAAATCCTTTCATGAACGGAGGCGGCGACATGGGCGCTGGAGGGGGCAACTACGGCGGTGGCTACGACCAGGGGGGAGGCAACTATGCTGGAGGCGGTGGCAATATGGGCTGGGGTGGTGGTGGCGGCGGTAACGCTGGTCCTGATCCTTACTACGGAGTGCCGGGAGGAGGAGACCCGCGATACCAGCAAAGGCGACCCGACTTCCGAGGATCGCGAGACCTAGACCGGCTCGCCTACTCGTCGGAGAACCGGCCGAACGCGACCATCGATTTCGAACGGAATCCGTTCTCGCAGCAGTATGGGTACGGCGGCCAGATGGTGAAGTACAACGAGATGCCGCAGTTCCAGGCGGCGTCCGCTCAGATCGACGAGCAGACCGAGCAGGAGATCGCCCAGCAGGCCGAGGATTTCGGTGGTTCCGGGATGCGCTGGTCGAGCGCCCTTGCCGACGCGATGGGGAAGACCCGCCGAGGGGCAGCCGCGGACAAGAACAAGCTCATGCTCGACATGGACCGGGAAGAGTCTCAGAAGGCGTGGGAACGGCAGATGCAGGAAGCCGGCCAGATGCGCGAAGACTACATGGGCCAGACCGGACTCGACTGGGACGTGGCGAGAACGAAGGGCCAGCTCCAGAATCAGATGGGGAACCAGACGTTCCAGAACGTCATGGGTCTCGACGCCCAGCGCTTCGACCAGAATCGCTACTTCCAGGACAGGGACTACCGGGAGTATGTCGACCAGTATGGTCGCCAGAACGACATGGAACAGCGGTCGTATGGGCGCTGGCTCACGAACGACCAGAACGAATTCCAGCGTCAACAGGAAGCGGCGATGCTGGCGATGCAGCTCGGAGGGCAGGAGAATCAGTACGGTCGCGACCTCTTCCAGGATCTTTGGGGGATGGGGAGGGATGAGCGTGGGATGGAGAACGCGGACAACGAGGCGCTCTATCGGGAATGGCTGCGGGCTCAGGGCGGATGGGATCAGGAGATCGGTGGTTTCACCGGCGGAGGGGCGGGTGGCCCACAGTTCAAGGCGCCGGGTGGGAAGTGGTGGGAAGATCCGAGGATTTGGGAGGCGATTGGTGGGGTCGTCGGTGGATACTTCGGAGACGAGGGAGAGTAGCGCATGGCTCTGAAACTCCTTGGAGGTTCTTCTCCTGGGCCAATCTGGCAGGACGAGAGCCCATTCGTCGGTGCGTTCTCGGCGCTCATGAGTGGGATGACGGCGGCGGAGGAGAAGCGCTGGCGGAGGAAGATCGAGAAAGAGCGTTTGGCGATGGAAAAGGAATCGCGTCAGGCGCTCAAAGAGCAGCGCGAGGCGCAGGCGGAGGATCGGAAGTTCCAGACCGCCGAACGCCAGCGGAAAGCGGAGGAAGAGGCGGGGCTCCAGAGAGGTATCGAGTTGTTCAACAGGGCCGAGGACCCAACCCAGATCGGCCCGACGGCAGGAACGTTCCAGAAGGCTCAGATGGGTCCCGGGATCGCTTCAAAACTCATGTTCCGCGATCAAAATCTGACCGGTCCTGAGATCGAAAATATCGAGTCTCGCTACGATCCGGCGGCACACGTCAAACGACAGAGAGAGTCGGAGGCCAAGGCCAAGGCGGTTCGTGACGCCAAGCGCCAGGAGGCCGCAGACAAGAGCGCCGCGGGAGTGGCGGAGTACGGGCAGAAACGCCGGCTTGACGAAAGTCTGATTCGGAGTAGGCCCCTGAAGACGCCCCCCGAACTGACAAAGGCACTGGAATCACTCAACCAGCTGAAACTGCAACGAGTAAAAATTGCCGGGGCGAAACCGCCGGCTTCGGCGATGGGCGTTACTGACCCGGAAGTGAGCGCAGGCTGGATGCAGAAGTGGAACAACCAGAAGGAGACGGCCCTGCGAACAGTGGATGCAGAGATCGCAAAGGCGGCCAAGCTGGTTGAGGCCCTCAGAGGAGGGTTGCCAGCCAACTACTCGGAGGAGACTCCGTCGGGGCCGCCGATAGAACCACCCGGCGAGTATGACGAAGAGTTGGCGAAGATCGACGCTGCTCTCTAAAGATCATGGCTGATCCGATTCTGCTCTTCCAGGAGTACAAGGCCACCAACGATCCGGAGGTGAAGCGTCGGCTTGCCGAGTGGATGCGGGCGAACAAGGGTACGGTCAGAGGCAAGGCGTTCGATGACCTTCTCGCTGGGATGGGGAAGGATCAGATCGGCAAGACCGAAGGGCCGACGCTGAAGAGCCGCATGACCGAGGGGGCTGGGCCAACGATGCCCACGGCGGAGTCGATGCGCGAGGGCACGAAGTCGGTTTTTGGACGGATGGCCGCCGACTATGCTCTGGAGCCATATGCGTCCGCCGCAAGTGGGCTAGGAGAGATGGCACAGCGGAGCACCCTCCCTCGCCAAGTCGGGAAGTTCCTTTCTCAGCAGGGAGACATCGCCAGGGAGCAGGCGGAGGCGATCCGAGGCGAACCACTTCCGGGGATGGTCCCCGAACTTGCGTATCAGGCGGTCTCTGGCCTTGGGGCGATGCCGGCGATTCACGCGAAGTTCCAGCCGTTGACATCCGTCGCAACGAAGGCGTTGGGGAAGGGGCTGCCGGCTTCGATGGCTGGAGCGGGTGCCACGGAATACCTCTCTCACATAGCGGGTGGCCAGTCGGACGAAGATGCCGTTCTCGCAGGGGCTAAGGCCGCGTCCATGTTGGGACAGGTCGGGGCGGCGGCTCCACTCTCTCCCCTTCGCCGCGCGGGGACTGTCGCGCTGGGGCAAGGTGGAGAAACGTTGGCCACAGGTGGAAGCCTGGCCGAGGCCGCCGCTGCGGCCGGGATCGGGGCTGGGTTTACGGTTGATGGAGGGCAAGGGGGTTCCGGATTCAAGGACGCAATGAGGCCAGAGGCCGCGGAGAAGACGGCCCAGAAGGAGCGATTCGCTTCGCTGGAGAAGGAGCGGGTGCGCCAGCAGAAGGAGGCCGAGCAGGCCGCCAAGGAAGCGGAGGAGCAGCGGCAGGAGGCCGTCAAAGAGAGCTTGGTCGGCGATGTCGTCACGAAACTCCGTGGAGTCCCGCGGGAAGTCGATCCCCAGCAGGTGCAAACCGTTCTTGAGCAGCATGTCGCCAAGACGATGGGGGAGAACGGGCTTCCTGTGACCCCGGAGGCGGTTGGCGAGGTGCTCAGGCGGAGCATCAAGGCCAAGGAAGATGCCGATGCCGTTGCCAACCACATCGAAGCTGAGCGGACCAAGGCCGAAGAGAAGGCCCGGAAAATCGCCGAGCGGGAGCAGAAGGCAGCCGAGAAGGAAGCCCAGAAGCAGCAGAAGCTCGCCGAGAAGATGGCTCCTGAGCCCCCGGACCCTGCTCAGGTGGCTGCGGAGAAGGGGCACAAGGTGGCCCAAGCGGCCAAGGCGAGCGTCCCGGCGAAGTCGAGGATCAAGAGCGCCACCCGTGGCAAGGGGACCAAGGTGGCGCAGCTTGGGGCGAGAGCCGCCAACGGGGACCCCGAAGCGGCTGCGACCTTGGCGAAGTCCACCGACCCAGAGATCCGGGCGGCGGTGGAAGAGGTGACGGCACCCCCCCCCCTCCCCGAAGGGATGGTCCCTCCCGTCGAAGCCCCCCCCGAAGGAGGGATGAATGCTCGACCAGTCGAAGCCGGCGCCGAGATATTGGCACGGATGACCGAGGGGGAACTCGTAGACGCATACCAACGAGCGAAGGCCGCCGACGATGGCTTGTTGGTCGAGGTGTTCGGGGAGGATGGCGCGAAAGCCTACCGGGCGGCCAGGAGAAAATCCGAGTCACCCTTCTCTGCTGCGGCCGATCCAGAGGTAAAGCGAGCCGACGCGCTAATCGTGGAAATGGAGAGTCGCCTTAGCGAAGACCAGTACAACCGCTTTTTTGGGATTGGCCTTCGCGATGCCGACAATGTCGAAGTCCTAAAGACATATGTCGACGCACACCGCAGTGTCGCCGTGGGCCGCACTGCGGCCGAGACTGGTGATGAATTGCGCTATCTGGTCACCCGCCTTGACCCGTCCGATCCGTGGTCTCCGGAGGCCGTGACGCTACGAGAGACGATGCGTGTTGCGGCAGAACAGGGACAGGATCCGAACCAAATCTGGCAGGCCGCCCTCAGGGGATCGGCCGCGCGGTTCGGGGAAGACGCCGATTTCATGTTGCGGCGGTTCATGCGAGGTGAGAATGCTCGACCAGTCGAAGCCGATAGCGGTAGCCCACCGGGTGGCCCAAATGCAGTTGGCGGCCCTCGCCCTGGGGGTCCCCTTGGAGAGCCTGGACCCGGAGTCGGCCCAGGCGGCAGAGGCATGGGGCCTGAAGCCACCGTCGCAGGTGCTCTCCCCGAAGCAGCTCGCCCGCCGGGTGTCGAAGGTCCGCCGCAAGTTGGGCCAGAACCCCGAGGCGTACCTGAACTACCTGAAGCGCTACGGGAACAGCCCCTCCCCGACATCCCGAAAGGGGTCGGCGCAGCGGCCAAGGCGGTAGGCGCCGAAGATGCGGCCAGGATCAACAAGCATATCGACCCCGAGGGCTTGCTCAACCCAACGAAAAAAGGGATCCCTTCCCAGCAAAAGGCCGAGAACTACGCAACCATGATTCGTGCCGTCTGGAACAAACCGGAGGCCCGGGACCTGGAGATCCGCGCGACCGCCGAGACCGACTACGTTCCGCGGTTGTACCGCAAGAGCGACGGCAAGCTCCTCTCGAAAGCGGAAGAAAACGCCATCTGGGAGGCGGGCGATCCAGAGGCGCCGAGCCCGAGCCGGCCGGTTCCGGACAACCGGAAGACCATCATGAACCAGTGGGTTGTCCCGCTGACGCGGAAGCTCATGAGGCTGTCGATGCCGGATGGTGTCCGACAACATCTTCGAGACTTCGTCGCGAGCTACGAAGCGCAGACGGGAGAAGCGCAGTCGTATCTCAAGCAGTTGCTGAAGGACCGGGCCGAGGATATGGGGTTCAAGAAGGGGGACATCGTCGAGATGGTGACGGCGCTGGCCCCGCCGAACATGCCCGTCTGGAAGAACCATCTCATCATCAACGTTCTCGATCAGGCAAAAGCCGGGAAGACCCTCGACGAGGCTCTTCGGAACGTTCACGATCCCAAGAGTGAATACTACGACCCGCGCATAACCCGCGACGCCGAAGTCGAGTTCCGTTCCATGGAGAACACGAACAAGCTCATCGAAACGGTGAGAGAACAAGCGTACATGCAGGACGCCGGGTATGACGCGATCGGATTGGTGACGCATCCCGATTGGCATCCTGGCAATCCCGAGGGGGCGTTCTACCTGCCATCCCTGCGTTCTCAGGAGCGTACGCCGAGTGCGTTTTCCAAGATCATGGCGTCCGTCCTGCGGAAAACTGGTGGTGGAGGGATCCCGACGAAAGCCGAGCAGGCGCACCAGAAGCAGCGGGAAGACGACATGCACGTTGTCCCGTACAAGTCACCTGGAGTAGAGGGTGGTTCACCTGGACCCGAGGGGATAGCGAAGAGAACTTTCCTCCGGAAGGCAGACGCCGATGCGTTCAGGGCGCAACTCAAGGCGAAGGGGGTCGACTCCGGCTACATCCCCCCGCGCCCGTTCCCTGTCCGCATGGCGGAGATGACGCTCAGGGAGCGCCCCGCCGAATGGCTGGCTCGCGGGTTCATCGAAAGCGAGGGGCTTCGGACCAAGGCTGTCGTGCTCACGGCGTTCGCAAAGGCGGCCAAGGAAGACTACACGGTTGCGAGAGACCGGGTTCTCGGCGACATGGCCGGCGAAGATCCGATGATTGCCGAACCGGCGACCGCGGGCCTGTGGAAAAGCAAGTATGTCCCTGTCAAGGAAGCGATCCCGATGGCGGAGGGACTCTGGGATACGAACATCGACATGAAGGAGCTGTCCCGGCACCTGATCCGGAAGGACCTCGCCGAGACGCTTCAGGGGGCATGGTCCCCGAAATCGCCGTTCGAGTCGTTCGTCAACATGGGGGGGGTCGAAGGATTCCTGAAGAAGGGTGTCACGGCGTGGTATTTGCCGCGCCACCCGAAGCAGGTGCTCGTAGAGAACGCGCTCCAGACGTTCGGGGACGGTGGTTTCCCGATGCTCTATGCGTACCAGAAGGAAGTCCCTGGCCTGTCATACGCACTGGTGCAGACGATGAAGGGCAAGGTCCCCAACGGGAAGAGCCTCGGAGCGCAGATGCTCCGGGCGCTGCACCTACGCGATGCTGGCGGGAAATGGACTGACGGAAAAGCCACCTTCCCGAAGGGGCAGAAGTGGCTGGAGGCAGGGATCGACGAGCAGATCGTCAAACTGCTTCTCATCGCGGAGGATGCCGGGTTCCACCGTTCGACGTTTGTCGGGGCGCAGCTTGGCGGGACGAAGCGTATCCATGGTGGCGCTGGCGGCGGGCGGCTTGGGGAAATCGGCGGGTTCGAGCGGACGTTTGTGGACGCAGCCAAAGAGAAGGTCGGTCGCCTCCCCGGGGCTGAGAAAGTCTTCGATCTCGCCAGCAACCTGGAGTTGGCTTACCACGCGGAAGACTTCTTCGCGAAAGTGCATGCGCTGAAGTACCACATGGAGCATGGGGTGTCCGAAGCGGAGGCTATCGCGCGGGCGAAAGAATTCTACATGGATTTTGCCGACATTCCGGACGGGGCGAGGAGCGGTGTGGCGAAGATGGTGCCGTTCCTGCCGTCGTTGTACTACAACTGGCAGCGGATCTTTGCCGCGCATACGTGGCATTTTGGGAAAAAGCACCAGCAGCAGTTTCAGATCCGCATGGGGCTGCTCGCCGCCGGGGCGCTGGGGATCCCGGCAGCGATGCGGCAGGCGTTCTTCTCGGACGAGGAGAAGCGAAAGCTCGGGCGCTTCAAGCCTGGCTGGTTCGAAGTCCCGATCCCGATCCCCGGCTCGGACGGAAAGTATCTGACCTTCGACCTTGGGAAGTTCATCCCAATGTCGGAGTTGTCGAACCTGTTCCAGAAACCGCGAGGCGGTTGGGTCGATCTTCCGAAACAGACCGCACGGAACCTGACGCCGATGTGGACGCAGTTCCCGCAGGCGCTGTTCACGGGCAAGGATCGATGGGGCTCTGATCTGTACTCCCCGGAAACGGCCGGGATGACGAAGGCGCAAATCCTCGCGAAGGAAGCCGCGAAGAACTACCTGCCGGCGATGCTGGGGTCGTACACGCTGGGGGCTTACGACAACGCGGTCAAGGACGCGAAGCTCCGGAAGCCATGGGCGGCGCAGTTGGCCCCGATACTCCCGAGTCGCGTGGTGAGCAAAGAGGTCCATCCCAAGATGGAGAAGAGTCTTCGAAAGCGCGAGATCCGGGGGAGTCAGGCGGCCAAGGGCCGCGCAAGAACAGAGGCCGCCAAGGAGCGACAGGACCGGGAGACGCGAGCGCTACAGAAGGCGTACTACCGTTACCTTTCCGGACGTGACGACGAGGAAGAGGAGGAGTGATGGTTGGCGAGAACGGGTGGGAGAAGTGGGGAACGCTGGTGCTCTCGAAGCTCGACGAGCATTCCGCCGAGATGAAAGAAACCCGGCAGGATCTCGCTGAGATCAGAGAGACTCTTGCGGTAAACGGGATGAACGAACAGAACCACTCGAAGATGCTGGGCGACCGCGTCAGCCGTGTGGAACGGGCCGTCACCGACGTGACATCCCGTGTGCAGTCAACCGAGATTCAGATCGACCGTGTCAAGGTCGGGACGGGTGCCGTGAAGACCGCCGTCGTGGCAACGGCTTCCATCGTCGGGACTCTGGCCGCCGCGTGGGCGTGGGTCGAGAGTCACCTTTCCATTAGTCGGCTGAAGTAGGAGGGATCATGGCGCAGCCAAACAAGAAGAGAAGGATCATAGCGCCGCCAAACAAGAACGTTGGTGGGGCGACGGCGCAGGATGCCGTCCGAGAAGAGTTGGAAGCTGCCGGCGCCAGCTACGGGAAAGGTGCGACCAGCGCCATGTATGACCCGACGCATGGCGGGGCGCAATCGGGAGGCCCCGAAGTCGGGGCGGCTGGGTTGGAAGAGGACATGGCGGATTACAAGGACCAGAGCCCCGATCTCCTCATCAACCTGAAGCTGAAGATCGATCACCTGACCAAGCAGATTCCGCGGACTCGCAGCATGGAGAAGAAGAAGGCTCTTCGGGCAGAGAGGAACCAACTGATGACCGAGATCGAGAATGTTCGGATGGGCACCCGCGGGAAACCTCCGGCCGACTACAAGTACAAGACTTCCCCGTGGAAAGCTCGGGAGAAGTGGGAAGACTCGGATCTGCTCTGATGGAACATCTCCGGTTCAAAAGCGAGCGCGAAGAGCGCGAGTGGGCGATGGAAGGGAAGCTCTGCCCGAAGCTCATCGTGGTGCTCGCCGATCTCGTGGAGCGGCGCTGGACGCTCCTCAAGCAGGAGAGCGTCGTCACTTGCATCTTTCGGTCGTTTGCGGAGAATCGTGGGATTGGCGGGACGAGCAACACTCACTGCGAATGGCGAGCCGTGGACATCCGAGTGGATCCGACGCAGTTGTTCGTCGAGATGGCGATCCGGGTGGCGCTGAACGAGAGGTGGCCGACGGGTGTGGCGAAGATGCCGAGGATTCCGCCGTTGGATCATGGGACCGCGCTTCACTACCATGTTCAGGTGACGAGAGACGAAGGTCGTGCTAGACTTTCCACAAGAAAGGAGACCACATGAAGAGAACCCTCATCGCCCTGTTGCTGGTCCTTGGCGCCTTCGCCATGGCGTGCAACACCAAAGACTCCCCGACCGGACCTTCCGACAAGGCCCGGATGTACCTCGACGTTTACGTCTACTATGAGGCCGGCATCAACATCGGCAAGGGTTACCAGGGCGCCCGGGTCACGGTTCGCGACGATGCCCAGAACTTCGTCTATCAGTGTACGACGGGAGCTGATGGGTACTGCCCGAGGAAGGAGCTTTTCGCCGAGCTGGGGCCGCTGAACATCTACTCTCAGCCTGCGGTAATCGACACCTTCATGGGGACGTACAGCGCTTCCGGCGTGTTGGCATCATGGGTCTCGGACCCGGCTCACAACCACGACAAGATCTACACCTTGCGGATTGCGCAGCCGCCGGCCAAGAGCTGACCATGAAGGGCCTCGTGATTCTTCCGCTGCTGTTTCTCGTGGGCTGTGCCGCGATGAACCCGTGGGCATCGCATCCCGTCTCGGAGCTTGGGAAGGATGTCAACATCGTGGCGGCCCGAATCCAGACCTTGCAGGCCGAGGTCGCGGCGAGTCACATGCTCTCGCCCCCGAGGAAAGAGAACCTGGGCAAGACGCTGGACATCGCCAAGGCCGAGGCCGGGGAGGCGTTGGATCTCCTGACGATGGCCGGGACGGCAGACCCGAATGTCGAGAAGATCAAGACTCTCATCAAGTCGAGCAACTACCGCTGCGATGCTGTCCGCGCGGTGCTCGACAACAACTAAGGAGGTGGTAGGGTGCAGGTGCCTGTAGACATCCTCAAGTTGGCGGCTCTGGTGTATGCCGGAGTCCAAGCGGTGAAGAAGTCCCCCTGGTTGGAGGGCCTTCTCGAAAAGTTCGGGGGACCGTGGGTAGGGATTGCGCTTGCCATCATCGCCGGTTGTGTTGGCGGATTCGTCGAGTACGGCGGAGATGGAGTGATCACCTGGAATGAGGCGGGCAACATCGTCGCTGCGATTCTCGCAGCCATGGGGACCCACATCGGGCTTTCCAAGGTGGAGACGGCGACTCAGAAGAGATAAGTAACCCGTCCTCTCGTAGTCCAGGACGGCCCCCTCCGGGGGGCCGTTTTGTTTTACACTTGGTGGTGCCCCGGGAGGATCGTTCTTTCAACAGGTCTCTCGTTCAAGAGGAGTCTCGTTAGCCTGGATCCCCACGACCTTGGCCGCGCGCCGGCCTCCCGGGGCACGAGGAGGAGAGCGCATGAAGTGGAAGGCAGAAGAGTTGGAACCGTTGAATGGGAAGCTGATCGTGAAGCGGGATCCACCTCCCGAAGAGCTTGGCGGGATCGCGGTGCCGAAGATCGCGGTTGTTCGTCGGCCGTGCAAGGACTGTCATGGGGGTGGGTGTTTCATCCGTCCGATCTACGAGGAGGATGGGATCTGGATCAGCCGCCACGAGGAGATCCGCTGTGAACGCTGCGACGGGAGGGGGTACCGGGAGGCTGTCTACGACCCGAGGCCGAAGGTGACGCAGTGGACGGCTACGGTCGTTTCGGTAGGCCCGGGTAAGCCGCGACGGAAGTTCCGGCTTTCGGACGCCCGGACCCTTTGGTGGAAGCCTGGACGAGAGACGCTCCCTGTCTCGGCTGGCGACCGCGTCGTCGTGGCTCCTTGGTCAGGAGTAACCGCGGGAGGTTGTGAGCTTGGTGACGGGTACTGGTTGATTCAGAGCTGGGAAGTGCTAGCAGTTCTGGGTCGGGTTGCCACGGTGCCCCCGCTGCCGGCGGGTTGTCTTCCAGAACCAGCCACGCACCCACGGGCGTGCCTGATTTAGCCGGGGTCCAGACGCAGGATTTGATCTGGGCGTCGTCGGCGAGGATGTTGGATTTTTCGAGAAGGTGGCAGATGGCGTCGAGGATCCCCGGGAGATCCCGGCGCCGCTTATCTCCGGTGGCATAGACGACGGCTAGCGAGACGTCGCACGTGACGAGGGCCACGTCGCGATGGCCACCGAGCTGGAGCCGGATCGCCGTGAGCGCAACGTCTCGCCAGGCGGTGAATCGTTTCTTGGGAAAGCGGAGTCCTGTTCTGGTGACGATGACGGCGTTTTTCCCGCTGGGCAGTTGTCCCGGAAGGAAGAGGCTAGCGAGAATCACGACTCCTCCTCCAGGCGGTCCCTGACGCTGTCCCTGACGCTGTCCCAGAAGCTGTCCCTGACGCTGTCCCAGACGCGGGCATCGACGCTGGCCCAGACGCTGTCCCCGACGCTGGCCCAGGCGCTGGCCCAGGCGCTGTTCCTGACGCTGTTCCTGACGCTGGCCCAGACGCGGGCATCGACGCTGTACCAGACGCTGGCCGTGACGCTGGCCCAGACGCGGTCACTGGCGCTGCCCCTGACGCTGGTCCTGCCGCCGGCCCCGACGCGATCCTTGACGCGGGCCTTGACGCACGGTCCCGGGTCGATCACGGCTCCTCCTCCAAGCTGGCCCCGACGCTGTCCCAGACGCTGTCCACGACGCGGGACCAGACTCTGGCCCCGACGCGGTCCCCGACGCCGGCCGTGACGCTGTCCCAGACGCGGGCATCGGCGCTGGCCCAGACGCTGTACCAGACGCTGTGCCGGACGCCGGCCGTGACGCGGTCCCAGCCGCTGGTCCAGACGCTGGTCACGGCGCTGGTCCTGACGCGATCCTTGACGCGGGCCTTGACGCACGGTCCCGGGTCGATCATGACTCCTCCTCCAAGCTGGCCCAGACGCGGTCCCCGACGCCGAACCAGACGCGGTCCCAGACGCTGTTCCTGACGCTGGCCCAGACGCGGGCATCGGCGCCGAACCAGACGCGGTCCCAGACGCTGGCCCCGACGCGGTCACTGGCGCCGCCCCTGACGCTGGCCAAGACACACTCCCCGGGGTCGATCATGACTCCTCCTCCAAGCTGGCCCAGAGGCTGTCCCAGACGCTGGTCCAGACGCTGCGCCAGACGCGATCCCTGACGCTGAACCAGACGCCGAACCCGACGCTGGTCCTGCCGCCGGCCCTGACGCGGTCCCTGACGCTGTCCCCGACGCGGTCCCAGACGCTGGCCCCGACGCGGTCACCGGCGCCGCCCCTGACGCTGGCCAAGACACACTCCCCGGGGTCGATCACGACTCCTCCTCCAAGCTGTCCCTGGCGCTGGCCCAGACGCTGTCCCAGACGCTGGCCCTGACGCTGGTCCCGACGCTGGCCCAGGCGCTGCCCCTGACGCTGGTCCTGACGCTGGTCCAGACGCCGGCCCCGACCCTGGCCCTGACGCGGGTCCCGACGCCGGCCCAGACGCTGCCCCTGACGCTGTCCCTGACACACTCCCCCGGGTCGATCATGACTCCTCCTCCAGGCTGTCCCCGACGCTGGTCCAGACGCTGTCCCGGAAGCTGTCCCAGACGCGGTCCCAGGCGCTGTCCCAGACGCTGACCCAGACGCGGCCACTGACGCTGGCCAAGACGCGGGCATCGACGCACGGCCCGGGGTCGATCATGACTCTTCCTCCAGGCTGTTCCAGACGCGGTCCCCGACGCTGGTCCAGACGCTGGCCAAGACGCCGAACCAGACGCTGTCCCTGACGCGGTTCCAGACGCGGTCCCCGGCGCTGTCCCAGACGCTGACCCAGACGCGGCTCCCGACGCCGATCCTGACGCTGTCCCTGGCGCACGGCCCCGGGTCGATCATGACTACGTTTCGGCCACGTATTCGATTGAATCCTCCCTGAACGTCCAGGCCCGAGCGCTCTCGCATGTCGTCACCGTAGTGGGTACTCGCAGCGTGTAGAAGGCCCCCGTCGAGGGGCAAACCACCTTCAGCAGCCGAACGGGCTCCACGTCGATGGCTGCCGGGATCTCGCAGAGTTCCATGTCGCCGTCCGCATGGATCTGTTTCGCTCCCAGGTCGAGCAGCGCACGAGAGTAGCCGATCTCCCGCAGGAGCACGCGACGCAGCTCCGCATTCGTCTCCGACAGCAACCACTCGCTCTTCCATTCCGAGCGCTTGACCGCCCCGATGTAGTCGGGCAGACGGGTCCCATGGATCGCGTAGACGCCCCACCCGTCGGGGTATTCGATGGCGTGGCGACCGTCCGCGTCCAAGCGGCCCTCCGCGTCCCGCAGAAGAACCGTCGGCCGCTCGGACACCCAGCAGACGTTCTGATGGGGCAGGATCCACCCGGCGCTTTTGGCCAGTTCCCAAAGACCATCGAGCGCTTTCGTCTCCTCGCGCAGCCCGCAGACCTCTGCGAAGTAGGCGTAGAACGCGAGCCATTCCGCGTCGTGCTGCCCGTAGCCGCAATCATGGACGCCCGCCTTGAGTGCGGCCTCGCGAGCGCGGGTTCGCTCCTTCGCCGGGGCAAACTGAGCGACCACATCGGCACGCCGCCGAAGCATGGCGTGCGGCGAATCGCACCATTCGATCAGTTTGGGCGGCTCCAGGCCGGCGCGTTCGTAGACGAGACGGATGGCGGCCTCGGCCCGCGGTCGGTCTGCGGGCTCGGTGGACAGCCCGATGGCCGTCCACTCCGTCACGTAGTCCGGCATCCGGGCTTCCTGCTCGGGTGTCAGCGATTCAATCCGCGACATTGCGCCACCCCTCCGGCTCGTACTCCCGCTGGATGACCACCCGGTACTTCCCGGCGGGGAGTTCGATGTCTGCGTGCTCTTCGTGCCGCAGCGCGGACTTTTCGAGCACTTCGATGAAGCGGGAGACCTCGGCCATCGGAGCGGTGATCTCGTAGTCCATCACGGCCGCTCCAACGTCGAAGCGGTGGGCGTGCCCCGTGATCTCCCCCAACGCGAGCGTCACCTGGCCCGGGGCCTTGGCGACCGCGCCCGCCGGGATCGACGCAACGGGGAAGAGCCCCACGTCTCCCTGCCGGTACATCCTGATCTTCTTGGTTCGTGACATGTCGACCTCCATCGTTTTCGGAGAAAGAACGCGACCAGCCGGAGCGGCTTTGCAGGAGGAACGTTCCGGCTGATCGCTTCCGAGATCAAAGGCTCCCGGTGGGCCTAGACTGAAAGATAGGCTCCGCTCGCTTCGCTGTCAAGCGGTTTCCTCGCGAAACTTGAAATCGGACAGGATGTCGTCCGCGGCGTCGACGATCATGTCCATGTCGCCGCCGGTACGGAGAAGGTCGAAGAGCAGCCCCACGGCCCGCTCTCCGGCGTAACGGTCGCGGTAGGCCGGGCAATCATCGTGGCGGTGCGAGTCCTGGTGCCGCTTGCAGTAGTCCTTCAGGTAGGATCCGCAGAGCGGGCAATTCGGGAAATCCTCTTCGTAGTAGTGCTTCTGTGCGCATCCGCGCGAGGTGCACAGGACGAAGTCTCCTTCGGCAAGACACTGGGCGTCGATTTCGCGATCTTCCTTGCTCACGGGTGAAGCCTCCCTTCCAGCCCGACGATCAACTCCGCCGCCTCATCATACTGCCCCTGCCGGGCTGCCACGAAAGCGGCCAGGGCGAGCCGGAGGGTCTGCGGGATGTCTTCCTCGTCCGGCCCGGAGGGCTGGAGGAGGGGGAGCGCGAGGCGGATGGCCGCGATCAGGACGGTTCCGACTTCGTAGTCCGTCTCCTCGTCGGACCACGCCTTCTGGTATTCCTCCGGGGATTCGAGCCCCTTGAGAACCGCCTGTTCCTTGGCGTCGTAGTGTTCGATGGCTTCGGTCAGCCCTCGAAATACGTCGATATTCTGCATGATGTCCTCCTAGAAAGGGACGGGGTCGTTTTCGGTGGGCGGGGTCTCCTGGTGGTCCGGTGTGTCGCTGATGCGATCCTTCACGCGGACGTACGGCTGAGGCGTGAACATTGGATAGGGGCTGCCGTCCGGGAGCTTGGGGACCGGGAGCGCCGAAACGACATTCGCCCAAATCTGCCCTTCCCGTCCTGCGCGGTGGACAATCTGAAGTTGACAGGGGACCCCGATCACCGATTCGATGTCGAATCGCCGCTCTTCGGCGGGCGTGAAGTCGCGCCCCCTCCATGGAACCAGAAACTTGCGGAGGTTCGAGTTGAATTTGAGGGTCGACGGAAAGTTCCGCCGCGGCCTGAAATTCTCCTCGGGCCTGCGGGGTAGTGGGACGGGGATTTCCCAAACGAGTTGGACCTCCCGAACCAGCGTCACCACCCCCTTGTAGGTTTTTTCGACCATCCCCCGGTCGATAGTGTCGATACTCCAGGCGAGGTGTATTCCCTCGGGCGCGGGGTCAAAGTCTTTCCCGACAATCCACAGTGGCATTTCAATTCCTCCTTACGTCCACGTCTGCTTTGTGCTTTGACAGGTAGCAGCAGAGGGCGCAGACAATGCCGACTCCGCTGACATGGTAGGCCGAGGCCTCCGGCCGTTCGTGACAGAGAACGCATTCGACGGGTGTTGGCTGCTCGGCTTGGCGCCGATACCCTCGAAGTGCATCGAGGTAGGTCTTCATGCTTCCCCCTTTCTGGCTTTGTTCCATGCCCGGGTCACGGCGCGGCGCCGAGCCAGGCAGATTTCGCAGCATGTGCGACCGGTAACGGCCTTCCGCTGCCAGCAGCCAACACAAACGCCGTCCGCCCGGGCCTGCTTGTATCGCCGGGCGTCGTACCGTAACTCTCGCGGCTTCCGTTTTCTCGTCATGAGATCTCCCGGGAGATAAGTATAGGCTCCGGGCTAGCCTTTGTCAAACGGAAAGCAGGCGTTCCACCAGGGGCAATAGTTGCAGGGATACCCCTTTCCTGTGTACCCCGCCGGGATCCCCGGGTCCTGCTCTGATCGCGCCGCCTTGGCCAGTTCAGCGAGCCGCGCGAGCCCTTCGAGAGCCTTCGACTGATCGTACAAAACCTCGAAGGGGAAAACGAACGGTTCGCCCTTTGTGGCATCCTTCACGACGTAGACCAGAAACGCGACAGCCGTTCCCGTGGCGTGCATGTACAGGTTCAACTGCGCCCGGTGCTCGTCGCGGCCGGGCTCGTTCCGCTTCAGCATCCAGCCCATGGCCCGGGAATTGATCGTCTTCAATTCCATCATTCCGACCCCTCGGAGGTGAAGGATCAGGTCGATTCGGCCGGTGATCTTCTCGCCGTCGTGCTCGATTTCGACGGGGACTTCCCGTTCAATCTCGGCGCCGAGTGTTTCGAGAATCCCGGCGAGCCAGTCTTCGGCCGCATGACCGAGGCCAAAGGACATGAGGCTATCCGGCGTCGGCGGGTTCGTGGGGGGCACGTTCCTGAGCGAGTAGTAAACTGCCCTCTGACATTTTCCCACATCGGAAACGGACGGGTTTCGTTTGATGAGATCGCCGCGGACCTTGGCGCGTTCCTCCTTCTTGCGTCGTTCTGCTTCGGTCAGGGCTGCTTCGAAAATTGCACGGATTTGCTCCGCGCGTGGGGCGCCCGGGTAGCGATCCAGAACGTCTTTCAGATGCATCGCGTCTCCTTTTCGGTTATGCGAGATTTTCGAGGGAAAACCACCAGGCTTCCGACGCTTCCTTTCTGCGGATTCCGTCCCACCGGTTGATTTGCTTCTGGATCGGCCGAGCCCTGCGCGCGGTTTCGAATCTGTCTCGAAGTACTTCTCCATCTGTTTCCAAAGGGTGAGCGCTTCCCGGACTGCCTCGAGGTACTGCGGGAGTTCTCTGGAGTCCATCTCTTTCCTCCTTGGCGCGGTCGCGCCTGTCAACGAAAGGGGCGGGAGTAACCCCCGCCCCCCCGTTCGCAGGGCGAAAGCTATCGGATTGGAATGATGTCCGCGAAGTCAGTCAGGAGAGCGACGAGTTCGCGTTCCGTGATGAGAAGTCGCCGGAGGGCCGCGTTTGCAGCGCGGGGCCCGCAAACCTTCGCGATGAGCGTCAAGGTTTCGCCAAGGGAACCACCGCCGGCGGATTCGTCGGGGTCCATCCGCTTTCCCCCGCGCAAGAAGGTTACTCCGTAAATTCGCGTTTTTGCGTCGAAGAGTCCGGATCCGCTCGACAGTTCGAACGCTACGCCGTTTCCGCGTCCGTAGCATTCGACTTCGGGAGTCATGAAATTGGTTCCACGGAAAGCCTTGCGGAATTCTTTCTGAGGGTTCGGCATATTGCTCCTCCTCCTTCGCGTTAGACGGATTCGCCGAAGGCCGTATGGTTTTTCCGGTACTTGTACGGACAGAATTCGATTTCCCCCTCGTTCGGGCCGAGATTGTCCGCTTGCATCAAAAAGCCCGTAACGGTTTTTCCGTTTGCTTTCAGTCGCGCCGGAATGAAAAACCAAGTGTTAGGGAGCCCACAACGGCCTGCCCTGATCTTTCCATCGGGGCAGAATGCCCGAAACCGCCTGAGCATTCGGCCGGAGGGATAACAGACTGCCTCCGGGTCGATTGATGTCCGCATGTTGCTTCTCCTTTCGATGGACGCGGCCGGTCAGAAGATTCCACGTTCCGCGAGAATTCCGAGCGGTTCTTCGTCGCTTGCGTCACATGCCGAAATTGCAGCGCGCAAATCGGAACCCTCGGCGACGCGCAGGCGCCCGTCTCCGTTGCACCACCGGCACGGTTCTGCTTGCGGCGCACAATCGGGACAGACGAATGCGTGGGTGACAACGGGACCTTGCTTCGAGCCGCTGAGTCCGACATTCCGCCCCTTTGTGGCAACGGCAATCCACTCCGGGGGAATTGGTCGCCAGTCCGGAAGGAAGCCTACCATCCACGGGTTGGCCGTCTGTCCCGTGAGAAGGCGTCGCGCATAGACGAGCACGCGCCCTTGACACCAAAAACAATTCCGACTCCCGGTCTCCTGATCGAATCCGGAACCGGAACACTGCACGCAGCGGGTCGCGAACCCGCATGCGGGGCAACCGTCGCCCCTGTGGAAGCGTGCAGCCTCATGTGGCTCCATGTCACCATGGCTGACCCCCCAAGAATCCCACGGTTCCTCGCATTTTGCGCAAAGAATGTCGCTCATGTTACTCCTCCTCCTCCTTGTGGCGCGGTCGCGCCTGTCAACAAAGGGGCGGGAGTGACCCCCGCCCCCCGTTCGCAGTGCGACGGCCTAGAGGACGTATCGCGGGGTCCGCCCCCCTTGGGGGGGCTTGGTTCGCAGGGCTCCGGTCGGCAGGATCTCGGCCAAGCTGTCCAAGAGGGAAACTAGTTCCCTCTCCGAGATCGGCCCGGCCAGAAGGCGCCGAACCACGTACTGCTTCGCGATGCGATGCGTGAGCACGTCACTATCGTGGACTAGTGCCCAAGTTGCTGTGGTCATGGTCGTATCCTCCCGTTTGCTGGCCGGTCCATCCGGCCTACAGACAAGATATATCTCCCGTGTCTGATTGTCAAGGGCCCTCGCCGTGTCTACCCCTCGCACTGATAGCCCATACCGCATAGTTCATTCGGACTGTAATCAAATCTTTACACTGTCTCACGTGAGACACCGCAAGCTCTCATTTCTGAGAGCCCTACCGCCCGCCCGCCTGCCTACGACAGAGAGCCAACACTCCCCAACTACCACACGTACGGTCCCACGCCTCCTCCCGCGTATCTCCCATGATAACCCAGTATCTCCCACGAATAGACTAATTCTCCCATTCCCTCCATATCTCCCATCCCATACCGTATCTCCCATCTTATGCCCCTCTAGCATACGAGGGGGGGCCCCAGAATATGCGCAGAGAGGGTAGTTACCTCTCTTCTTTCTTTCGCAGAAAAATAGTTAAGTTTTACATTCGCACGTGCGCGCGTTGTATTGAACGTGTACGCGCGGGGGTGGGAGGTACTTTTGTGTTCTTGGGGTTTGGCGAGGCCTAGGCGGGGTTAGGTGCGGTTTTGGCTAGTGCGGGATGGCCTTGGGGGAGATGTGGCTTTTTATGGGCGTCATACGCTTCTTGGGGGCCCTTCTAGTTTGGTTGGCGACGCGGTCCCAGACGCTGCGCCAGACGATGGTCCTGACGCTGAACCAAACGCTGGCATCGACGCCGGCCCTGGCGCTGGCCAAGACGCTGCCCCTGACGCTGTTCCAGGCGCTGGCCTCGACGCTGTTCCAGACGCTGTCCCTGACGCGGTCCCTGACGCGGGCATCGGCGCTGGCCCAGACGCTGTACCAGACGCTGTCCCAGGCGCTGGCCTCGACGCTGTTCCAGACGCTGTCCCTGACGCGGTCCCTGACGCGGTCCCTGACGCGGTTCCAGACGCACGGTCCCGGGTCGATCATAACTCCTCCTCCAAGCTGTCCCCGGCGCTGTCCACGACGCGGTCCCAGACTCTGGCCCCGACGCGGTCCCCGACGCCGGCCGTGACGCTGTCCCAGACGCGGTCCCCGACGCCGGCCCCGACGCGGTTCCAGACGCGGTCCCCGGCGCTGGTCACGACGCCGAACCAGACGCTGTCCCTGACGCGGTCCCTGACGCTGTTCCTGACGCACGGCCCGGGGTCGATCATAACTCCTCCTCCAAGCTGTCCCCGACGCTGGTCCAGACGCGGTCCCAGACGCCGAACCAGACGCGGTCCCAGACGCGGTCCCTGACGCTGGCCAAGACGCCTAACCAGACGCTGGTCCTGCCGCTGGCCCCGACGCGGTTCCAGACGCGGTCCCCGGCGCTGTCACTGACGCTGGCCTTGACGCACGGTCCCGGGTCGATCATTTGCCCGGAGTTGTCGGAACGACCCCGGTCCATGACCCGGTCGCAGACAACACAATGGCCGGGACGGCGTTCGGTTCGAGCGGACCGGCCTGGTGAAACAAACGATCTGCGCCAATCATCGCCAACGATGACCAAAGATCCCGCGTGTCCTGCCACGTGTGGTCCTCCCCATGAAGGTCCACCAACAGCGCGTGAAGGCAAGCGAGCGGAGACTGCTTCAACTGCTCCACCCGGTCCTTCTCCGTCATCCAGCGCTCCCGCGCAAGGCTGCGCTCGACGATCTCATCATCCGTCATGGGGTTCGCTTTCACTCTCATGTGGCCTCCTCGATGGTGGTCTGTCTCGCATCCTGCTCCAGCGGCGGTTTCCGTTTCCGGCGTGGCAGCCGAATCGTCTCGACATTGTCCTTCGTGATCCGGTAGAACTGGCGCATCCCTCGATCCCAGATGACCACCTTCCACCCATCGGCGTCCATTTCGAAATCGACGACCTTGAAGCGAGCAGTCGTCGTCATCACCCGGCCCGTTTGGTCACGCACAAAATCTCCTCCTCACGAAGAATCGTCACTCGTTCGCCATCGAACTCCAGATCCGTTCCGCCCCACTTCGAAATCAACACCCGATCCCCCGAAAACACCGCGAGCGGAATGATCGTCCCACGATCGGTGAACCGACCAGCACCAACGGCGAGAACGATTGCCTCCTGCGGCTTCTCCTTGGCCGTCTCCGGGATCACGATCCCACCATCCGTCACTTCCAACGCTTCGATCCTGCGCACGATGACGCGGTCATGCAGCGGTGTCACGTCGAGCTTCATGTGGCCTCCTACTTGTTGGTCCGCCGACTCGTCGGCAGAAATTTCTGCGTCTCGAACTTGTGCTCCAGGAAGATCCGCCCGGTCGGTCCCTGCCGGTTCTTCGCGACGGCAAGCTCGGAGAGCCCCTGGTTGTCCGGTGTCACCTCGTAGTAGTCGTCGCGGTGAAGAAGCAACACCACGTCGGCGTCCTGCTCGATACTCCCGGAATCCCGAAGATCCGAAAGAGCCGGCCGTTTCTCGCTGCGAAGCTCGGACTGCCGGTTGAGCTGAGCCGCACAAAGAACCGCACAGTCGAGTTCCTTCGCCAGATTCTTCATCGCCTGTGAGGCGAACGAAACCTCGGCAGTCCTGTTCTCGAAACCACGCTCGGAACGGATCATCCCGAGGTAATCCACGACGACGAGATCCGGTTTCCACTCCCCCGCCGAGTGCGCTCGGCAAAGATCGACGAGCTGGTCTACCGTGAGCGACTGATCGTAGAACATGAACGCCGCTTCCCGGAGCCGGCTCCGCGCTTGTCCCACTTTCTCCCAGGGGACGTTGATGTTGTGTTCGAGCTGCGCCATCGTCGTCCCCGTCATCGCCGAAAGCAGCCGGAGCTGAAGCTGCTCCTGCGACATCTCCAGAGAAATGAACGCGACCCGCTTCTTCTGCGACATCGCGGCGTGACCGGCAATCTGAAGACAAAGCACCGTCTTCCCCATCGACGGACGAGCCCCAAGGACGATGAGCTGCTGCCGCTTGAGCCCGAACAGAATGGCATCGAGATCCGGAAGTCCCGTCTCTACGGCCAACCGCTTGCCGAATTCGCCAATCTCGATGTCGCGAAGCAGGTCGTCGATACCGGAATCCATCGGGCGCAACGTCCGCAGAAACCCACCGGCGTCCACCAGATCCAACGCTCTTCGAAGAGTCTTGCCAATCGTTCCGAGTTCCTGACCCTCCTTCGCTCGCTCGTGCGCCACGAGCGTCGTCTCGGCGATCTGCTTCCGCGCATGATCCGCCCGGATCGCCTTCATGAAACCTTCCGTGTGAACAGCCGAGGGCGAAGATTTGGCAATCGCGTCGATCATCGCCGCTTGCACGAGATTCGTCCCCATGAGTTCGAGTTCTCGCCGAACGAGATTCGGCTCGCCCGCCAGAGGCCCAACCCGCAGGAGCGCTTCCCAGAGCATCCCATGGTCCCGAAACCGGAAATGCTCGGCGAGAAACCCGAGCCGCCGGGCAAGATTGATGGTCTCCTGGGGGAAGGCCATGCAGGCGGCCAACACCTCTTGCTCGGTCTGCTTCTGCCGCAATTCGACAACTGCCGGATCGATCATGGCTCCTCCTGCAAGCTGACACAGACGCTGGCTCTGACGCTGATTCTCGCGCCCTCCCCGACGCTTGCCCAGACGCGGCGCCCGACGCTGTCCCAGACGCTGCCCCTGACGCCGTTCAAGACGCCGTCCTCGACGCCGCGCGCGACGCGGCTCCCGACGCCGATCCTGACGCTGTCCCTGACGCACGGCCCCGGGTCGATCATGACTCTTCCTCCAGGCTGTCCCTGACGCTGGTCCAAACGCTGTTCCAGACGCTGGTCCAGACGCGGTTCCTGACGCGGACCGCGACGGGTGCCCAGACGCTGTTCCAGACGCGGTCCACGACGCGGTCCCCGACGCGGGTCCAGACGCCGATCCAGACGCGGTCCCAGACGCGGTCACTGGCGCTGCCCCTGACGCTGGTCCTGCCGCCGGCCCCGACCCTGGCCCTGACGCCGCCCCTGACGCACGGTCCCGGGTCGATCACGGCTCCTCCTCCAAGCTGGCCCAGACGCGGTCCCAGACGCTGTCCCCGACGCGGTCCCAGACGCTGCGCCAGACGCGATCCCTGACGCTGAACCAGACGCCGAACCCGACGCTGGTCCTGCCGCCGGCCCTGACGCGGTCCCTGACGCTGGCCGTGACGCGGGCCTTGACGCACGGTCCCGGGTCGATCACGACTCCTCCTCCAGGCTGTCAATGACGCTGTGCCTGACGCGGGTCCCGACGCCGTACCTGACGCTGGCCGCGACGCGGTCCCCGACGCGGTCCCAGACGCTGGCCTCGACGCTGGCCTCGACGCTGTCCCAGACGCTGTACCTGACGCTGTTCCCGACACTGTCCCCGACCCACGGCCCGGGATCGATCATTCATCCCCCTCGTCGGATAACCATCCGTCGATCTGCAACAGCACATACCCGATGAGGCAGGATGCCGCAAGGATCTTGAGTACCTGCCAGTCCTCGGGCGTCATCGCGGGACTCATCGCCAGCGTCGCCCAATCGTCACGAATGCCGCCACGGCTCCGAGGAAAAACCCGACGGCAAGGCCAACGAGCGCCCCCCACATGCCAACCACCGCGGGACTCATTTGCTCACCTGTGTGTTCATTCCCATAGGTGCGTACCACTTCGCAACTCGGCCCTCGCTCGGCACGGCTCTTTCTCCGCGCTCGGCTGAATCATCTCGCACTTCCGCATCTGCGCCACCGCCTGCTTCACCGCCTCGCGGATGATCTCGTCACGAACCAAGGGGCTTATCGAACACGGCGTGTGTGTCCAGGTCAGAGAAGGCGCTCCGGGAGGCAATTCGCCCACCTGAACAAATGGCGCCTGGACCACGTCCGTCGCGATACGAAGGTCCTCGAACTCGGCGGCGATGATCTTGGCGTGCTTGGTGAGGTATTCATCAAGCATGGGGTATTCATCACACGTGAAGAGTCGCCTCGCCGCCGCCAGGGCCCGTTCCTCGATAGTTCTCATCGATGTCCTCCCAACTAGTTCTCCACGTCCAACACGACTCCTGCAACCCAGCCAACACCCTTGCAGGAAGCGCACGGACCCCATTTCCGTGCGCTCTGCGTGTACGCAACCATCTGCTCCTTCGCGATCTCCAACGCAATCGTCAGCATCCGCGCGGATTCCTCCATGCACTTCTCGGTCCGCGCCTCTGCAAATTGCGCCGGGTTCAACCAGAGTGACCCGCAGTCGAACAACACTCCCGTCGCCGGCTGAATTGTCCGCTGTCCCCGCGAACACGAAGGGCACGTTCTTGGCGTCATTCGGTACCACCTTCCGCGGCATCCGTTGCTTGTTCGAACGTCACTGGGCGCTCCGTTGGTCGGACACAAGCGACAAGCTCCCACACGCGAGCTGCTGCGCCAGGAAACGGAGGGTTCCGTTCCCGTAATCCAAGCCGACCGCGAGCCACAATCCATGATTCACTCATCCCGGTCGCTTCGTTCACCTCCTCGCCGCGGATACGGACGAAAACTTGGGCGCCGTCTCCTTCGTCCGAGTCGCCAACGTTCTCGGCCATCAGCTCACACACGTAGACCGTTTTCCCTTTGCGAAACGAAATTGTCGACTGGTGCTTCATCGCCGCTCCTTATCCCCGTTCTCCTTCCGTGAAACGCTGCCATTCCCGAACCGTCCGGTAGATCCGCTCGAACCCCGGCTCCTTGTCGAGCCGGAACAGCTCGACCAGCTCCGCGAGCCGCCGAAGAAGCTGAAGCTCCTTCTGCACGCACGCCTCACAGTGACAGCGCCGGTCGTGACTCATGACTTCACCTTCGCGGCTTCGATCTCCTGCTTCCGTTTCACCATCATCCGCTGAACATCCATCGGGACCTTACCCGTGTGAGGCGCGATGTTGAGCGAGATGATCTTCGACGTGAACGTGTGGTCGTCCACGATCCCGGGACAAACGAAGAGCGACTGAATGTGCTTCGCCGCGTCCCCCTGGGTCGGCGCATCCATGAAGAGTTCGAGCTTCAACGCAACGACAAGTCGCATCACCACCCTCCTTCGCGGGCAAGGTCATGAACCTCTTGCGCAATGGTCATGGAGTCCATCGGCCTCGTCGCCGCCTCCGCCATCGCGACGGCGAAGAGGGCGAGGCGAATGATCTCGGACACCTCTGCTTGGCCGAGTATCACTTTCCTTGGAGCCCATTCGTAGCAGGAGTACTCTTCCGCAATCTCCCTCACGCTGCGCTCGGTCATTCTGGCCTCCGGTTCCACCACGCCCTGATTTCGGCACGCGGTCCGCTGTGAGGCGTGGCGGCGCCGCAGAACACGCCAACGTCGCCCCAGTCATCGACCACGCTCGAGCACTCGACGACGCTCGAGCACTCGACGACGTAGGTTGTGGTCCCGTACATCGCGACTGGCGAGTATCGCGCCTTCCGGCCGCAGAAGGGGCAGGGTAGCAGCTTCTTCGGCTTCGGCTTCGGCTTCGTCATGGCTTCACCTCGCGGTTCATGTCATTCCTTTCCGTCCAACGCGGCATAGAGTTTTACGATCAGCCCCTCCGTCTCGCCCTTGCGGACGGCGATGGCGGCAGCCTCGATTCGCCGCAGGCGCCGTAGTTCCGTGAGCAGCGCGGGCGCCGCGTTGCGGAGGGCGACGATGAAGACGGCGTCTTCGTCCGCGCCGCCTCCCATTTCGCTCGCGTGGATGTGGTCTGTCGTGACGTCGCGGATCTTCCCGTCGTCGCCGGCGCCGAACGCTCCAACCACCCAATCCTCTCCGAATGGGCGATCGTCCGGCCCCTTTCGATCGGGGACGTTGACTCGCCACGGTCCCGGCGTCGCCTCCGCTTCGAGATTCGCCAGCGCGTCGAGGTCAACGATGGCGTTCACCAGACACCCAACATGCGCTGAAGCGCGAGGCTGCACGATTGCCATGAGTATTGTCCGTATTTCGTGAGTAGTCCGAGTCCTATCAGCCGCTCGCGAACGGCATCGCGTGCAGCGCGCAGTTCCGCCTCCATCGCTCGCAGTCGTTCGAGTTCGGCGAACGTTTCGGCCACAATGCTCGCGTCACCGGGCTGCATGGTCGACAGTTCGAGAGCGGCGTTCGCGAGATGCTTACGCGCTCGCAATAGTCGTGACGAACTCGATCTTTCCCCCTTCGCCTTCATCGCTTTTTCCCCCTTCTCTGCTTTTTCTTGTAGCCGCTGATCCATGCAGCCGCGTACGCCAGACACCGGATACACCGCGTCGCCGACTTGCCATCCAGCGCGGCCCCGCAACGGCCACAACGGTGAGCGGACATGTAGTCCTGTGATCTGGCACGACGCCGGTCCCTGTTCTTCGCAAGACACAAGAGGCACCGCAGGCGCTCGGAAGACTCCTTCTGCTTGCCACACTCGTAGCAACGCCCAGATTCCACATACCTGCGTTTTCGGGAATACACCGCACACGTTGGGCAGGAAGCGCGATGCCCGCATGGGAACTTCAAGTCGCTCATCTCATTTCGATCCCTTCCACCAGGTCGACGAGTTCCCTGGCTTTTCGCGTGGCTTCTTCCGGCGAAAGGCCCTCGTCGATGTACATCGCGTATGCCCGGTCGAAGAGCGGTTCCGGAGTCAACGTCGCGGCGATGACTTCGGCGGGCGTGTTGTTCGGAATCTGCGGCGGCGGCGGAATGAACATCTCGATCATGACTCTTCCTCCAGGCTGTTCCAGACGCGGTCCACGACGTTGGCCCTGACGCTGGTCCAGACGCGGTTCCTGACGCGGTCCGCGACGGGTGCCCAGACGCTGGCCCAGACGCGGTCCGCGGCGCTGGCCCCGACGCTGGTCAAGACGCTGTCCCTGACGCGGCCCCCGACCCACGGTCCCGGATAGAGCTTCCTAGAATGCAGGCTCGTCGTCATGTGTCTCCTCGCGCTTTGCCAGAATTTCTTCGACCCCAGGAAGCACCTTGGTCTTCTGTTCGGGGCGCCCCCCCCGTTTCCCCCACCCCTCCGCTTGCTGGCGCACGGCTAAAGATAGGCGCGTCCTTATCCAGTTGTCAAGTCCTACGAATGGGCGCCCCCCGGGACAGAGGCGCCGGAACTCCACGTCGAACATCGCAAGCAGCCCATCGAAGTCGGCAGCAAGTTCCGGGAACGACGCCAGGAGCGTCACCCGGGCCGGCGACCCGGACGGGTAGGCTTCGGCCGGGTGGTACTTCTTCGGGGCCTTGCGTTCCTTCGCCGAACTCCCCGGAGCCTTCGCGACGGGGTCTTTGCTTTTAGAGCCAGAGCCAGAGTCAGAGTCAGAGGCCATCGTCCTGCTATCGCTTGCCATCCGGCTGCTATCGTTGTTGCATGGCAACCGCATAGCAGCCGCATGGTTCGTTGCCGTCACGTTACCGTCGCGGTGCCACCTGGCGTGAGCACCGACTTTCCCGGCGATGGACTTGTTGAGGAGCCAGCGGATTGCCTCGGAGGCCCCCTTCACCCGGTACGTCCCATCGGAAAGTTTCTCGGCAAGCTCAGTTTCAACGAGACGGTCGCAGAATCCCGTCACCCTGGCGGATCCATCAAGTTCCGTCCGGCTCAAGATGTCAGATCTGCGGTTGCTGCACTGGTGCCATACTCGCGCCAACGGACCGAGGGCGTCATGCCCAAGCTCGTGGGATAGGCATTCGATCCGAGGATCCGTGAACGCCCTCTCCTCGATGTTGATCCTTGGCACGTCACTACCCCCGAAAATGGTGCCAACCCCCCGCCGGGTGTGACGAGCCGAAGCCAAAGGCTGGGCTCCCGGCAGGGGGCCGACTCACTAGCTGTTCATGTGCGGAGGCAACTCCGACTCGTCACGCCCCAAAGATACGGCTCGGGTTCTACGATGTCAACGCGCCAACGTGGCACACTTGACGCAAGTTTGCCAAAACGGCACACCGGGTGTACCCTCGTTCCTCGTGAGCAACGTCCGCCTGCCTATAGCGGCTCCGCCAGGCGACCCCGCGCCACCGGACACGAACCCGGGAGCGGCCCTCCCAGCCATCGGAGAACTCATCGGGGACGACGACCGCGAGCCTCTTTTTCAGGAGGCGATGACGGCTCTTCATCAGGCCCTCACCGAGAACGATGTCAACAAAGCCCGCATCGCCACGATGCTTGTTCAGGCCATCCGCAAGGCCGGGAAGCAGGACGACGGCGTCAAGATCAAAACCGACGAGCGTTTCGTCGACTCCGTCGCGTTGATGGTGAAATCCGAGTTCGCCATCCCATCGCAACTCGCCGAGTTCGAGGAAGCCCTCGTTGAACCAAGCGATAGCTGAAGCGAAGAGGGCCCTCCGGCGACGCCACCAGCTCAAGGTGCTGCCGCCAGAAGACCTCGACTGGATTCGGGCCGCCAGCGTCGCCGACACATACTGGTCTCTGTACTTTTTCTGCAAGATCGTCCTGCGGTACTGCGAAATCAAACCCGACATCCACCTGCTCTACACGGAGTTCCTCGAATCCAAAGCGAGCAACTACAAGCTCGCCATGATGCCGCGAGGATTCGTCAAGTCGTGGATCCTCTACGCGAAAGCCATCCGGGATTACTTGCGCGACAACAACGTCCGTGTTCTCCTCGCGATGTCCACGGAAGAGAACGCACGCAAAGCCTCCGAATTCATCTCGAACCAGTTCACGCGGAACCAACTGATCCGCTACCTCTGGCCGGAAAACGTCCCGACCGATCAGTCCGGAGACCGCTGGACGATGAAGGCGCGGACACTCCCGCGAACCATCGACGCCCCGGAACCCACGTACACCTTCGCCGGAGTGAAAACGGAGCTGGTCTCCGGGCACTACGACAAGATCTTCCTCGACGATGTCTTCGCGAAAGAGGCATCCGAATCCGAAGAAGTCGCGAACAAGGTCTTCTCCTTCATCGCATCCTGTGCCCCGCTCCGTGCGGACCCCGCAACGTCGGAAATCGTTCAGACATGCACCCGTTGGGCCGTCGACGACCCGGCCGGAAAGATCATGGGGTTCGAGAAGCAGAACACAGACGAACTCGTTTTTCGGGCTCTCGGTGATCCGCAGTACATCTGTCTCAAACGGGCCGCCATCGAACACGGAAAACCGATCTGGCCGGAACGGTACCCGGAGAAAGAGCTGGCCGCGCTGGAACGAGGATTCGAGTCGTCAGGACAGGGACACTTCTTCGCGTTTCAGTATCTCAACAACCCCGTGGATGCCCGCGTCGTCGAGTTCCCGCTCCCGCGGTACTGGGACCGGGACAAGTCCGGAGACATCCTGCTCCGTCAGCCAGACGGGCAGGACATCGTCATCCAGGAGCGACACCTCTACCGAACCATGACCATCGACCCCGCCTACAAGACGAAGAAGAGCCATGACGATGCGGCGATCTGTGTGCTCGGGACACACCAGGAGGGGTACATCGTCAATCTGTTCTCGTGGGTAGGTAAGCTGGGTCCATCGGACCTCGCCGAAAAGATCGTCCAGACCGTCAAGGAGTCTTTCGACAAGGGATTCCCCCTCGCGGCTGTTGGGCTCGAAACCAACGCCCAGCAGCTCGCCTTCAAGATCCTCGTTGGGAAGGCCGCCGACCGAGCCGGCGTCCACATCCCATGGCGCGACCTGAAGACTGGGCCGGAAACGACGAAATACACGCGGATTCGTCACATGGTTGGGCACGTCGCATCCGGGGCGTACTACACGAGTTCGCGATTCGTGATGCCAAACCGGGAGATGAAGATGTTCCCGGCAAGTCGGAAACTGAACTGGCTCGATGCGTTCGCGTATCAGCCGCAACTCTGGCCGCAGTTCCACCTGGAGCCGGTGGAGATCCCAGAGGAGGACCGTCTGCCATGGCGAGCGTTCACCCCGTCGGATATGGATCCGAACCACCCCCTGCTCCGGTCGGCGAACCCGTCGGAAGTCGAAGGCTACGGAGGGTAAGTGCCGTCCATGCGCTCCTGCTCGTGTTTCGATACTGGGAAGAAAAAGCACGGGATCTCCAGTGTGACGAGCTGTACCTGCTTTCCAAGGTCGCCCGACTGGCAGTCATCGACTTCCTGCGTGAGCCCGAAGACTTCGACCAACGTGGACAAAACCTCGTCCCGGCCCACCATCGCAGCAGTGCCTACGGGTGGTTGTTCGAAGACCACTACCGCGGAGTCCCGCTCTCGGATCTCTGTGCCGCAGTGGGTCCGGACATCGTCTGGTTACGACAAGTCATCATGGAGGCGGCACTCTTCCACGAAATGATACCGATGGACGATTTCCACCTCGACCGATACGCAACCGTAAACCCAGCCGCGGTGGTCTGGGACATCGGCAACGAGCGCCAACCCGGCGCTCACAACGAAGAAGGAGAGGACGATGGCGACGAAGAAGGGACTTGGTAACGCGGGAAAGGCTGGTTCGGCTACGATTCGAGGAGGATCGCCGTATTCGATCAGCCCGAAGTCCGGCCCGAAGATGGGCGGGAAGAAGTAACGTGGCCCTTGATCCGCGGATGATGATGGGCCCCCCGGACGGCATGATGCCCCCGGGGGGCCCCCCGCCGGGAATGGAGCCTCCCGGGGCCCCACCTCCCTCCCCACAGATGGGTATGCCAGAGCAAGGAGGTCTGCCAGTCATCACGCCCCCGGAACCGGAACCGGACTGGTCTCGTCTCGAAGATCAGGCCCTCGTCCGCGACATCAACCTGAGCGAGAAAGAAGAGCTTCGGATCAAGGACATCCTGCATACTGAAATCGCTCGGGCAACTCGCTCGCTGAAGACGCGCAATGAAGAGCTGACCAAGTGGCGGAAGCAGTACAAGGAAGTTCGAGAGACCAAGACCTACCCGTTCAAGAACTGCTCGAACGTGTGCGTACCGTTGACGCCGTCAGATGCCGACCAGATCACGGCGCGGACCGTTCGCGTGCTCTCCTGTACGGAGCCGCAGTACGTGGTCGAACCGGCGTTGGACCAGGAGATTCCCATCGAAGAGCTGCACTCCGTACAGCAGTACATGAAGGGAAAGCTCTCGGATCCGCGGATGGGTTTCGACAGGGCGAAGGAAGAGTTCGTCCATTCCATGGTTGTCACGGGCCTCGGCCTCGGCAAGGTCAAGTGGGACACGAAGACCCGGAACGTCAGCCGGTACGAAATCATCCCGGATGCGGAGATGACCGGCAATGCCCTCAAGGGAACGCCAAAGATCATCTCCAAGGACGAGGTGGTCTACGAAGGCAACGTCTTCGAGGTGGTGCGCCCGGAGGACTTCTTCTATCCGCCCGAGTGCCACCAAGATCCGGACCTGGTCTTCAACGCCTACTGGGTCGGTCATCGTTTCCTCGAACGCCTCGGCGAGATGCAAAAGAAAGCGAAGGCCGGCGTCTATCGAGAAGACGCCGTCAAGCGAATCGCCGACGCCGACGAACGGGACTACTCGCAGAACGAGCTGTCTGCGATGGTCGACCGGGACACGCTCGTTGCCGAGGGCTTGGATGATGCGCCCGTAGACAAGAACGCGAATCAGCTCACGAACTTCGAAATCTACATCCGTGTTGCGCTGGAAGACAGCAAGAAGGGGAAACAGCCGGAACGAGATTGCGTTTTCGTCTACAACTACGAGACGAAAGAGATCCTGTCGGCCAAGTACCTGTTCTTCTTCCACGGACGGAGACCGTTCGTGCGGGCGCCGTTCAAGGAGAATGGCGAGTTTTTCGGCATCGGCGTTCCGCAACAGCTCCAGCACCTGCAACGGGCCGCGAACGATCTCGTGAACCAGGGGATCGACGCCGGGACCTATGCGAATCTCCCCGTGATCGCGAAACGGAAAGATTCGGTGCTTGGGCGTGGGAAGCAGGACGACATCTACCCCGGCAAGATCATCGAAATGGACGACGTGTCGCAGCTCCAGAAGATCGACCTCGGGGATACGTCTGCATCGGTGTTCCAGTTCCTTCCGATGATCCGGGAGTTCGCTCAGAAGCGGACCGGCGTGACCGACTTTCTGTCCGGGATGGAGGGCGAGCGTGGGAATCGGGAGTCCGCCGCTGGGGCCGGGCAACGGACGGGCAACTCGTCGCCGTTGTTCGATGTCGTGCTCGGGTGCGTTCGGCGAGCGCTGGAAGATGCCGCCGATCTCATGTTCTGGAATTGCTGGCAGTTCAAGCCGGATGGCGACGAATACCAGGAACAGAATCCCAAGGGCGATTTCGTCAAGAAGCTGTTCACGATGCCGCCACAGGCCGGAGGAAGGTATCGCTTTCGAATCATGGCGTCTTCGGTCGCGGCGAACCCGGAAGTCCGGAAGCAGACGATCCAGCATCTCTCCGGGATTCTCGATCCACTCGACCAACAGCTCATCCAGACGGCCGGGCAGATCGGCAGTCCCGATACCCCGCCCCTGATTCGCGAGCTGTTGGTGAGTGCGATGGGACGAAAAACACGGCTCATGCGCCAAACGGCCGAAGCCTTCGATCTCCCAGGAGCCGGCCGGCTCGTTCCGGACTGGGACGAGATGTGGCAGGCGAAGCAGGGCGAAGTCATGCAGATGGTTCAGCAGGCGCAGCAGCAGCCCAAACCCATCGACGAAACGATTCTCAGGAAGATCGGGCCGAGCTGGGCAGAGATGCCACCGGAAGTCCAAGCGTGGGTCTACACCGGAATGGGAGCCCCGATTCCGCCTGACCTTCAACGGGAAATCGAGATGCGGGCGCAGCAGTTCGCGCCGCCACCGCAGCCAGGACAAGGAGACCAAAATGCTGGAGATCAGACCGCCGGTGACCCCATGGGAGGGGTTGGAGCAGGACCAGAAATTGGAGCTGCTCCGGCACCTCCTGGAGTCTGAGGGCTTTCTGTACCTGATTCATTTCGCGCGGATGTCGAAGCTCGCCGCGCTGCAAAACCTGGCCCGGGAAGGGAACTCCCGAGACCAGGACTTGTTCCTGAAGGGGTACATCTCAGGGCTTGAGTTCTGTGAGGGGTCCATCTCGCAGACGGTCGATTCCCTCCGTGGGGATCAGAAACAGGAGGTCGCAAATGGGGGATGACTACAGTCGCGTGGAAACGCAAGAGCCGAAAGAAGTCGGAATCGAGGAGGAACGCCCATCGACGATGGTCGACGATGAGGTCGAATACCCGGATTCGCTTCCGGAAGATGAGCCGGAAGAGCCCGAAGCCGCCGCCGGCAGAGACGAGATCCCGGAGTACGACGAGGGGGCGATCCTCGGACACCTGAACCGTTTCGCGGATGAAGCGGCGTACCAGACGGTTGGCGGCAAGGCAGCCGAAGTCAACCGCGAACTCCAGTGGCTTCAGCAGAAGCTGGCGCCGCAGTCCGAAGAGCAACTTCTCCGGATGTCGGAAACGGAACGACTCGCCTATCAGCAGGGGCTGACGCGGCGGCAGCAGCTCCAGGACTACCGTGATCGCATCCTCCCGATGGAAGCGAATCGCCTTCGGGACATGAATCGCCAGAAGGCCAACACCATCGTCCAGATGCAGCATGGGCTTCAGGCGAAGTACCCGGGGTACTGGCACAAGATCCTCGACCGGGTGCGGCAGATGGTCGATTCTCGCGAAAGCGGGATCAGTGCCGATCATCTCGCCAACCCCATGACCTACGACATCGTCTACCGCAACATCCGCGGCGAAGAGGCCATCGAAAAAGAAGGCCGCTCCAAGCTCAGGAAGATGGCGGCGGGCGCCCAGACGGTGGGCCGCGGCGTGGGAGAAGAGGGGGGGCAGAAGAATTTTCGTGAGGCCGATGGGCTAACCCCTAGACAGGTTGCAGAGCGATACCGCAAGATGAATTTTAGCGAAGGTGAGATCAAGGCGACCCTTCGCAGAATGTTTGGAGACTGAGAATGAGTTCGGATCGTATCGCAGACGGTAGCAAGATCACTTCCAGCGGGATGTCCGCTGCCGATTTCTTCGCAGAAGATGGTTACCGCTCGGCCCCGCTCGGCGGGAGCAACCCGTATTCGGCTGACTGTACGCAGGTGCTCAACCTCCCGAACTGCCCCTCGGACTGTGCCTGTGGCGGGAAAAACACGATGGTGGCCTGCTGGCCACCGCAGTCGAACATCGAATACTGCCGCAGACAGGGCATCCTGCCGATTCCGGTGTATGCGTTTCTGCCGGAGTTCAACGGCGGGAAGCCCGTGACGCCGGTTCGCAACGCGAAGATCCTCCGCGACGGCGTGATGATCGGCGATCCCGGGACCTACGAGGTCGTTCTCTGCTGGACGACCTGCGAAAACGACGCACGCTTGTCCAAGAACGATGCGGATGCGTGCGAAGCCCTCATGAACGGACGCCCCGCGAGGGGGATCTCGACGCAGGCCGCAACGAGTGGCGATGACGGCGAGCTGCGGAAAAGTGGACTCATCCCAGAGGAAGAGTCGAGCTACACGAAACAGGGTATCGAGCGGACTGGTAAGGGCCAGTTCGTTGCGAAAGACCGGCGGCCCATGGTTACCGTGCCGGGCTAGCCACAAAAGACTTTAGGAGGAGAACATGGCAAAGACGGCACCGACTATCGCGATGCGGGTCGCCCGCACGATGGGCTCGTCCCCTTTCAATCCGGTGTTGGAGTTCCCGGAGAAGGCGGGACCCGAAACGTTCGTGGCTGGCGACCTCGTCGAGTACACGAGCGGTTACCTCTGCATCCAGACCGTTAGCGGTGCCGACGATGTCGTGTGCGGCATCGCTCAGGTTGGCGCAAGCGGGACCGTCAACACCATGATCCCGGTCGAGGTGTTCGACCAGAGCACCCACATCATCGCCAATCTCAAGAACGGCGGTGCCGATTACGTTCTGCTCGCTACGGACCTCGGGGCCGTGTATGGACCGCGCAGAGATGCTGCGGGGATCTGGAGTCTCGACAAGGCAGAGACGACCGGGCCGCTGTTCCGGGTTCTCGGAGTCCATCCCGACTACGCCGTTGACGACACGAACGCCTGGGTCTACGCAGTGCCGGTGCCCGGCGACTACTTCGTCGAGTAAACGATAGGGAAGAGGAGATAGATCATGAACAGGCCGAACTACACTTCTTCGCCTATCGCAACCGCGGCAGCGAACAGTCGCATGCTCGTGGAGGGGTTCCACACGGTCTTCTACGAAGAGATGAAGCGTGCGAAGCCCAAGTACGAAGAGTTTTTCGAGATGCAGAAGTCCGACAAGCTCTCCGAAGCCTACATGTCGGCCGCGGGGCTGGGTCTTGCGGTTCAGACTCCGGACGGGACGCCAGTCGAGTACGAGGACATCTACAACGGCGAGGTCAAGGAGATCCGGAACTTCACGTACACGAAGGGCTACCGGGTCATGCAGTCGACGCTGGAGGACGAGCTTTACGGGATCAATCGCAAGGCCCTGAAGGCTCTTCCGAAGTCGATGGAGTACAAGGCCGAGTCGACGGCCGCCGCTCTCATGGGCGCTTCGTTCACCACGACCTACGGGTTCGACCCGAGTTCCGCGGTTATGCCCATCGTCGCGACGAACCACAACTACATCTCCGGGAAGTACGACCTCACGTCGACGACGCCGACCACGACGTGGTCGAATCGGCTGGCTAGCAACTCCGCCCCGACGCCGGAGACGGTTTCGCAAATGTACGTTCTCTCGAACCAGGCTCGTGATCGCGAAGGGTTCCCTATCGAGTTCGGCGAGAAGTTCATCGTGTGCCAGGTCGACAAGGAACCCGTGTTCTGGGCGATCATGAACTCGGTCAACAGGGCGTTCGAGTTCTCGAACACCAAGGGGATCTTCGGACCGCAGGGGCCGTGGAACATGAAGGTGAAGGTTTGGAAGTGGCTCCCGTCGGCCATCGCGTGGTTCATGCTTCAGCCGGAGAACACGCCGTTCGTTCACCAGTGGCGCATCAAGCCGAACATCACCGAAGACTACGCGAAGAACAACTTCGTCCAGTACGTCAATGCCCGGATGCGCTACGGCCAGGGCGCCATCGAGCCGCGCGGGATCTGGGGAACGGTCGGAGCGTAAGGAGGCCACAATGGCGAGTGCTGTGATCCAACTCGTGTGCAGCCATCCGGACTGCAACGAAACCTCGGGTAAGCTGTCTGTCGATTGCGAACGCGACATGACCGAGGACGGTTTTCTGCGAGCCGAAGGAAGCAAGCATCTTCCCGGCGGCTGGTCGCTGAAACTTCGACGGGATCGTCCCGGCGGGAATGTCTTCTGCTCGGAACACTCGGAGGGCTAGGATGAACAAGCGAACGGTGACGAGTGTTCTCGCTGCCGCCACCCTCTTCGTGGGGGTGGCGGCGTTTGGTGCGAGCACGCTCCCTGACAACCTCGTGGTTCAGGGGAGTGTGACTTGCACGTCCATCACGAATACGGGTAGCACCGACTACACGGAGGTCAACGCGGCCAACGGATCGGCTGACGTGCTCGACTACACGGGAACGCTCGGGATCATGAACGGTTCCGACACGTTCCAGCTCTTCGACATCAACATCACGAACGCGAACCACACGGGGGGCTCGAACTTCGTCTATGTGTTCGACATCGCCGGGATCACTCAGGATGCCCAGGCGAGAGAGACGGCGATCCTCATTGGTACCGGATGGGACTACGCTCTCGACATCGGGGCGAACCCAATCCTCGGTGGTGCGGCGGATGCGATCACGATTGGTGGGTCGGACGCTACGTTCACGTTCACGCGCAACGATGCCGGGGCGGTGACGTTCTCGGGCGCAGACGACGCCGGAGCCGCGGACACCATCTATGACACCACGGGGACGGGTGCGGTCACCGTCGGGTCGGCTGACGTGACTGGGGTGACGCTGTCGTCTGATGGTGGGACTCTCGACACGGCAACCGCCAACACGCTGACGCTCACAGCCCTGACTACGAACGCGGCGACGTTCATCGGTGCGGATGCGGCTTCGCCGGCCGATACGGTGTTCGACACAACCGGGGCTGGAGCCATCACGGTTGGGTCGGCTGATGTTACGTCGATCACGCTCACGACCGACGGAACCGGGACTGGAGAGGTCGTTCTTCCGCTTCAGTCCGTTGCCGGCGCAGAGATGGTCAACGATACTGTCGGTGGTGACCAGCTCGCGGATTCCATCACGCTGGATGCCGCTACTACCATTTCCGGGTCGTACGATTTTACGGCCGGCACTGCGGGCAACGAAGCTGCGGTCGGGAATGTCGCCGTCGAGCGTTGCATGGGGGCGATCTGCCAGACGGTGATGACGCTCACCGCCGTCAACGTCGTCATCACCGACCCCGGCGCCGCGGCCGCGTATGGCGGGACGTTGATCTACGACTTCCCCGAGGGGCGGATCCTCGCGCTCGGAGTCGTCGCGGATCTCACGGCAACCGAGGCTTCGGCAACCATCGTGGACGACTGGGATGGGGACATCGCGTTCGGCACGGACGATGCGGACGCAGGAGCCGGTCTTGCGGGCGATGAGGTTGACTGGGTTCCGAGCACGGCGACCACTCAGGCTGTAGGGAGCGTCGCGGCGACCGACTGCGCGAGTATCATCACCGACCAGATTTACCACGACGGGCACACGACCGCGATCGACCTGTACGTGAACTTCGAGATCGACGACGCCGACATCTCGACCGGCGGAGCCGACGCCATCACGGTCAGCGGGACTGTCACGGTGACGTGGATCAATCTCGGCGACAACTAACGGACAAGCCGAAAGGGGGGCCGCAAGGCCCCCTGATCGCATAGGGTGATTCCATGCCGATGATTACAGCGGTGCGGCCGGTCGGCTCAGAGTGGGTCATGGGGACGACGGCCGCGACGCCCGTCACGGTGTCGGCGGCTGCGACGATCAGCTCCTACGGCCACCCGACGCAGTTCGGTGGAGACGGCCATACGCTCTACCTGAAGCTCGACGCGACTTCCGTCGGAACCGATGTCTTGGTGGCGGCGTACGCTCATGCGGCCGGATCGGCTACGACAGCGGCGAACTACGCGGCGATCAGTCCGGCAGTCGTTCCCGATCCGACTGTGCTGACGACGAGTTGGCAGGCGTTCGACTTCTCTCCCCCGTGTACTGATTACGTGGGGTTTGTTCTGACAAACCGAGAAGTTGCGGATGCGGTGAAGGTCCACGCCGTTTACGTCCACGGGGGTTAGCCATGGTGGCAACGGTTTTGAACCCTGTCGGGTCGGCGTGGGTTAGCGGAACGCCGACGACGAACGCCCAGATTGAGACAGGGTCGGGCGCCCTGGCGACGGAACTATTCCCGGTTGCGTTCGGAGGAGATGGCTACGCGCTTTATCTGTACGCGAAGCGAGAAATGACCACGACGATTACGGCGTACGCGCGGGCCGCGACCACGGGAAGCGGGTTTTTCGGGGCGGACTTCGCGAGTGTAGGCTCGATTTATAGCGCGGTTGCGAAGGTTGGCTGGACGGCTATCCCATTCACGCCGCCTGCGACGGTTGCGCTGGCGTTCGACGTTACGAACGGCGACGCTTCGTTCGCGTCGGTAGATCGTGCGTGTAACGCGAACATCGCGACGATAACCACATCCGCGGCACACGGGATGTCGGCTGGGGACACGGTCACCATTTGGGGGATGACCGACGGGACGTATGACGTGTCCAACGCCACGGTGTTGAGCGTCCCGCTTATCACGACGTTCACGTATGCGTTGACACACGCGGATGAGCTGGTGATTGCGGATGCGCTGGGAACGATCACACCATTCTTCCAGTACAAGTTGCTTCTCAAGTGGGGTGGCTAGATGTTCGGACTCGGAGGGTTCTCTAAAGTCGCGCACTGGCTCGGGAAGAGCTTCGGATTCGTCTCGGGAGCGGCGCAGTCCGGACGGCCGTCGCTGTGGTGGGACGGAACTGCGGGTGGACCGCTGAAGTTCACCACGGATACCGGCGTCACGGGCAACGTGGCGAGTTCGACGACACTGTCGTTCGACGACCTTGCGACCGGAACGAATACCGGCGCAACGATGGTTGTGGGAACCGGGGCGAGCTTGGCGGCGAGCGGAACCGGAACGATTGCGGCAACGTCCGTTACCGGAACGGTGCCTGTTGCGAATGGCGGGACGGGGCGAGCCTCGACGACGGCGTATGCCGTTCAGTGCGGCGGCACGACCGCAACGGGTGGTCACCAGCCGATTGCGGCACTCGGGGCGCTCGGGCAGGTTCTCACGTCGGGTGGGGCCGGAGTCCTGCCGACCTTCCAGGATGCGTCCGTGGCGGGAGGGACCGCCCAGTTCGACGTGAACGTGACGCCGGCTACGACCGCGGGCACGGCCACCTGGGAGGACCTCTGCGTCATCGCGTTGGACGCGGGCAAGATGGCGAGCAACGGGGACAAGCTCAAGATTACCGCGTCCGGGGTTCTGGCGGCGAATGCGAACACGAAGTACGTCAGGATGAGAATCGGGTTCACGGACATCTGCTCGTGGAACGATGCCGGCAGCGGCTACAAGTGGCAGTTCGACACGGAGGTTATTCGCACGGGAGCAGCTACCGGGATTTGGAAGGGGTTCTCGTTCGCGGCGAATTTCGTCAAAAATCCCGAGACGGTTGCTATCGGTGAAACGTGGGCGAACGCTCTCGACATCAAGATCCAGGCGTACACGCCGACGACGGCCGGTGATGTGACGAACAACGCCCTCTCCGTGGAGTACTACCCGGCGCCTACGTGACTGGTGGCGTTGGGCGACAGCAAGACCTGGCTGGAGGGCTGGCAGCCGACACTCCTTTCAGGGCTTGTTGCCGCAGGGACCAACTACCGGAAAACGGCAAGCAGCGGGGTCAACGGGGCGACGGTTGCGTCGTATGCCGCGGACATCGCTGCGAACCTGTCCGGGATCAATCCGGACGTTCCCGTGCCTGCGGTGCTCATCAACCTCGGGGTCAACGAGATTGGGGCGCCGCCGGCCAGCGCGACATGGAGAGCGAACTACCAGACGATCATCGACGCGGTTCATGCGAAGTGGGCGATAGCGGTGATCTACATCGCGTACCCATGGCGGCAGGGGTTCGACGCAAACGCGGCAGTGCTTCATGGGTACATCGATCAGCTTCTAACCGACAACGTTGGCTTGTGTGTTGCTGGTCCGGACGAGGTTGCGGTCATCCAACCGCCTGACGACGGGGCAACGAACACTACGGATGGGATCCACTATTCCGCGGCCGGAAATGTCGCATGGGCTTCGGCGTGGGAAACGACGTTACTGGGGACCTAAGGAGGTAGCATGGCAGCTTCAACGTGGGCATTCACTAACGGCGCGAGGACGAAACTTCTCGACGGGACGTTCGACATCGACAGCGACACATGGAAGATGGCGCTCTTCACGGACGGTTCCGATATCGGAGCGGCTTCGACGACGTATGCGCTGGTCACGAACGAGGTGGCGCACGCCCCCGCGACGACCGGCTATTCGACCGGCGGGATCGCGGTCACCTTGAATCTGTCCGGGACGACAACCGTGACCGTCGACATCGCGACCGATCCCGTCTGGACGACTGTTTCCGCGTCGCTCATTTGCCGCTACGCCGTGATCTACGAGGTCGGTGGCAGCGTCCTGTGCTGGTCCGATCTCGACGTGGCGAGCATCACCGTCACGGCAGGGAACACCCTCACGGTTGCGGCCCACACGTCCGGGGTGTTCACGCTCGCCTAAGCACGAACCCAGGCCATGGCGCTGACGGTCACGAGTCGCGGGACGGGGACTCACAACACCGGAGCAACGACGCTCGTCCCGGGCGGAAGAACCGCGACGCTGGCCGTTGGATCCATGGGTGTTCTTTGCATCGCCCTCGACAACGCCGGATCGGCCGGGTCGGCCATCATCGCGCCAACGTCGTGGACCGACGCGAAATCAAACGTCTGGACGCGCCGAACGAGTCGCCTCTACGACAACGGCGCGGCAAGCGCCGGGATCGAGATGGTGTTCTACACCGCTCCTATCACCACGGCGCTCCTGACGACGGATCTCGGAACGATCACGTGGAACCCCAGTGCTTCTCCTGTGGCGAAGGTGTGGACCTGGTACGAGGTCATTCCGTCGGGGGCGAACACCGTCGGGTATTCGACCGGCGGTGACATCGCCGGTGCGACGGCCGCAAACGCCCAGGTGACGACGGGCAGCGTTGTAGTCGGGGACGCGGTGATCGCGGGGTATTTCTCCGAGAACGTCAACGCGGTTACCGGCGATTCCGACACCACCAACGGAACGTGGACCGCTCAGCAAACGACGACAGTAGGAAGCGGCACTTCTGGCGTCCGCATCGCGACGCAGCAGAAGGTGCAGACGACGACCCCCAGCACTCAGTCCTACGATGTCACCGTCGCCTCGCAGGACCGCATCGCCGGCTACATCATGCTGCACGAAGTCGTCGACACGACGTTGACGCCGGGTGTGTTGGCGACCGCGACGACGAAGTTCGCGCCAACCGCGACGGCCACGACGAACCAGACGCTGACGCCTCCGGTGGTGGCAACGACCACGGCGACCTTCGCCCCGACGGCCACGAAGACGGAGAACCAGACGCTGACGCCTCCGGTGGTGGCAACGACCACGGCGACCTTCGTCCCGACGGCCACGAAGACGGAGAACCAGACGCTGACGCCTCCGGTGGTGGCAACGACCACGGCGACCTTCGTCCCGACGGCGACGATCTCTGGAAGCGTGGTGCTGACGCCGCCGGTGGTGGAGACCACGACGGCGACTTTCGTTCCGACGGTGGCCGCCACGGAGAACTGGCTGCTGACACCGCCGGTGGTGGCGACCGCGACGGAGACCTTCGTCCCGACTGCCATGATCTCGGGAAGCGCGGTACTGACGCCGCCGGCTGTGGCGACCGCGACGGAGACCTTCGTCCCGACGGTGGTTGCCTCGGCGCATCAGACGCTGACGCCGGGCGCGGTGGCGACGACGACAACCGGATTCGCGCCGACGACGAATCTGACGGTGATTCCTGGAGAATTCAAACTGGAGTTCGAAGGGTTCGAGCCGGAGGTGCTGACGCAACTGAGGATCATCGTTCCGAAAGTAGGCAAAATGGTCGAATATCGCCCGGCGTACCTGTCGCGATGGTTGGCCTAATCAGGTAGGATTGGGAACATGAGCCACGGGAAAAAAACAAAGTACGCGCCGAAGGCGCTCAAGATCGCAAAGACGGTCAAGAGCAAGCAGCCCCATGCGTTGGCAGAGTGGGAGAGCACAGTCGGGATCACGGTGTCGGCGGACGCATGGACGCCCGGGTTCGACTACTACTGGTTGAACATCCCCGACACGGCCGGGGATCCTTCGACGGTGTTCCCGCTGGCGACGCAGTATGCGACGCTGAGCTACACGGTTAGCGGAAATGTCGTCACGATCACAGTGGACGGGAGGTATGACTTCTTCGCCGATCAGACGATCATCGTGTCTGGGATGACGGATGGAGCACTCAACGGGACGTTCGAAATCTCCGGGAGTTCGGCAGCGGACCAGATCTCGTATGCCCTTGTCCATGGAGACATCCCGGCGACGGCGGATACGGGTGGTTCCGTGGCGTTTTCGTCGGATCGCGGGAACGTCTACGGTGACTTCGTTGGAGCCGCGACAGGTGCCCCGTTCAACGTCGAGGCCCAGGTGAGGTATGGGAAGTACAAGGGCGGGACGTATTCGCTTCGCGTAGAAGGATGCGGTGTGCGGGAGGTCTGCACGTCGACGAGTATCGGACTTGTCGTGGAGCTTGATCCCTATGCCTTCTCTGATATCTCGTGGTGGACCAGTGC
>Ga0209518_1000644_pt1 | contig 43410 bp, 25 predicted proteins | sample RifGroB1_FD_183993 | JGI IMG/M metagenome (GOLD analysis project Ga0209518, IMG submission 183993) | Groundwater microbial communities from Rifle, Colorado, USA - Groundwater B1 (SPAdes) (version 2) | ecosystem: Environmental > Aquatic > Deep subsurface > Groundwater | place: Rifle, Colorado...
TCCCTCAACAGGACGTTATTCAGTTCGGGTGTTCATTCAGGCTGACAGCATCGGAAAGGCTGGGAACCTGGCCGTTGGTCAGATTCAAACGGTGATTAGCGGGCCGTCAGGCGTGCGAGTCACCAATGAGGGGGCAACCTTCGGCGGGGCTGATTCAGAATCCAACTTGGACCTAGCTGTTCGGGCTGACGGGGTGTTGTCGAGTGTAGATTCTGGAACCTATCGGGGGTACGTGCAGAAGGGTATAGCGGTGCCCGGAATCATTCAGGCAACGGTGGTGGATGCCAGCCATCCGTTGATGATGCGGGATTGGGACGCAGCCCTGGGACGACACACCGGGGGAAAGGTGGATATTTGGGTTCGGGGTGAGAGCCTCGCCACAGTCACGGATGACTTTGCTTTCACGTTTGAGATCGTGAAAGACGGTCAGTTTGCCCCCGTAGGTGATGTGTCCAACCTGAAGTTCCGGGCCATCAACGCTGCTCTTTCGGACTCCAACCCCATCATCGAGATTCTGGATCGTCCGGATTGGGGGTTCGAGTTCAAGGATCTCCAGACTGGCCATGTGTTCGACTTGACCGATGTTCTCATCATTCCCCCTGACGGGCTTCAGCTTTCTCTCGATCACAATGACCCGGCGGATGTGCATGTGGCTGATGGTTTCGTGGGGTCTTATCGTTATCGAACCAGTGATAAGTATGTGTTCCGCCGACAACCCGTTCGAAGCATCACTTCTTTCACAGGGGACCCCACTAGATCAGGCACTGTCTCTACAACTCTCTACATGTTGTTTGCTGGAGATGACCCCTTGAACATGGGCAAGTCATCGGAAGCAGGGGACTACATTCAGGTTGTTCAGCCCACCTCCACGACACCTCAGACATCAATCCCCTCTGGGGAGCCTATCGTGGTTACTGGGGAGTCTCATGTCATTCTGGGAGGGGTTGAGTATCTGGGGTATCTGGGGGCCAATCCTTTGACAGTGCAGGTTTGGAACGTGACCCGTACTGTCGAGTACAAAGGCCCATATGACCCGAGTGGTCAACCAGACTTCACCTTTGTTCCCGAGGATGGGGAAAACCCGCTTGGACTCAGGCTGACAACGGGAACCACGCTCGTCGAGGGGGAGTCTGTGTTGATTGACTACCAACACGATGAGAATTTCACTGTCGAGTACACCACAAACTCCCTGGTGGCTGTGGCTCAACAGGAATTTGACCAAACCCGGCACATCACGGCTGATGTTTTGGCTAAGGAGTCCGTTGGGGTTCCGGTAGACATTGAGGCCACTCTGGTTCTGAAACCGAACTATTCCTCCGCAACCGTAGATGGAAGTGCCCGGACAGCCCTGGCCCGATTCTTTGGGGGCTTGGTACAAGGACAGCCTGTTCGTCAAGCCGATATGATCGGGGTATTGGATGGTGTGGAGGGAGTGTCTTACGTGGTGGTTCCCCTCATCAAGTTGGCCAAGGGGGATGGTGCGATGGTGGTTCGGGAGAGTGTGGCTTCGAGCCAAGCATCGGATTTCCAGGAGATCCCCGCTTGGGCAACGGACTTGACCAAAGTGTTTGTTTTGCGGAACGCCCTCACTTCTCAGACTCTGGATGGGGGTGGGGAGATCAATGAGTTCCGGGGCGTTTTCCTGAACAACACACCCATGACCTTGTTCGATGATCCCCCGAACATCAATGGATTCCCCATCAAGCTCCAGACCAACAGTGCTTTCATCATTGGTAGTACGGGGATGGTCATCCCCGATTATAGCGATGACGCAACTTTGCAGGTTCAGTACCCATTTGCAACGGCGGCTGAGCTTGCAGCCAAACGTATTGCGATCACTTCCAGTCGCGTGTTGGTGGTTCTCTCTACGGGGACGACCCCGGCAACAGGCACTTATCACGTCACATACACGGTTTATGGGGACACGGGGGCCCGAAACATCGAACCGGGACCGACCGAGTTCTTGGAACTCGGGAACTTGGAATTCACGTTTGATGTAGATACTGGATCCTTGGCGATCACGTAGTAGGAGCGGTAGCTGACCATGGCAGACAAGCCAGATGCCAAAACGGCTCTCCCGAACCTGCTTCAGCAGAACCCTGCTCCGGTAGAGAAACCCGGACAGGATCGGATGATGCAGGCTCGGACACAAGTAGACCTTATCATGGCGGTCTTCATGAGGGTCTTGCCGAGTAACTACGTGGCCCAGATTCAGGGACCCTACTACACCTTGCAGTATCAGGCAGTGGCCGAGCGAATCGCCGAGTTCCAGATCACAGCCCAGGAGGTCTTTGCGGATTCTGCCTACGAGTACACCCGATCCGAGTTTCTGTATCAGCTTCTGGGTTCTCTTGTGTTCCCAGATGCCACAGCAGATGGACAACCAGACATCTCGGGGGACATCTCATATCGCACGTTCCTCCGACGAATGGTTGGTCTGCTTCTCAAGGGGGCTACCACCGAGGCCGTTACAGAAGGTGTGGGACTTCTGACCGAGGCTACGGTTGAGGTTATTGAACGAGCGGTAGCCGCCAGACAGATTCCTGGTGGCCGATCAGCTTGGGGGCCAGAAGAACAATATACCTTCGAGGTCAACGTCAGCAACGCCACGGGGGTCATTCTTCCGTTGCCCAATGGGCAACTCATCGACTTGGAACAGTTCCCGGTAGACCCCTTTCAACTCCTGGAGAATGTCCGACTCGTCTTGCGAGCATTGAAACCTGCCCATGTTCTGTTTGATTACCGCCATCTGTTCCGGGATGCATTCCAAGCGGTTTTCACTGACCAGGCCATTCTGGGCTACCAGGACTACCACTACCAAGACCTTCGCCGATATTGGGAGGGGGCCACTCGGATTGCCGGGACATTGGGTGCTACTCTGACTGACCGTACACTGTTTTCTGACCCCACTCGGGATTTCTCCTCTGTGTTACCAGGAGCCATTCTGACTATCTTGACTGGTCCCAACTCCATTCATGTAGGGGGACAGGAAGGTACCCCGTTCTCTACTGACGAGGGACATGTTGGTCGGTTCCGTGTTACCGAAGTCCGGGTGTTCCCGGTTGGGGATGACCCGAGTCGTCGGAGGTACACTACCACCAGTGGACTCTATGGTGCGGCTAGTGTGGTTGGGTCGGACATTTTTGATCCGGCTCAGACCCAATGGCGGACGATTCAGGAGGGTGAGATCCTGACTTTCTCTGAGGGTCCAAATGCTGGGAGCTATCGGCTCCATGTTTGGCTGGGCAATCATGGAGGAACCATAGGTCAGATGGATCCTCCTGGGGTGGGGGCGTACATCCCAGGGGTGCGGGCTGCCCCGAGTCTACTTCGGCTTCGGAGACGAATGGGGGTTACTATCGGGAGTCAGGCATACGAAGTGACCGTGGACCGATTGGGGATGCAGATCCCCCGAGTAGTAGATGAAGAGGACGTGACCATTCAGTTCTACTCGTGAGTTTTCCGGCTATACCCTCCGGGTGTAGAAGGGGTCTTTGAGAGGAGATCAATATGGCAGCCCACATCCGAACGACAATGCACACCAGCCCTGGGGGTCCAGTGGTCGGGCCGGTTCTGACCGACCAATCCAGGGAGGACCTCCGTAAAAGCTACCAGATCATTTGTGAATCCGTAGATGCAGCAACGACCTATGCCTGGTCGTTGTCCTTCATCCCGAAATCGTCGGGTCCGGCGGCGGCTAACCCGAACAACTTCGACGGGACCCCTTCAACGGCAGTCCTTCTGCCCCCCGAGGGAAGCACCACCCAGACCTGTAAGTTCAACGTGGACTGGGAAGGGTCTTACCTGCTTCGGCTTGTTGTGGATGCAGGTCTCCCGACTGAAAGCACTCAGTTCGTTCGACTTCGGCGACTCACCCAGTTTGCCGAGTTGAAGCTTGTCAGTGCGGGGGAACGTCGGGATCAGTCCGGGGTTGTGCCCGTTGATGCCACTCCTGAAGGCTGGGCCAACGACCAAAACCAGAATGTCCAACGACTCATGCTCTTGGTTCGAAGACTGTCTACTGGGGGTCGGGTTCTCTATGTGGATGCCAACCGGGGCCGGAACAACACGGCAACCCCGAACGAGCCAACGAACATTTCTCGGATCCCTGGACCAGACTCCGTGGCTCGGGATGAGTCGGGTATTCGAATGGCGGCTGAAGGCTTTGGAGATTTCTCCTCCATCACTGAGGCCGTCGCCTATGCCATGGGAGCAGTGGGCCGAGGGGAACCGGTTGCCAGTACGGCGAACCCGTATCGGATTATGGTTGCTCCAGGGTATTACGAGGAAAACCTCGTTCTTCAACCGCACATACACCTGGTTGGTGACACTGTAGCCAACCAAGGAGGAATGGACGGGGTCTATGTCAGTACCACTTCGGCTCTAAACGCCCACCATGAGTTCACAGGTACGGCTGCGGATTCGGAACTCTTGATTCGGAATGTGACCTTGGTGAATGGGGGTTCTACAGCCCAACCCGTTCTGCTTTGCGCTGGTCAGGGAACGGTCTTTCTGGATGAGTCCACGATCACACAAAATGGGCTTGGAGTCACCCAGGGACCTGCTTTGGGTGCGATTAGCACCGGTCCCATGCAGATTGGGTTGCGGCAATCCCAGGTCATTTCCAATGCTAATGCCGATGCCCTTCGGTATGCCGTTACATTGACCGGTCCTTCACTTGCCTTTACAGCGGACACCTGCCGTATCGAGGGTGAATCCGGCATCCAGATCAACCCAACTCTGCAAACCGGAGTTTCGGTCCAAACGACCCGAACAGCCGTCGTGGCTCGAAACGGGGCTGGACATTCTCTGTTTGGTTACGCAGAAACGATACAACTACTGGAGTCCACCATCGAGGGCACGGTGGACATTACAGATGATGGCGTAGGTCCGGTTGCCTTCAATGTGAACATGCGATGCCTTTGGACGCTGTTCGAGGATGATCTGACTGTGCGTACAGCAGGCACAAGTGGCGATATTTATGTGTATTGGGGAGCCTGTGCCATTACGGGAACCGTAACTTTCCCGGACGGTCCCCCGACTGCTTTCTCAGCCATTGCTCATGACCGAAGCATTCTCTACGCCGATCAGTATACCCCTCCCGAAACCGGCATTGGCCCAACCGTGCCAGTCACAAAACGGCTGGGTGTGGGGGACGCTCAGAATGCTCTCGACAAGTTGGTTATGATCTCCATGCCCAACTCTGTGTCGCCTTTCTATAGTCTTGACACGGCCTATGATGGTCTGGCCACCATCACCCCCTTCTTGTATGGCCATGGGCTTGGGCGAAACATTCTGGCCGACTACGGGGCTGTACGGATCTCGGGTGCAACCGCCCCCATTTGGACAGAAACAGATGGGTTGCTTCGAGGTGGACTTCAAACTGAAGGCACCATAGACAGCGGCCCCCTTGTTGGGGATGGTTTGGGTTCCGAGATCAATCTGAACCCCAACCCAATGGGTGGTGGGGCCATCCTCAGCATGGGTCGGGGAGCCTGGCCGAACGATTCTCCAGGGACACCTCGGCCGCCCATGTGTGTGGTTCAAGCCGGATCCGCTGGGGTGCCTTTCGATGAACCCTACGACCTCTACCTCCAAACCCGGAGTCTGGATCAGTCTCTGACCGGGGCTATGGGGAATGTGGTTGTTCGAGGCGGATACGCTAATAAACACGGGGCTTTTGTAGTTCCCACAGCAGGCTCCGTCTGGATTGAAGGGGGTAGCAGCCAAGAAGCAGGCGGAGGCACCAATCCGGCAGGCGACATAGTCCTGATGCCCGGACAAAAACCGGGGCCAGTGGACTCGGGGCGCATTTACGTGGTCAATCCGGATGCCGCTACGGCTCCGGTATTGATCGCTAGTGGTTTGTATCTCCCCGCAGACCCATCTTCAGGCTTTTTCTGGATTCGAACCCCTGAGGGTGTTCAGCGGTTTGCCGTCGGGGCCGCAGATCCTTTAGCTACAGTGGTCACCACCGTCAACACCACGGGTCTTGGGGTTACAGCCTTGGATCTGTTCGGGGTCCTTGTTCTGCTTGGTACTCCGGGACCGGGATCCAGCATTGTCTGGCTCGGCTCCACGAGTAATGCTCTGACTCTGAAACTTGGGGATCTTCGAGTGGCTAGCGGAGCAGTTTACTTTGCCGGGACTGCTCCGGAAAGAGTAGGGATCTCTTGTCCGGCCCCGGATCAGCTTCAAGTGCATGGCACCGTGATCCGTCCCTATCGACAAGTCACCAACCTTATGTCTCCCTATACGGTGCAACCAGGGGATGAGATTCTGGGGGCACAGACCGTGGGCGGGGGCGGGGCTTGGACGATTACCATCAACTTGGTCGATGAACGTCCAGGACGCATTCTGCTCATTCGAGATGAAGAGAGTAATGCGGGTGTCAACAACATCCTTGTGAGTGCCATCGCTGCTGGGGGTTGGATTGATGGACCTGGAGGCGTCTTGAATGCTTGGCCAATCGGCGTCAATCACGGCTTCGTGAAACTCTATCAAGGTGCTGATGTGGGTGGCAACCCGAGATGGTATGTTTGCTAACCGGTGAACGGGGACCAGCGTGCTACCTGTAGATCCATCAGAATGCCTGGCCCTTAGCCCTTTCGGGTTTGGGCCGTTCCCTGCCCCGGGTGAGGAGGTTGTTTGTCCTTCCTCTCCCGTGGGAACTGGGTATGGGGGTGTTGGCTGGGTATCTACCCCACCCGAACAGAATGGTGGTCCCTACGGTCTGACCTCCTACGGCAGTATGGCTTTCTCTGCTCCCCCAGTGAATGTTCAAGGGGGCTACGGTGGAGACCCCTACGGTCTTGGTCCCTATGGCGGGGTTGAACGAAACGCCCCTCGGCCGATATCAGCCAGAAGCCTGAACGGGTTCCAGATCGAAGTGTTCTTCTCAGAGCCAATGGATGCTGCCAATCCGGCTCTCGTAGCCCCGGCCTCTTATGTGATCACACCGATTCTCGGAGCTACAACAACCCCAACCGCAGTTGTGGTTGGTCAGATGGGAACGGTCGCGGTTCCGGGGGATAACGTAGCCGGAGTTCTCAGTGTGATCATCACCCACACGGGAACCACTCTTGGGGGTACTTACCAGATAGTAGTCTCTGGTCCGACAGACATCTCCGGAAACCCCATTCTGGCTGTGGCTGTGGCTCTCCTGGCCATGGGGGAACCTCCGACTTGTGTTGTGACTCTTTTGGCAGGAGATGAACTCCTGTTCACCTTCAGTCAAACCATGCTCCCGCAATCTCTCGAACCACCAGGCACAACCGGGATTCTGGATGCCTCCTCCTATGGCTTCACCTCCAACCCAGACTACCCCATTGTGATCACCCCAGATGTGATCACCCATCCCTACATGGGAAGTGCCACACAGGTTCACATGCAGGTTCGGGGGATGACCAGTCTGAACTACACCTGCTCCATCAGTCCGGCTCAGGCATTTCTCTATGATGCTTCCGTACTACCAAATCTGGCTCCTGGGTTGACAGCCGTTCAGACTGGAACAGGAGTGTCTCAGGTTCTCAATGGCCGGTTGTATCTGTCTCGTGAAAGAGGCAATTCCTTCGGTTGGACCTTCCTGGATGACTCGGGCAAACTGATTCCCTCAACATGTACCTTCAGGGCAGACTTCCAGTTCAACGCCGCCGGGGCAACCTATGACCCGCCCATCTTGGCTTTCCCCTCGCCTCAGTTTGGACATCTGGTTATCGAGGATGGCCCGGTGGGTACTGGGGTTCAGGTCAGGATAACGCTTCAGAAGGCCGCCGGAGGAGTGGACCAGATCCGAATCTGGTCCGGTCTCTACGATGTGACTCTGACCATCCCCTGGAGTGATCTCCCACACAAACTCACACTGCTTCGCAACATCAAGGCTGGGATCTACAGTTTCCTGTTGGACGACCTGCCCTTAGCTTCAACGGCGATTGCCAACTGCACTCAGGTTTCCCAAGGTACTCGGGGTGGCCTCTCCTGGATCTTCTTCGCCGAAGCCTACGACATCTCTGGCTGGCAAGTATTGGGGGCTGAAATCTCGGCCTCAAACACGGTTTACTCAGGGGCATGGAACTTCATGCACAATCAGCAGACTCAGTTCCTCGGGTCTGCCGCCTTGACCAAGGATTGGTTCTGGACTCAACGTGGTCCCCTGGTGAAAACCTGGGGAAGCATGACCCCGGCTACCAAACAGGACGTGACCGTCCAAGTCAATGGCACGGCTGTAGAGGTCAAGGATGTCAACCCCTACGTCGGCTCTATCCAACTCACAGTGCCAGTGCCGCTTCTTCCGCCGGGTGACCCTCAGGGTGAAGTGTTGGTGGATTACTGTTGGTTCGCCAATCCTATCATGCCCTTGGCAGGGTTGAACACTCCTGGCTTGGTGTTGAACAAATGGGACCGTCGAATCGGGCATCATGACCCGGCTGCTCATGGGGAACAGGTTCAGGATGCCACTCATCCGAAGGGTGCTCCAGACATTGCTAGGTTCCCGATGAGTGTTGTTCTGGGTCCGGCCGAGACTCCAAATCCGCTTTACATCGGGCACCGGTACATGGGCTTCGAGCGAGGGTACTCCGCCTTGCTCAATAGTCCCACGACCCTGCTCCTCAATCAGAATCCTGACCGAGGAGAGGTTCCAGCGTTTGAACGAGAGCCTGTGGGTGTGGGTGTGGCCTTCGATGCCAAGACCCCCCCAACGGCTGCTTCCCCGGCTTGGGTGCTGGCAGGAACAGACTCCGGGGCTGTAGATGTTCCTTCCCAGAGCTATTTGCTTGTTGACGCACATACCGGACCCTATAGCTCGACCGACCCAATGGTTGCCTACTATTGGCGGGGGTTAGACCTATCTTTCCCATCCTCTTTTTCCATGGCGGGTCGGTTCCAGATTGAGGATTCCAGGGATCCTTTCTCAACCCAAGCCGTGCTGGCCACTTGGGATGGCGTGTTCACCGGGATCTGTCTCGGGTTCCATGACAACCACCATTTGTACCTGGTAGGCGCACTTCAGGTCAATGGCCTGGAACACTTTGGCTGGCTACTTGACCCGTTGAAGATCCATGATGTCTCGGCTTGGTCCCTCGGCCCCAAGGTTACGGGCACGGTTACGGCCCTGAGCACAGTAAAGATCCAGACCAGCGATGTTCCCGGAAACCTCCAGGTCAACGACAGGTTCCAGATTCTGTCGGGAACCCAGACCGGGGTGTATACCGTTCGTAGTCTGGTACAACAGACTGATGGTACAACCACGGTGGGAGTGTCGCCTAGTTTTCCAGCAGATTTCACTCGGTATGGGAATGTCTATCCGGAGATCCTTTTCGAGACTCCGTGGAGTGGTTACCCGCTGACCGTTCGGATCACAGCAGACCCGAATCAGAAGACTGCCATTGCTCAGGTGTCGGGCATAGTCTCGACCACTATAGGTACCCTGGACGGCAACGTGGCAGTGATGCCACCCCCGTCCAGCACTGCCCTGGTGTTGTCTACCGAGGGACCAGGTCAAGTGTTCTGGGGATCTTTGAGCCGGTTGGCCAAGAATCGGAGCCGTTGGTCTTTTGCCCGATATGGGGTTATCCCAGACAGTGCCAGTATCCGGGGACATTCCTATGTTGTTTCCGCCTTGATGAGTGACCTTCCTGAGGACAGTCCTGGTGGGGAGTGGTACACTACTCAAGGTCTGGGATATTCCAAGATTGATCCTGTGCAAGGAGCACTCTGGCTCCGGGCTTGTTCCACTTCTCAGTTGGCTGGAGATTCGTATGGCTACGAACGACTAGAGCCATTCTTCACTCCCGATGCCAACCTTGACTTCCGGGCTGAATTTGCGGTCACGTCTGGAACAGGCATACAGGACGCCCAAATTCTCTTGCAGGATGGGCAACGTGAAGTCCGTCTAGCCACCTTGCTCTATCTAGATGGGCTTCCCGTATTGGAGGCCAAGAAGCTCCTGACTCTGCCTGTGGCTCGGGCGGTGGGGCTGTTGGACCCTGAAGATCAGGGTTGGCTCGCTACCGCCCCTACGGGCTTCACCGTTTCACACCATCTGGCTGATCTGGTGACGGTGCTGGCACCCATAGACCCAACAGGGGCCGGGCCGTTTGGGCAGGGCTTGTATTCGGCACGACTTACTTCTCCCGATCCGAGTTTCCAAGACCTGTGGGGCCGGGCCTTTACCGCTCGTTTGGCTGTCACGGCCTGGGATTCCGGAGTGGTCCTTCTACCCATGGTTCTTGGAGCTACCATGGGTAGTACGGTCTATGTCGGAGTGCAACTACGAATAGGGGCAACCCCCAAGGTCGAGTTGGTTGACCAAGCTGGAACAGTGGTCCGGTCTTATGACAGCACCTGGACGGACCACGAGATTCACACCTATCGGGTAGCTCTCTACAAGGGTGTGATGATGCTCTTCGTAGACGATGTTATCCAAACGCCAACTGCGGTGGTAGCTGACTTTGCCGGAGGTGGCACACCGGATACTTGTGTCTTCGGTTTGAGTGGGACACTCTCGACGACCGTTCGTTGGCAATCTGTAGACTACGTGGTGCTGCCTCCGGTCGGGTCCGACCAACAACCGGGGGCTATCACGATTCAGCGAACACTGGGAGTCTGGAAAAGGGGGAACCAGAGCCACATCAATTCTTGGGAGATCCCTCGCACGGATGGACTTCTGGTTCCGAACTCGGATGCCACATCGGTCATTCAACATGTGCCCTGGGATCAGACTACGGATGTCAGATTGCTTCGCACCCCCGAATGGGGAGTGACGGTGTACCTGCCCCAGCTAGGACTCCCACCCTACTACCAGCCCGAAACCCCGGGGGTTCCAGGAGTTGGGTTTGCTACAGAAACAGCCGAGCCTTCAGCCGGATGGATCAATGTCGAATACTTGGACCTGCCCCTGGCCACAGTCGAAGCTGGCATGGGCAAGGTGGCATTTGGGGCTTCTCTTCCCGGGGCAGTGACCCAACAGGTTTGGAATTGGGTCTGGTATCGACTCTTCAAATCACCCACAGATGAGTATAAGGCCCCGGAACACATGGTTCTGAACCAGGCCAGTGTCATTACCAGTGGGGAACGATCTCTGGATCTGACATTGGAAACCGTAGTGGTGCAGGCTCTTGACACCCGCCGGGTGTCGCTTTTGCCTACCCATTTGTTCGCCGACGACATCTTCCAGATCTATGATGAAGCGGCCCAGAGGATCTACACTTATCTGGACTGGACGTTTGATAAGGACACCCAAACGGTCACCTTGAGATATGACCGGGTTGCAAGAACTGGGAATCCTCTGACTTTCTCCAGTGAACACGCAATTCTGAGCATCTCTTTCTATCCAGGAAAGCCGGTCACCAACACGTATCTTCAGGGTCAACCCCTTCTGGATAGTGTGACCTTGCTCAACGAGGGCACACCTCCGGTTCCAACTGGACAACATGCGGAAACCGTTTGGCAAGAGACGTTCCATTCGGTTTTGAACGACCCGAATGATGTTTTGAACACTCCAGCTTTCGTCTTGAACGACCCCTACAAGACTCTCGAACACACCAACGACCCGGCTTCTCTTTATGAAGCCATGTCCTTCATGCAGGTCACTGATGATGCGGACACTGGACTCATAGCTCTCCCAGGAGAAGGTATCCTCCCCGAGGGATTCTCAGGTTGGGTGGCCAACGAAGGAACAGAAAAGGTCTATAGCCCCACAGGAGCCGGACCCTTGCTCCCTGGCGGAGTAGGATCTTGTCTGGGGTTGAAGGAAACCGGGCAAGTAGTTGGAGATACCGTAGGGGCACACGTTCTGGCTTTCCATGGGACCAAGTTCTGGGAACCCGCCAAAACCCCACAGGAAGAGCAATGGTCCCAGGGTGGGGGGATGCCCGGACATACCCTGTTTGCCAGCGGGGGGCATTATCTGGGGCCAGTAGTGGATGCTACAGGTAAGATTCTGCCCCAGAAAATCCCGCTGGGGGGCACTCTCGGTCCTGGGACCGCCGTGTTGTGGCCTAACTGGCCGTCACATTCGGTTCAAGCCGGTCGGGGACACGGGGCTATTCAGCGCCGAACCGATTGGTTCATGCGACTAGAGGCCGTGCGGGTGGGCCTGCATGACGTGGCCCTTCAAGAAACGGTACCGTCCAGTGCGGACACAAAAGCCCCAACCCGGCCAGCTTCCTGGTATACCAACCCGTCGAGTCCGGCATACCCAGACGGGGCAGCCTTGTTTATCATGGTCTTCGCCGGGGAGTTCTCCCGGATCGGTCCCTGGGGTGGAATAGACTCCCTGACCCCGAAGCCCGATTCTGCCTACATCGAGTGGGTTGGTCCCCCGTTGGTAGACGGAATGGGTGTCACTTTCCGTGAAGAATTCTCGGGGGATACCGTGACCTTCGTCGGACGGGTTGCCCCAGTGGCCCCCAATGAATTTGCTCTTCTGCCAGCCCCTCATATCAGTCTGGCCCTGGCCATCAACACCCATCCGATTTCCAGGGGCTGTGTCCGAGCAACGGCTGGAACCACCTGGGCTGGGCACTTGGTGGTTCTGGTGGAGGGTTGGGAACCCGTTTCCGTGTCCAACCTGCTCTCTCTGGAGCCTTTCCTGACCACGGACCTCATCATTGTAGGGGGTCTACCTCAGATAGGCGGCTCATACTTGTTGAGTGGTGGTGCCAAATTGGCTCAAAGTTCCTTGCTGGGAGGCGGGGCGGCCACTCTTGTTGCAGGCGTGCATGACCCGAAGCACGGTATGGTGTTGCAGGGCGGCCAAGCCCTGCCACCTGGGGTGACAACCATGCAGGTCATTCACCTCTAAGTCCCGAGTCCCCCGTGGTCGGTAACTCGTCTATCAGGGGGCACAAGTAGGGAATCGCCCTGGAGACCCAATGCGACACGAAGATCATCTGAACCCGACCCGTCAAGGAGTGAAGATGGGAATGTTTCTTCCTCAAGTCGAACCCCTGTCTCTCATGGGACAGGCCAAGGGGTATTTCATCTTTGACCTTCGGGATGCCCGAACAGGGGAGCAACTGGTCTATTGGGAACTGAAAGAATCGGAGAAACCCCGTGGCTAAAAGTCCGGAAGGCAAAGCCAGACAGGCTGAAGCAATGCGACGGTATTGGGCTTCTTTGTCCAATGAAACACGGATCAGGATCGGGGGACGCATCTCCCAATCCCTGACGGGCAAAGTGCAGTCAGAAGCTCATCTCCGAGCAAATTCTGAGGGACATCGGGGTAAAGTGTTGTCTGAGGGGACCCGGCGGAAGTTGTCTGATTCTCTAATTTTAGCCTATGCAGAAGGACGTAAACAGCCGGTTCGGAGTTCTCATCGGAGGGGTGCCCGACATACTGAAGAAGCCAAGGCTAAGATTCGGGAGGCTCGTGCTCGGCAAGTCATGTGGAACAAGGGGGTCAAGACAGGGCCTATGCCGCGAGAGGTTGTTGAAAAACGAGCGGCTTCTCAACGCGGAAAACCCCATGCCATCACGCAAGCTGTTCTTGCGGGCCGTGTTCGGATGATCGAAAAAAAGAGAGGCCGAAAAGCAACTGAGGAGACCAAACGCAAGCAATCCGAGAGTCAAAGAAAGACCTATCAGCAGGGCCGGACAGTGCCCTTTTCTTCCGGATACGGAAAGGGCGCTTATTATGCCTCTCCGTGTCAGGGTCAAATTTGGCTCCGGTCCTCCTCGGAAATTCAACGTGCCCAAGAGTTAGATGCAGCGAAAGAGGTTTGGCTCTATGAGATCGAGGCATATCCCTTAATGATGGATGGGAAACGAACCACATATAGACCCGATTTTTGGATCCTCCCTCAAGTTGCACGGGGAGTCAGCCTACAAGATCCGGTGGCCTTTCTGCACAGGCTCCCCAAAACAGATGTTTTGTTGGAAGACGTGAAGGGGTGGTGGAGCCCGTCGCACAAGACCTATCCGAAGATCATGGCCTTTCAGGCGCAATATCCGGAGTTGAATTTTCAAATTGTGGTGAGAAAGGGGATCCGGAAGCATGGACAATAATATACAGATGTCCCCTTGTTTCATGCAGAGAGCTACTGGCGAGTTTCTTTTCAAAATGTGGGATGCCAGATCAGGGAAAATCCTTGTTGAATGGCGGCGTTTCCAAACAATTACCCTTGATGCCGGGATTTTGGCAGCCCGGCTGTTTCGTAACAGTCTTGATCCCAGTCGGGTGCAGAGCAATGGGTTGACCATGCTCGGGGTTGGCACTGGGGCTACAGGCAACCTACTCTCCCCGGATGCTCCGCAGACAACCCAACGCAAGCTCAATGAAGAGATCGGCCGCAAGGCATTTGCCTCTACTCAGTACCGAAACGTGGCTGGTATTGCTGTTGCCTATCCCACGAACATCGTAGACTTCACCACGACCTTCGGAGAGGGTGAAGCCGTAGGGCCACTCAATGAGATGGGGTTGATGTGTACAGCGAGCCTCAACCCGGCCACCAAGAATCCAATCAACAACGGTCCAACCAGCTACGACGCAACCATTGATGTGACCGGATACGACCTTATGGCAAACTACTTGACCTTCGCATGTGTCGCCAAGCCGAGTACCGCAATTCTCTCAATAACCTGGAGATTGACCTTTTAGATGAGTCACTGTCCTACCAGACTCAGGTCTCTCTCAAGTTGGCCCACAGCCAACTACCTGACTCTCATCCGGTGGACGGTAAGCATTCCTGTGTGTTTTCGCGGGGGTGGGGGGTAAATGCAAGTTGTAGCCCCACAGAATCCGATGGGCAGTCAGATGGTTGGTCAGGCTGAACCGGTCTTGCGTTGCCTGGAGTGTGCCGTCATTCGCCGACAACTACGGCGGCATCTACGGGCAGCACACAAGATGGATGCACAAAGTTACTTGGCGGCCCATCCGGGAGCCAGACTCGATACGGAAGAGAGTCGGAAACGCTCTCCTGAATGTCGTGCCCGGCAATCCAGAGCGGCCACTCAGAGATGGCAAACCCCCGAGGCCCGAGCCGAACAGTCGAAGAAGCTGAAGGCTGTTGCCCCCTGGACGGGTCAAAAGCTGTCCCCTGAGCATCGCACGGCTATCAGTCGGGGTCGTACCAAAGGTGAACTCAACGAAGCGGGTCACACCATTCTGGGAATCAGGAGGGGGATCTCTCATCCTTGTCGGTCCCTGATGGAAGCCAATTTCGTCCGAGTGCTTCTCCATGAGGGGGTGTCCTATGAGTATCGCCCCCAAGTGACCGGCTTGGATTGGACCCCTGCTTTCCGTCTGTTCAAACCTCTCTGGGATGTGATCCCAGCAGGATGGGTGGAAACGGCGGGCTGGTTAAGAGAGGGCGGTTTTCTCCCGACCGGGACGCGAACACGGGTAGAAATCTTCCAGCGGGAGACAGGGGACCAGGTGTTTGTGCTTAGCCCCGGTCCTTTATGGGACTCTATTGAGGCTTTGTGTGCTGCTCAGATCCCATTGTGGGAGACTGTGCAGAGTAATTTGCGGACGGATCCGAAACGGTTTGGACAGGTCAAACGATGTCTGTAAAAGACCACAAGATCCAGTATGCCGGACTTGGTGACCCGGCTTGTGTAGTCCAGACCCCCAACACAGTCTCGCGGTCTATGGAGACCGGGGATCGTTCGCTCTACACTGTGGTGTTCCAGTCCGGGAAAGCTGTTCTCGATTCCGAGCTTCAACTGAAGCAAGGTGCCCCTCAGGAAGCCTCTGGGATTCTGGACCGTTGGCAGACCCCCTCTGGTTGGCTCCGTGGAGTCATGCGACGGGATGGCTACACCGATTACACCATGGGAGTGGCCCCAGCGGGCATTGTGGACGACAGTCCCAACCCAGTGTCAATTGGGTCGGTTGGGGCTGATGATTTTGGATTCTGGTCTGACCGCACGATGATCAACTGTTTCCTGTTGCCTCGTCTGGAGGCAAAGGTGGCAGGGATGCCCATCGTGGTCGAGTACAACTACACCAGGACACCGGGTTGGAATATCATTCCGCTAGCCTCTCCTCAAATCTACGACGGGACATCGACCACGGTAAAGCGGACAGATTTCATCTTCCTGGAGGTCTGGAAGACTCTGGTTGCCCCAAGCCCCAAAGCATCGGCCAGCATTCAAGTGACGGCTGTGGGGGCTGGTGGAGTAGTGGCCGGGGATTGGATCCGTGTGAACGGGATACTCCCTGTCAATCAGATGACAGCCAGTGCTGCCCCAGGGGTCAATCAGTTTCTGGTTCCTGCTGCGACGGTGGAGGCTCAGGCCATCATCATTGCCGATGCTTTCAACAATCCGGCCAACACTTTCTCCACGGTCATTTCGGCCCGAGCATCTGGAGATACAGTCTTGCTTGAGGCGGTCGTGCCCGGAGCCGGAACCATTGGTCCGCCAGGAACAGGCAACTTCATCTCTTTGGCCGTTTCCGTGGCCAACCCAGGATCGTTAGCACCATCGGGTGCCAGCTTTTCAGGGGGTGCCGACAGACCAAACAAACCCGACCAAGCTCATCTCTGGCGACATGGGAACGTCTGTTCTCCCGCCCCCGTCTGGTTGCCTGATGACTTGATGGATCCGGTGGTGGATACTGAAACCACTCAACGGATTCAGGTTCAGTATCAAGTTCGGCGAACAGGGATTCAGGAAGGGGTCAACTACAAGAAACATCCGGACGGGTTTTCAAATCTCTTTGCCGGGCCGCCTCCAACACCTGGAATCTTTGCACAGGCCGCCAGGACCAGCCCGGCAGCCAACTACCCCTTTGTTCAGGCTGACAAGACCAAGGTCTGGCTCAATTCCTCAGCCGTGGAGTATGACATTCGGGATGATGGTCTTTGGATTGCTGGAGATGGCTCGGAACAAGCGGCTATAGACCTTGGGGCTGCCGATGGCTTTGTGTACGCGATCCCTATCTGTTTTGTCCATCGACACAATGACGTGTCTTCTCAACTTGCAGGCTGGAAAGGCTTTGACCCCGTTGAGAACACCAATGGTGCGCCTCGATACGGACACCCCGGCTATAACGGGCCTCTAGGTCCAATCCCGGCTGGCTTGTCTGACCGTCCCGATGGTCATTTCTGTGATGTGGTTGTGCAAGACAACCTGCTGGACCTGCGGCGACACATTGCTTTCCCCGGTTGGGATTTGGCGAGCGAGCTTCAGTATCAGATTCATTCCCTGCTGGATGGTTCCACTCGAACTTGGTCTGTGGATACAGCTTCAAAACAGGTTCTGGGGGGGGATTCAGGGGATGTTTCTACCCAGTTCCTCGTATGCAACGAGATTGGTCGGTCAAATGCTCTGGGTGGTGCATTCCCTGTTTCGGGAGACACCCCTCGGGGAGAGTTCATCCGAAACTTTGATCACATCGCCCGTCGATTCGGCGATCAACCCGTAATCGAACGAGTGGTCTTTTCTTTCTGGCCGGGAGACCGACTAGGGCCACTAGCCCAGGGTGGTCCGGTTCCTCCGGGAACAGTCAATGCGGGCAAGTATGCCTGGAAAGCCGAATCTGCACCTGGTGTTCCGATGGACGCAGATGCCTGGTATGAGGGGGATGTTCTCCATGTCGATTTGGAGTTCCTGGGGGTTTCAACTCTGGGGGTTGTTTTCCAGGGCGGACAAGCCATTGACACCTATGCGGCCCCTAACTTTTTCAACAGCTTCGCCCCGGTGGGGACGGTCATAACTGACGTTCTCAGTGTCTATCATGACGATGGACATTTCACGGCTGCCGTGGATCAACAAGTCAAGGTTCTGTTGATTCAGGGCTTGGGCACGACGCATCTGGAGGTCACTCTCGACAAGACTGACACTGAGGCTACTGGTGGATTGAATGTGGCCCCCTACCACATGGCAGGGAGAACCATCTTGGGATTTCCCCGTCGGGATGGGAGTCCGAGACGGATCTTCGTCGAACTTGAGATCACCTATCCGTTGGGTTCTGGAACCACGGACACCCCTGACTTCGAGGTTGTCCCGGATCCGGTTGTCTATGATGGTTCCGGACCGGCTGGACCCGGCCCCATTATCGAGAATGCTCCTGGACAACAACCATTGGATATGGAAGCCCTTTTGGCCCCCGGTTTCCGACCTCTGTATCGAGAGGTCAAACTGGAATACGTGGCCAATGAGACCTATGACCCGGCCGGTCCTGCTCATCCCGGAGTTCCTGTGGGAGACAACGGTCTTGAAACAATCGTGAGCAGAGACAGACGAAACCTATATTTCCCTCGCCGGGTATACGGAGCAAGAGCACAACAGACGGCTGTGATTGACCTGAGTGTGCCTGTGGCCAGACCTATAGACCAAACCCTGACAGAATATGGGAGCAGTAGCCGCAAAGTGGTACTCTCGCAGAACCTGGCCGGAACTGGACAAACCCTGTGTGAGATCAAGTATTTCCCCCAGGATGCAATCCCCAACTACGGGGTCCTTGGTGGTGGCTACCAGGTAGCAGTCTATTTCCGTTCTCGTGTTCCACAAACGGCCGGGGTCAAGGAAGGCGATATTATGACCACCGGGGATGGGGTTTGTCCGACCCTTCTCACGGTGGATCCCCTTCTGATCAGTCCCGAAATTTGGACTGGTCAAACGGGTGTGGGTTCACTCGACCAAGGGTTCCCGTGGCTTCTGCCAGGATGTCAGATTCCGATCCTGGACGGTTCCCCGTTGGACCCGGTAACTGTTGTTGCTGGGACAACCAGGGAGTGGTATTTCTGTGCCACGACCAGTGTGACCATCGACGATTTCAATGCCAACACAGGATTGCTCTCACTACACCCCTTTGTGCAAGTGGACTCTCAACACGCCTTTGATTTCGGGGGGCTTGATAACTGGAAAACACCTCGCAAGGATGCTGAGTTCCGGGCCTTCTATCCGTTTGCCGATGACACGGTATACCGACCCACGATGATTTCCCAACCCTTGTTCGGAGCCGTCCGACACAAAGTGTTTTTCCCCTTCCTGGCCCGCATCGTGGATGAGGTGCCGGGGGTTGCCGGAGGGCTTTTGTTCCGCAGGAATGAACTGGTGTTGGTGGTTCTGACTCGGTTCGCGGCTCTGGATGATAACAATGCGGTGCGGTTCCTTGATCCCCATGCGGACAACCGCACTTGTGCAGCAGTCTATCGGACCCGTCATCTGATCATGTTGGTGGGAGACAGGGCGTAACATGCCAAACATAGTAAATCCAGGTTCCATCCAGATTGGCCCTGGGAAGATTTCAGCGGCGGAAGCCGATGCCCTGGTTCTGATTACCAAGCCGGGATCTCCAGGGTCCATGGGAAGCGTGGGCTACATTCCTGCCGGAGGAGGTACTCCCCGACCAGGGCTTCCCCCCTTGTCGGTTTTGGGCGGTCTGTCGGCTGCCCTGAATCTACATCTGGATGATCCCAAAGGGGCGCATATGGCTGTCGCTATTGGGATCGACGGACAGCCTCCATTGTTCGAGTCGCAGAATGTCGAAGGAGCACTTGATGAGTTGATGGGGGCCATTTCGGTTGAACCCCCTAAGTTGGGTTGTTGGGCCGTTCATCTTCAGGGATCGGGCATTCCAGATTGGGGTGCCCTGAAACTCATTGACTCAGATGTCAATGGCCGGGTTGTTGGCGGCAGTGCGCTTCTGAATACGGGTGACCTTGTCTATCCTTACTATCTGGTCCAACCTTCTCCGGCTCTTGATGCCGAATTCAACCCCATTGGAGCGGATCCCGTCACGGACCTGGTATGGAACATCAGTCATGCCGACTCTCCTGGTGGCGGCTCTGGGTTGACCTTCGCAGGTGGTTTTTCTAGGGATCCAGGTTTTGTCGGGGGTCCGTTGGATTTGACCAAGACCCTCCGCATCTACGAGCGGCAGGCCGATGTCGGGCTACTGTCAGCTCATCGTCTCGTTTGTGTCAGTGGTACACTGTTCCCGGCTGACCGGGGGGTTTTGGCTCTCATTCATTGGCCTGCCAATGGCGACACAGCAGCTTTCTTGGCCCAGGATCTTCAGGATCGTTGTGTTGCGGCTCTGTTGGCGGGTCAGGGGATCCTGGGAGACACTTGTTTTGATTTGGATTCAGCCGCAAGTGCTCCTTGTGATGGTGGCCCTGGAGGAATCTTCGGGTGGGGCACCAATGCAGATGGGGAATATGATCCCTTCTCATATCCAGGTCGAGCGTCAGGTCAGTACAACCTGAGAGAGCTTTACACCGGGGTATCCGAGATAGACGGTACGGCCCTTCGTTCCCCCTGGGACGATCTGGATGGGGATGGGGTTCCAGGGGCTAAACGATTCCTGAATGGGTTGGTTCCGGCTCCGGGTCAGGTTCGTTTGGGAACGGACCCAACGGCTGGTGGTAGTCTGTTGCCCTATGGCATCCCGGTTTTGGGAGCAGACGGGACTGCGTACAGCCCGGTTATTGTCGCTACCCTTCCGGGACGGGATCCGGCTGGTGATTACGTCTGTCTTGACCACACCCTGTTGGTCTCGGGCAACCTCTTCCGATATCGGCTCCCCTATCTGGATGATTACAGCCCCGGTACTGGGTTGAAGTACACCCCTAAGGGGACCAGTCCCTATACCACCAAGGAAGTAGCCCGTTACTTCTTCCCGGCGGATCCCCATGTTGCGGTTGCTGATTCTGGCGGGGCCTTGGTTCTAGTCTCCGGTGTACCTGTCCTGGCCCAGGCTGGAAACTACGCTAACTTCCCACAGGACTATTGGACCTGGCAGGTTGCCCGTTTCCGTCATTCTTTTGCTGTGATCGGATCTGACACGGGTCGCCCAGGAGAGATGGGGTCTTACTGGCTCATTCATTTCCAGAAGGAAAAGGACTTCGAGTCCTTTGTTCGGGACGGCATTCTACCCAACGATGTTACCGACGGGTACCCCGTGTTTGGGGCTTCCCTGGTTGGTGGTTCTGCTCCCGAAGCGTTAGCAAACCTGGTCAATGAAGAAACCAGTCTGACGGCCCCTTCACCGTTGGGTCCGGCTCCAGATTACGGGTATGCGGCTGAAACCTATCACACGATGCGTGCCAGATTGTATCAGGATGACGAGGTACTCCCGGCTGTTACAGGATTAGACCACTGGCAATTGCCGGCAGTTCCTCCCATGATGCTAGTATCTGGGGTGGCCTATATCCTGCCCACGGATGCGGCTGGGGCCGTAAACCTTCAGGTTACGTTGCCTGCCCTGGCAACGGATCTCTGGAACTCAGCCTACCGGGTAGATGATTCTCGCCTAACAGGAAACCCCCCAGCGGCTCCGGCATTGCTGTCTAGTCCGGATCCCATGTTCTTCGGACTGGCTCCTTTGGCGTATGAGCCTGTGAGTCCGCCAACCTATGCAGCCACGGTCAATGGGGCGGCCATATCCACCTTGAAGGCACGAGTTCGCCGAGCAGAAGTGCCGCTTTACAGAATCTTGGATGCTCTTGCCGGAACTGTTTTCTCCGATGTGAATGCCCCTGCCGCAGGAGACGGTGCCTACTGTGAATTGGAGGTTGAACCCACGGGGGATCGGCTCCAACCGGTATTCTCGACGGATCCTGCTTTGCGTGTGTTCTTCCGTAAGCCTTTGGGCCATGCCCTCATGAACACCTCGGCTTTGCCGTATGTTGCGACAAACGGGCATGGCTTCAAGTTCTTGCATGACGGTGCTCCTTTACATGCGACAGCTAAGGTTTTGTATCACTCGGCCCTGCCTCCGGCGGCTCCGGTGCCTCCGACGTTTGGTAACTGGCGAACAGCCGGTGTTCCTTCTCCAGTCATCCCTTCTGTGATCGTGGCTGAGAAGGACGTGAGTGAGCGGTTCCTGGATGAGGTGTACCGGTACAGGTTCCACCAAGCCTCCATCGAGACCGCTTTTGGTCCGATGTCTTATTTGACCCTGATGGGTCCGGGTATGAATGCCTGGGGTGGTGGTTTCCTTCCTGTACCGGTACAGGCCGGGGTTGCGGTGGCTCCCTGGGCTTTGAGTTCCTGGGTACAGAACAACCACAATGGGACATCTCTGGTGGGACTAACAACGGAGCTTCAAGTAGCTGGGCTGCCCCATAGGAACCCACCGTTGTCCAACAATGCCCAAGTACCAATCCCCTCTAGTGGTTTGCTGCGTTATCCGTCGGTCAACTACTCCATTGCCGCTACAGCCGCTAACGGGTACTACCCCGATGCAGCCACGGACTTGGGGTGTGGTGCTTTGGGTACTGTCCAGCCCAGTTATGTCCCTTGTGCGGGTACTCGTGGCTATGTGCGCTGCTTCGATGTGGGTTTTGTTCGAGATCCCCTCCCAGTGGCAGCCGCCGGACAACCTTTTGTGGTGTTTCGGCTTGACGGAGTCATGCTCCGGGACTTCGCCTACAACCCCCCTGGCCCCGGTGGGCTTGGGGCTGTAGATGCCAAGTCGGGTTTGGCTATCCAGATCAAGGTTCCAGGTTTGACCACCTGGATGGATCTCGGTCGTTTGGATGGGGACGGCCCATCCAAACAGGATGTTTTCCTGGATGGGGCTGGGTGTCAGGTCGGTGGACCTAACACGTTTGATGCTGCCGATCTAGATACGGGCATCCTCTACTGTCAGGTTCAGGCTAACGTGGGTCCGGCTATCGTGTTAGTCCCCAACCCGGCCTATAACGATGAGGTGCCGGTTCTGGTTCGGGTGCAGATGTCGGAGAAAGCCAGAGCGGTGTTTACGTTCGACCGGGGGCTTCAGTCCCCGGACTGGGTTGCGCCCACGGTACAAGATGGCTGGATAACCACTCAGGTTCGTGGCTTGGTTGGCATCAGACTGGTTCGGTTGGATCTGGTTGCGGGTCAACCAACTAACTGGGGTTCGACGTTGCCAAGATATGCCCCCTAATAGGCGGAGTTTTTAGATGGCTCTGACACGAGATCCTTGGCAGAATATGGAACAGATGGTTCTCAGTGTGCCCGCTCAAACGGTGCAGGCCGCCGAGACCCTTCTTGGATTTGCGGGCTCCTGGGCATCGGTTTACAACATGGGGCCGGGGATTCGTTCTCCTTTGGGGGGTAATCTCCTTGTAAACACCCCCAGTCCCATCCAGAGAAAAATCAATCGAACAGGTCAGCCGGGATCCCCTGAAGTTCATTTTGCCCCCTTCTCCTACTTCACGAATCACTACGGATCCCTCTTGGGGCATCCTGTGTCCTTTGAGATACTCGGTCCCACGATTCGGTCTCCGTTGGAATGGCAATGGGTTGCTACGGACAACTCCGCAGTGCCCGGCACGGGGGACACTCTTGAAATAGACCTTCTGGGGGCGTTTGGTGGAGATCTGGTTCTGGCCAATTACCATGTGGATGACCTTTACGGGACTGCTCTTGTGGACATGGCTGTGCGCCCTCTGTATCTGGTCATTTCCCAGTCCGGATCCAAGGGCATTGTGGGTGGACCCCGTGGGTTGGGCGACGGGGCCATTCGGACAGATTCTGTTGGGGTGCGAGACCGTGACCCTCTGGTTCCTTTGGATGAGACCAGCAAGTACGAGATCTTCAAGATCCAGAGCTTTGATGTCAACACCATCATCCTAGAGCCGGACAAGCGGCTAGCAACGTATTTCAGTTTCGGGATGGTAAACCCCACGGTTGCTCGTGCCATCACGATTATGACCCCCTATGTGACCCGGCTGGTTGCCAAACCAGATTCGGGAGAAAAGGCACATGAACGGGTCCATCTGTTTGTGACTCCGGCTCGTGCTGCAACGGGAGATGCGTATCCGAAGTTGCCAGATTGGTTGGACGGAGGGGTTGGCGGTCCTCCGGCGTGGGATCTGTGGGGCAACGGGGACGGTTTCATTGGGGAAGACAGCCATTACTTTCCAGGCCCGCAGATGCCCGTGGGCCGACCCATTGACACGGAAGAAGGTCGGCTGTGGAGAACTGACCCACCTGCTGCTGGAGATGGTGCTCTCTTAGCCACGCTACCTGAAGCTCGGTACGGAACCTTCGTCCTGGTAGTTCCGAATACCAGTCAGTTTGCTGTGGCAGGTTGGGCACCACTCATTCACATCACGGACATCATCCCCGAACAAGGGATCCCCTTGGCTGCTCCTGGGATAGGCAAACTTCAACCCGAATTGTCTGACCTTCTGGGCTGGTTCGAGGTTGTCGAGGTTGTGGCACTGCTCGCCTCCCCCGAGTATGCTCTCATTCTCAGACGTGCTCCGGAGATCGAACCTGTATCGGGAACCATTCGGGTTGGTTCCCCCACTCGGTTTACTGTAGCTACTGGCTACATCCATGCTCGCTATACAGTGCATCGAGAGATCCCTTCCTTGTGGATGAGTCCAACCTTCTCTCCGGACCAGGTGGAGTCCAGTAGACTCAAGAACCTGATTGACCCCTCCTGGGTGGAGCGGACAGAGAAGCAACCACGTCTGATGTCCGGTTCTACCCCGGCCCGGGCGGACAAAGCAATTTGGGACACAGCCACAACGGCTCCTGGGAGCCTTTTGGACCTTGGGTTCCGGGTGGTTCTCTTCCCAGCCACGACCTACACCGACATTGGAGTGACGTGGGTCACTCCGGATTGGACTCGACCAATCACTTCCCGAGAGGTTCTGCTTGACCCGAGCAAGTCCACTGAGAAGCAGTACCTGGACGTTGACTACTCTAATGGGATTCTGACTTTCTCTCACGAGCCAACAAGGTATTCGCCCATCTATCCCACATTGGACTCATTCACGGCGGACGACAATCCTCGTGGCGAGTGTGTGTTCTATGCAGCTTGTGTTCCCTATTCCAAGATGCCGGGGCAAGCTGGCCCGGCAGTGCGGGTCACAGGTGAGGCTGGACTTACCGGAACGGACCATGCTGATGCTCTGTCTCCGCGACGGACATGGCGGCTTGTTGATGACCCAGCAGTGGCCCAGGTAGTCACCTCGGCGGCCATTTTCGATTTGCCAGCCAACTTCTGGGCACTTTACACGGTCGCTCTTCAGGGTGACCAGAGAACGAATCTTCCTCCAACCGGTTTCGTCGAGTTGGTGGAGGGTTCAGATGTCCAAGGGCCTCCTCTCTTCAACGTGGTCGTTGGGAATGAGACCCTCCGGGCAAGTACGTTTGGCTACTATGCTATGGCTTTTGTTGCCGGTCCCCCAGTAGATATGACGGTTCTCCAAGGGGTCTACGGCGGTGGGCGGCCGTTGGTTGACTTCGTCCCCGTGACCGTGGCAAATCCTGTCCTGTCGGTTCTTCGACGAGACATTCAAACACGAGCCTTTGCCGATGGGGATCTCGGCACTGACTATCAGCATGACACGACCTACGGATGTGGTCGTAAAGCGGGTACAATCAGGTTCCTCAACTGTGAGGTGACCCCTAACAAGGATGGCTCCGTTTCTGTCCCAGTCGGTTCTGGCAACGAGGTGGACATTTTCGTTGGGGCGGGGGTCAAACAGCCGGGAACCATTCACTTTGACACCCTCTGGGAAGCCGTGGCCTATGTCAATGCCACGATGGTTGCCCCAGATCCGATCCGTGTGGTTCGCATTCGGGTTATCGGATCTACTACTGAACCCCCAGAGCACTTGCCGATCCGCATTGAGGTGGATGGCTTGACCACCCTGGGAAATGGGGGAGATAACGATTCTTTGAGCACGGCCCCCAAAGCGGTCATCAGATGGACGGGGGATCCAGCAGTTGGGAAAAACGGGCAGGCCCATCTCATTGACTTGAACAGTCGCCAACGATTGACCTTTCGAAATCTGACCTTTGAGTGCCAGAACATAGACATGCCGCTGATCGCCGACGGGTGCATCTACAGTGTGTTTGGCTACAACATGCAAGGGGTTGCTCCCAGTATTGTTCCGGTCCGCGATCTGACGATTGAGAACTGTCACAGCAAGGGAGCACAAGCGTTTTTGACCCTTTGGGAGAATAACGGGTACTTCCTCCGGGCAACGATTCGGGACAATGTAGCCACCGACCTGGTTTCAGGTGGAGTCATCTGCCGGAATTCCGGCACGATATCCAGTGACATTCAAATCATCAACAACTGGTTTACTACAGCGGTCGGGGTGAACCCGGCTATTCACTATGTAGATGCTGGGATACGCCTTTTCCCGATCCTGAATGGCCCTCCCATCTTTGATCCGGCAACTGCTTGGACAAACCCAGGAGTCATCCAGGGTCCATTCTATTTCAGTGGGGGGGTCTGGAACTTTGCAGGAGACCTGCTCGGGAGACTGGGTATGATCACTCAGTCTCTGGTTCAGGGAAACCACACCCTGGGGTTTACCAACGGCATTCTGTTGTGCGGTCGGGCTAACGCGGTGGTGGGAAATTTTGTTGAGTCCACTACGGGTCGGGGTGGTGTTCTCTTTGGCTATGACAACATCATTCAGGGGAACACATGGTTTGGGGTACACACCTTAGCGGCTGCGGCTCTGAGTCCGAAGGTTGGACTCTGGGTGGCTGGAGGAAGCAATGGGGAAAGAACCACAACAAAGATTGAAAACGAGAGAGTGACCCTGGGTGGGGCAGCCCCTAGTGATCCCGAAGACATCACGGCGGCCCGATATTACATTGACCGGGAAATATGGGTCTGTGGAGACACTCCGCAGGTTCAGGGATGTCAAACCAGAGTCTTGTGGCAAGAAACCTATGATCTGATTCTCGCCAAGCTGAGAACGGTCATTGACCAGTGTCAACTGGACTATTTGTTCTTGGACGAGAACGGAGGAACACTAGCTGGCCCAGTGATCTCCAAGAGTCACATCAAAAGAGTCCGTTTTGGGACTTTGGGGGTGGGGTCCATCGGCGCAGCCCTTTTCTTTGGAAACCGTTTTGATGTTCTAGGGGATGCCGGAGCCAATTCCTTGTATCGGCTTGCTGCTTCGACTTCCAAGTTCATCGGGAACAACATTCTGGGTAGTTTCAACGGGGCAGTCAACAGAACCCAGGAGATAGCTGGGGACAACAATCAATTTGTTGATGATGTGCTCCCGGGAATTCCGACCGTCCCTCTCTTGGAAGGAACACGGATCACTGGAGGTTACAACATCATTCGGGGAAACAGGGTAATCGGGGCTGGGGCGGCCATCGGTTTGTCTATTCGAGGGGGCCTTGTTGGGTGTTTGGTGATCGGTAACAGTGTCGAAAACGGGGGCTATTTGGAGATCCTCAACCCCAATTCGGCCTACATTGGAAATCGAGCGACAAACATAGTTCCCGTAGGAGCGCCTCCGGGAACCCCTCCGGCGGCCAACATGGTAGTCATGGGGAACATGGCGACATTGGTTTTCGGAGCGGCACCGGCACTGCCGGTGACTCCGTTCCCTGGTGGGGCTTACTAACCGAGGTACATGATGCGGATCCTTTTGCTGGCAGGCTTAGTTGAAAGCCCCCGTGCGTAGTAGAGAGCAGGAGGTGCTGTTATGACACGGACCTTGATGCTCTTGGCTCTCTTGGCCTTTGCTTGTGGGACAGGATCCCGCTCTGCCGCCCTTTACCAAGTAAATGCTGGTGGGGGGTCTGATCAGGACTTCGAATCGGAGCCTGATGTTACAGTTTCCGGCCCGGATTCCGTACTCGAACCAGAACAGGATACCCAAAACATGCTCATGCCCGGTCCGGATACCGAGATTGAGCCAGACACACAGGCTGGGCCGGAACCGGATACTGGGATCTGCATCGCCCAATGTGCTGGCGTGGTTTGTGGCCCCGACCCCATTTGTGGCTTCAACTGTGGTGGATGCGATCCTCTGTGGGAATGTATCAAGAACACATGCCAGCCCATACAAGAATGCGGAAGCACCTTCACACAAGACCTCCAATGCACAACAGGTCTTGATGGCACCCCATGGGTCATCCAGTGTTCCGGCGATTTGCCTGGCGACTGGCCCGGCGGTTATCCTTGTGCCCCACCCTTCTTCTGCGGCTTCGATCCCAAGAAGGGTACGAATGGTTGCATCACAGACCCTCCCTGTGTCCCTTTTTGCGGTCCCATTACCGATTGGGAAAATTGGGAGGCTGATGGGACCCCTATGACCCGTATGATGGAGTGCGGGAACGACGGGTGCTATGGTGAATGCGGCGAGTGCCCCGCAGGAACCCATTGCGGGGGGGAATTGTGTGCAGATGATTAGGGCCTACTAACCGAGGTACACGATGAGGATTCTAGCGGATCTCAAGAGCCATCGGGCCGGGAACCCTCTCATAACACAGGTGGAGAAAGACCCCGCCGCAGGGAGTCGGACTCCCATCAATGGAAGATATGTTCTGTCCACTCCTGCTGGGGTTGATTTTCCAGTCACCGAGGCATCCTATGTCCTGAATGGATTGGGCCTGGTGGATGGACAAGATGTTTCCTCGATCCTCTTTGGAAACATCTTGGCTCGGATGCCCATGATGGGTAACTGTTATTTCAACCCGTTACTCACGGCAGATCACGTAGATGAGTTAGACTTGGCGGCCACCTTCAAGGACGTGAACGTAGCCCCACCTTGGGGTCCGAGTCCGCCTTTTGCCCCTACGTTCCATCCAGTTCGTTGCCAAACCGGACGCGCCCCCCTCGTAGGGGGAGACCCTGGTCAAATGCCAACCCACACGGCCTTGCTTCCCCCGAATGCGTCCACCGTCGGAGAACCCCCCAGTCCGGGTTTGATCATCACCAAGGAGATTGACATTGGCCCCTTCACCTTAGATGGTTTCGGGAATCAGGTCGGGACTGATGAGTTCATAGTGTATTGGAAGCTCTTGGACTTTGATGTCACTGAGGATGTGACCTCGGATTTCGGGGCTACGGCTGGAATGGATACTCCGGCTATCCGGTCAGTCATCGAGGTAGACCAGGAGCCATCCGATTTTTCAGCCTATATCTCCCCTGACAACGGGGGGAATTGGTGCTTGGTAAATTTGATGGAACCCATAGCCTTCTGCAACAAGACCACGAAGGTCAGACTGGCCTTCCGAAACGATGGGGCCGGGGGATCTGTCGGGGCACCTGGGGACCGGAAGATCTTCATTGCCTCGTTCGGATTGCTTTGGTGATGGATAGAGGTTAAACATGGCTCTCGACTACGGAACCGGTGTTTCTCGAACCCTGGACCCAGCCAAGCGGCAGTTCCTGGGACTGGTCTGGCAAAAAGGTCGGCCACCACTGGACTCCGAGCTTGCCCTGGTTTCTCAGGTAGGGGCCGAAACCGAACGACGTGCCCTTCAGGCCATGATGCCCTCTGGTTTCTTCTTGGACCCCACCCGTGCCCTGGAGGACTATCAGACTGATTCCCTCTGGACCAACCTGTTCAAGTTCGGGAATCCCCGACCAGTTCAGGGAACTGTCGAAGTGGCTGAGGCCCATCCGGTTCTCTGGGCCTGCGTGAATGGCTGGATTCTGCCCTTGGTGGGATCCAGTGTGTCGGCTGAGGGGGATTTCTCCAACTGGGTCAAGCTCTACCCACCCCCGGAAAGTGATTCCCGTATTGATCTTGTTTTCCTGGAGGTCTGGCAGACCAGGGTTGATCCAAATCCGAGCACGGTCAACAAACCCTCAGCCTCAACCCTTTGGAAGTATGGCAATGTTCTCTATGGTGGAACCAACCTCACGGACGACTTGGAAGACCCGGCCATTGGGGCTGAAACCACGGGTCGGATCCAGATCCAGCACAGAATCCGGGTTTATGGTAGCGGTGTGGGTCTGGGATCCAGTGTCGCCTTGGATGTCTATCCGGACGGGCTTGGGGATCCTTATGTCTATGGTCAGGGCACGGCAACACTCCCCGTGGCTGGGTTCACTTTCATCAACATGCGAGAGGAGTTGAACGACCCTTCTTTGTGGCGTGCCGGGGACGGAAACCCTAACAACGGACTCGGGACCGTGGACGGCTATGTCTATGCCGTCCCGATTTGTGCCCTTTTCCGGCGAAATTCGAACGTCTACACGGCGGTCACCACTTCGGGCAACCCCAATCAGAACGGAGCCTTCAACCGGACTCCGGGATCCAAGTGGCTTCCCAACCCCCTCACCGGGGCACGGGTACTTGCTCAGGCCACGTTGACCGCAGTCTTGGGACCAACTACCGGGGTCAGTGCTGATGCCGTGGTTCAAGTGACCAATCTGAACGGTTGCGGGTTGGAAGACAGTGCGCTAGTTCTATCCAGCACCTTCCTGACTCTTGATGATGAGATCATCGGGATCCGTTCCGTGGATCTGGTAGCCGGAACGATCACCATTCGGGCAGGTGGCCGGGGTCGATATGGAACGGCTGCTGTAGGCCATCCTGCTGGAACTCCGATCCAGTTCTTCACGAGTCGAGTTGATGGCTACTATTCCGACCAGATTGCCCCAACCGACATTCTGGACATGCGGCGGGGAATCAACCCCGGTGACTGGGATTATGGTCGCCTGTTGGAACACAACATCGGGGCGTTGCTGAAGGGTAAACTCTGGTCATCCTGGAAAGAAGCTGCTCTGGGAGATACCCAAGGGCCGGTTGTGCATGAGGTTGACTATCTCTATTCTAACGGTGCCGTGGCTGTTCCGAATCAGACCGAGGCTCTGGATGGCCCAGATGGCATCCGGACGGTCTTTTCGGATGCCGCCACCATGCAACCGGATGTGACACTGCTTCTCAAACCCGTGACTCCGGCTGGGCCTGGAGTGTTGGCCCCGTTGTTCGATTCCCTGATCAAGTGGGACGTGGCTCCGGATTTCCAGCCCATGGGTTTCTGTAACATCACCGGAGCGGGTGCCGCAGGTTGGGCCAACGGGACAACAATCTTCTTACATCTCGGGGGCAACTCCGGATCTGATGGGGCCAGAGGCACATTCCGAGATGGAACGACCCGGGCTGTGCGGGCACTCATGCCCTATGAATACTGGAAGTCGGACTATCCGTTGGCTGATTGGACCATTGGGAATCAGTATCCCTGGTCGTGTCGTTTCCTCAAGCTCCGGGCAACGGAACCACCTGTGAGCGGTTTGTCCGTAACGGATGCAGCCAAACACGTTGGACCGATGTATCCGGCCAAGGAAGCCAACTTCGAGCGACCTGTTCTCATTCTGGGTGAGCCTCTCCGACCAGGAACCGAGTTCAAGGTTCAGATCCCTGTATTGACTGGCTTGGTCAACGTCGGCCCCGGAGTCTTTGAGGTTGATGTGGGTCTCAACTTTGACACAGCGGGGGTGTACTACTCGAAAGCCAACGGGGCTTTCCAGAATGACCCGACCCTTGTTACCAACCCCTTGCTCCGAGGTTCCCGGACCCTCTATGGGATGTTGACCGACAACGGACGGGATCTCACGGGTGAAGCCTCTGAGGTGTATTTGGTTCTCTGGGGTGACACAGGAGACCGAGACAACAACGGGGCTTTCAAGGTAATTGGGGCCGGAACCGCAGCAGGATCTGGCTACACGAATCGTCCAGCCACAGCAGCAACCCAAGTCAGAGTTGTTCCGGTTGGTGTTTGGGATGCCGTGGCAGGCTTCAACACTCTGACCGGCAACCAGGTTCATGTTGAGATTCGGTCGCAGCACCACAACTCAGACAACCCGGCCAGCTATGCCTCATCTACACCGGACATGGCTGTGGTTCTTACAGACATTGGCGGGTACTACGCTGACCATCCGTGGAACCGACTGGCTCTTGGTCATGTGGCACCTTTCGCCTATGACCTCTCGGTAACCAGTGATGATGCGGGTTTCCCCAACCCTGAAGACCCCCTGATCAACACCAAGATCGTCATGGGTATGTCCTTGCTCTACCATCCAGGCCGGGGTGGCACAGCCAGGGTTGCAGATGCCCTCTATCGTTGGGCTTTGAAAGGCGGGGAATCGGCCACTATCGGTGGGTATCTCCGACAGTGCCCGGCGGTTCTGGATACGACCTTTGCGGCTTCCTCTGGGATGCCGAACAACGAGATCTTCTGGGATTCGACTCACGTCCAACTCTGGAACCGGCTTCCTTCACAGGGCTGGTTTGCCCCGAAAGCCCCCAGAACCGAGTTTGGGGGCCGAATCGTTGGGAGCACCGAGCAGGATCGGGAACACGAGTTGTTCCTCGACCGGGGTTCCAAAACGGTTGTGTTCCGACCGTTCCGTGATCGTCAGATGACCCTGAAGCAACTCCAATGGACAGTTGTAGAGCTTCCTAACTGTCTCTTGGGGACATACAACTACGTCCCGGATGCAACACCCAAGGATGGGGCCGGAATCTTCACGGCGAACCCTGACAACGGTAAGAAGTCCGCCTTCGCCATGCCTCGGGAATTCATGCCCCGGTTTGGCCGACAAGACATTCCCTACTACAAACGCACCAGTGCCAACGATCCTTTCCTGCCGGGGATCAACCATCTGTTCGTGGACTCGGCGACTCTGAATGCCCCGGTATTCAACGCCATTGGTGGTCAGGACAACATCACTGGTGGGAACGAAGTCACATCCATGTTCTTTGTGACTGGCTTGACCCCACCGCAATACGGTTCCTGGAGCACATTCCTGGCCCCGACAAACATCACTCCGGCTTATGGGGCACGAAAGACCACGGATATCAATCCGGCGGTCACGTTTGCGGATGAGGTTCTGGCCAAACTCCGGGCCGTTCACTCTTCGGATCTGGGTAACGGGTTGCGCGGTATTCAGCTGCCCCCATACCAGGGCATCGCTCGACTCTATGGGGTCTATGACCGACGTGACTTTGATGCCAAGGGGGGCCGTACTTTCAAGGCCAACCGCTACGAGGCTGAAACGGATCCGGCACCAAACCTTCTACGGGAGGATGCGGATCAGCAGACCCTTTTCATTCTTCAGGACGGGGCCAAGGACCGAACTGGGGTTGAAGGGGATCACACCTACATCATTCCGGAGAATGTCCTGGACTTGACCCGGTCGGCTTTCTTTGATCCGGCCACGGATGACTTCGGGGATAGTGACGTTCAGTTCGTGGTTGAGTGTGCAGTTTTTGGGTTCGCCCAGGGCTGGATTGACCAGAACAACTACGTCATGGTGCGGGAACATAGCGGGGCTGGGGCCACCAACACGGATGCCAGCGACTTGGAATTGGAGGGCATCCATCAGTGTATCCCGTGCCCGGCGAACTGGCACCATCAGTTCTACACGGCCTATGACAGGACCGTATATCAAGGTGATCCATTCATGTCCCGTGAGGGGGATGTCAAGACCACCTCGGACTATGAACAGCGGTATGGCCAGTTGGCCATCTCGGCTCAGTATGCCGTGCGTACTCCCATTCAGCAGTTCGATGATGCAGGCGACTACATTCCCGAGACCCCGAATGCCAGGGCCTTCGAGGTTCTGGCTTCGATGGACTTCTACACCACACAGGGTACGGGCAAGGTCGGCGGGTTGCTCTATCCGGGAACCCTGCTTGACGTGGGGTTCACGGAGAACAATGCCCATTCGGCTCTACGGCAGCCGGTATCCGGGACGGCCCCTGATTGGCGGATTCTGCCCAGGGCTTTCAGTGAGGGGCAGGCGGGGAATTCGGATCGAGCGGGGCTGACCTTGGACATTCTGGATCATGATCTTTTGACACCGGATCCGACGGTTCCGAACACGACCATGATCCAGGTGGGTCTCCTGGACGGGACGATCCTCAATCTGTATGCCAGAACCGCTGCGGCTCCTGTGCCGGTAGTTCCGGCTGCCGACCAGTGGTACGTTGACGAAACCTCATCCCACCGAGATTTCACGGCGACACATGCTCATCCTGCTCCGGTGTCTCTCCTCTTGGGGGGATCCTTCACGGAAGACGTGACCGTGAACGGAGCACAGATTGGCGATTCGGTTATTGTGAATCCACGTCAACCGTTTGTGACCTTCACAGATCGTGTTGTGGTTTTCGGTTGGGTGTTTGCTCCCAACACGGTCAGGCTCCGGTACATCCGAGTCAAACCCAACATGCCTTTTGCGCCAGTGCCCAATGCTCCGGCGGCCAACGATGCGGTGCAAAGCATAGCCGCAGATTTCGGGGCCATCTTAGCCAATAACTGGGTAGATGTGGCGGTTGTAGTTCAAGGGGCCGCAATCGGGGATGCCATTGCTGTTTCACGACCTGTAGTGGGGGTGGGCTTCCCGGATGGTGTCGTGGTTGTGGGATGGGTAACCGGAGCAAATGCTGTTACCTTGCGGGCCTACAACATAACTACGGTGGGTATTCCAGATCCCGGTTCTGTCAATTTCACGGTTGCTGTTCTGAAAGATCAGGCAGCAGAGACCCTCACCCTCAACGACGCCAATGATGTTTACGACATCCGGGTCATTCAGACGCATGGAACTGAGGAGGGCGATGCCCTGGCTCTGGCCTCCTTCCTCAATGCCCATGCCAGTCTTCAGGGAACCCTTCGTGCTCATGCCTATGGCCGTCGAGTCGAACTCGAAGCCATCCCTACTGGGGCACAGGGGAACGGAATCACCGTAGCCCTGTTCCATACGGATCCGACGGTGTCTATTCAGAATGTCATGCTTCTACTTGGTCCGTGGACGAACACCCAACCCCGAAACTCCCCCATGCTCCGCTCCAACCTCCTGGGCGGGGAGGATTACCCGGTCAATGCCGGAAACGGCACCAGTCAAATGGCCCTGACCGGAATGATCGAACGACTTCCACTTGGGGTGTTGCTTCAGGATTCCGACTTCTTGGCTGAGAATCCGTTGCATGACAACGCTTCTGCCGTGAAAGCCAGTCCGACAGGACCGCGACCCATTCAAACTTTCTTGTCTCTGACTCAGGGTGGGGAAGAGTTTGACCGGTTCCTGGGGCATCCGGGCGAGTTGATTGCCACAGCAGACGGGTCCATCTCTGTGACCAACTTCACGGCTTACACGGACACCACCCCGACTGGGACCAAACGGTTCCGACTCTATCGTGGTGGTGGCTCGGCTTTCGTTCTTTCGGGTGACCATCCTGGTGGCCCAGTAGATTGGGTTTCCGAGACTTTCCCACCGTCTGTTCTACCCGTACTCAAGGGTGGAGTCTTGGCTTGTCGGGCCATGCTGGTACGGAACTTCTACGAACAGGTCGGGTCTGGGAGTCCGCACAAGGTATCTCCCGGTGACGAGATCCAGATGGTGATTGCCACCTACGGGATTCTGGGAAATGGCCAGACTCAAACTCAGGGACTCACCTTGGGAGGTCAGATCTCTCCGGCTGGTTATGGTGAGGGCTATGCGGCAGTGGATAGGTTCCGTCTCATGGGCCGTCCAATGTTCCGTGGCTTCACGCAACAGGTACGCAATCCAGCTACTGTTGAGTTGGCAGTGTACCCTGATGCGATGAGAGGGGTCTAGTAGATGCCCTTCATAACCAGGACTCAGATTGATCCGTTGCTCCGCAAGAAGCATGTCGGGCCTTATCGGGCGGATCTTCGGCGCAGACTATTGTTACCGGGTCTGTCTCAGGCTGAAAGGTTGTCTATTCGAGATCAACTCGACAACCTGGGCGGGGTCAAACTGTACCGAGCGGATTCACCCTCGAAACCGGGGGCCATTCCGTTAGGCTAACCCTCTGATTGTCAGGGGGTCATTTAAGGAGGCATTCGATGAAACGGTTGTTCATGGTCATGGCTCTAGTGCTCCTTCCCTTGGCAAGCTGGGCACAGGAAGCGGTTACGGCTCCTGTTCCAGCAGTTCCGGCTGTAGTGACGGTTCCTGCCCCAGCGGTTCCAGAAGCGGTTCCTGCCCCAGCGGCTCCTGTGGTTGCCGCTCCTGTTCCAGTGGCTGCTCCGGTACCAGCAGAGGCAGCAGCCGTGGCCCCCGTTGCGGATCCGGTTGCAGCCACTCCAGCAGATGTTCCTGAACAGGAACCTGTCACAGAGGCCCCTCCAGTTTCGGGTTTGCTTACGGCGATTCAGCATGGCGAATGGTCTGTTGCGGTAGGTCTTGCGTTGGGTTTCGGTCTTTGGTTCCTTCGCAAGTTCAACCTTCTCTGGATCCATAAAGTGCCCGTAGATTACGTAGGTTGGGTTGCAGCCGTGCTTGGAATGCTGGGCTATATCGCGGCTGCTTTGGCCTCGGGCATGGTCTGGCAATCGGCTGTGGCTCAAGGATTCGCCACGGGTGTAGAAGCAGTCGGTCTGTGGGAATTGGTGCTGAAGAAGATTCTGCCCAAGCCGGTAGTCCCGACACCTCCGGTTTAGTTCCCCTGTACGAATCTCAGTGGGGGTCAGGTTCCCCCTCTCCCCCACTGAGATTCACTTTTAGGTGAGGATGTCGCTCCGTCAACAACTGCTCCGGCTAGCTCATCAGGAAGCCCCTCTCAGACAGTTTCTGGTTCCGCTCCTTCGTCGGGCCAATCTGAAATGCCAAAAGGTATCCGGGGGGGATCGGGCATCCTACTTGGACTCTGTTTGGGGAATGTACCAAACCACCTATCGGGACATCGGGACAGGTGTTGCTTCACCACAAGGGCTTTTCAAGTACGACCTTTGGTCCCTCTGTCTGGACAATCAGGGAACTCCTAAGGCTTTCACCTTATCTGTGCATACCCCCTACGGGTTGAAAACCGGCTTGAGTGGATTCGATGGAAGTCCTGAAGGGAAAGCCCAGGCCCTCATTTCTTTGAAGGCACGATTTCATGAGCCTGGGGTGTATAGCGAGGTCTCACACAAGATTGAGGCTATCGCGGTAGCTGTTGGGGCACCCGTCATTTGTGCTCGTGATGCAGGAACCATCCTCAAGAAACCCATTGTGCTCTTGGAAGACGGGGTTCACTACCAACGTAACCTGACTGGAGTCGGACGGGTCACGAAGATGATGGTGGGTAGGCCAAAGGGGGTTGCTACCACGAACATTCGGAACCCTCAATGCTCGACAGAACGACTAGACTCGCTAGCTACTCAGTTCGATGACTCTGATGATGTGGACGTTCATGCCCATCTGGCGTCTCTTGTGTATTCCCATCTGATTTGAGCCAGCATCTCAGCGATCAAGATCAAGCTCTCTGGTTTTCCTAGCCGATGGTCATCACTAACCTCTTGAAACGGCACCCGAAACTTCACAGCGAACTCTGCACAGCAAGCATAGGGTACGATGTCGTCTTGTGTTCCTCGAATCAGGTAGTTGTAGTTGGGGACACATCTCACCGGGTGGTGTGGCCAATGTAAAGCCGGAGCGCATAGGACGTAGCCCAGCACCAGGTCGGGGAAGCGGTCTGCCAGTACAAGAGCCGTAAGCCCACCGAAAGAGGATCCGACAATGAAGCCCGGTTCCGTTACACTTTCTCGGGCATGGGCTACCCAGGCTTCCAAGTCTTGCGGCAGCTTCGAAAAATCTGGCACCACAAGATCGGGAGACGTGTTCCGTAGGAACTGAGCCTTGGGACTCTGAGGAGAGGACTGCAACCCATGGAAAAAGTACGTGTGCATCAGACCGGGATCTTGTAATGACGAAGGATCAGTGCCTTCACGGCTGCCTCCTGGAACACCGGCACCAGCCAACACTTCTTGTTCGGATCCCACTTACGTCCCTGAATGTTGCGGATGTCAGTAATGAACCCCTGATGATAGGGGGTATAGATTTCCAGATATGCCCCCGCCTTGATCAGGCGAATGTTTCCTACCTGAGATGGGCTGGCAGAGTGCGGGTTGCGAAAGGCCAGCAGATCCGACAACTGTTTTCTGGGCACCGTTGTGATCCCAGTCAGACCAACCATCAGGGTACCCCCGAAGTAGACCCCCAGAACGCACTCGAAATGAGCCTGTTCAGTACGGGGCACTTTCCAGCCGATCTTCGACCCTCGCTTTTCCTGACGCCCCTCGGAAGTTCGCAGAGCCTCTATTCCGGGTACGCGGGTGATGTCCTGAATGGCCCGATTTCGTTCCGGGGTGAAGGCAATGAGATATTGAGGGTCACCCTTGTCCTGGAGACTGACCACGGAACGGTCAATTTCCAGCTTGTCGGCGAGTTCCGTGTAGCCCAAGGCACGGATAATCTTGGAACACTTGAAGACCTCATCCCGGTCATCATAATGAGCCGAAGCCCAATAAATGAGCAGGTTGCAGCCTTTCCGGGCATTGGTGTGATCGTTGTTCACCGCCCTGAGAAACTCATTCACGATCTGATCGGCAAGTCCGGCAAAGGCCAGGAGACCAAGAGCCCCCTGAACCTGAGTTTCCGAAGGGGTGACGAGGGGGTTGTAATATCGTCTGGAACAGACGGGTCCTATGCCGTGCTCCACCGATTCCGAGTCTGTCAAAGCAGCCCGGCAAACACAACAGTGAGTGGCGGTGATCCGAGCCACAAGAGCGTGCGGATCCGGACTGGGGTTGAAGGTTGAAACCATGTGTAGCTCCCGAGGGCTTTTCCCCTCACCTTCACTACGCGGGAGCCACTTAGGCTAAGCCTTCAGATCAATCTTCGGAATCGTCTTCTGATGGGGTTGCCGCGGGCCAATCCCCTTCCTCGTCATTGTCTCCATCAGCCAAGCCTCGGATCTTGAGGCTGACCTCGGATTCGAGAAGCGCCATGTCCGTTTCTTCCTCGAATGCTTCGAGAGCCGCACTGGTAACTTCTTCACGAGTCGCTGTTGCATCCAAGTCCGGAAGAAACCCTTCGGTGTCCCCATCCTCTTCTGAGGAAGCTTTCCAGTACCAGAGCCCTTCGTCCATGTCTTGCCACACCTTGATGGTCGTCATCGTCGGTTACTCCCGCCCCTTTCTTGGGGTCGCTCACTATTACCCGGATCACAGGCTTAGGTGCAATCGTTTTCGCGTAGGGTAGAGTGTGAGAGGAGCAACCCCATGGCAAAGTTAGAACTATCTGATGCGGCCTCCCTGGCTGCTCGTGGCCGTCCGTGGTTTGTTCGTTTGGAGTTCGTGGGGACCAACCAGAGTAACCAGAGCGGTCAGTCGGCGAAGTTCTGGTATGCCACGGGTCGCAGTTTGGGTGAACCCGTAGAGATGGGTTGGGGAGCCATAGGGTCTGCTCCACAAACCCTCCTGGGAACCTTTGGTGACTTTCAGGACAAAGTAACTGAGAAACTGACCAAGGGATACCGTTACGTGTCTGCCCCCTATCAGCGAATGAGTGCTGCCAACATGGCTCAGATTACCGCAGGGGTAACCACCACCGTGCCGGTTTATACCCCTGGTTCTCAGCTTTCGGCTCCGTCACCCCCATCTATCGGGATTGCGGTTCCGGCTGTTCCCCCTAAAATGGTGACCCTAGCTCAACAGGCACTCGGCTCCCCCTATGACCTGATTCGGTCGTTCCGGGTCAAACGGTCTCCGGCATCCGGCACGGTCATGATGGAAGCCTTGGATGTGCTCGGGGACGTACTTCTGCTCATGCAGGTACATGAGGCAGTGGGTTTTGCCCGCGAACACACTTTGGATATCGCCTGGACGTAATTTCGGGTAGGATGTGGCATGGCCCTGTCAGCCGAACCCATCCTGTTCTGGAAACCCACGGACCCCTTCGGGGAGTTCAGTAACTTTTTCCCATGTCCCGTTCGGGTATTCGACTTTGACTACCCAACATCAGAACATGCCTTCCAAGCCCTCAAGTTTGGTACCACGGATCTCATCTGGGGATGGGCTGTGCGAAAGGCTCCTACTCCCCGTCAAGCTGCCCAGATGGGGCGTCTAATCGGGCACCCAATACATCCTCAGTGGGATACCCTTCGAGAATCAGTCATGCGTTGGGTGTGTCTGGCCAAGTTTTCTCAGCATCCTCGATTGGCCTCCTTGCTTCAGTTGACTGATGACCGACTCCTGGTAGAACATTCCCCGAAAGACTTTTTCTGGGGCGACGGGTGCAGTAACGGGCAGAACCGACTCGGTCACATTCTCATGGAGATTCGGGGGGTTTTGAGGAACCCTCAGATAGAAGCATCCCGAATCTGGGAAACCAAAGTCAAGCAAACCCTCGATGAAGCCTCTATTCGTGCTTTCTAGGGGGTTATTGACAGCGCCCGTCCGACCTGTTAAAAGTTGATCGTTCCTGCTGGAACCTGGGTAGTGCTTCGTGTATCAGATTCTTCTATGCGGGAGGTGCCTGTCTCATGGCTCAAGACAGAGTGCTGCGGATAATCAATGGGAGTCCGACTTCCACTGCAACCGCAGACAATATCGAAGACTTTGCCAACGCCGAAGGAGCGGTGGTGGTCAACGATGCTGTTTACATTTCGGCTAGCAGCACAGTAGCCAAAGCCTCTACCGCTCAAGGTTGGTGCATCGGCATTGTGTTCGAGTTGAATGGTACCACAGCCTGTCGTGTGATCACTGCTGGTTTGCTTGAGAATTTCTCAACGGGCATGGAGGTGGGGACTCGCTATTTTTTGACCACTACACCAGGAGTGCTTTCCACAGCAGCCTCTGGTTGGATGGCCGGGGTGGCCGTATCTGCAACCAGTCTGTTGGTGAGTCCCCGAGCCGTCCTTACCGTGGGTACAACAGCACCGGCTATGCCGAGCATGGGTGATCTTTGGGTAGATACAAACTAGAAGGAAAATCAGATGCCTTTTACCAGCTATGATAATCTGATCTCCGAAATGACCGCGGGTAAGCGACTCTGTTTACCGTGGCAAAAGAACCCAACTACGGCACCAGTTGCCGCTAACTGGTACAGTATGTGGGCAGTAGGTGGCTATCCTGGAGCGGGTCCACTATTTACGGGCACCGCCTTACAACATCAACGAACCACAGACCTGACAACAGGATCCCTGTACCACGGAGGCAACAAGGCAGCGGACACCAAGCACCTTGTCTACATGAACGCCCTGGCTTCTGCGGGAGCAACTCCTCCTGTGCTCATGCTCGTGGATATGGTCGGCTACTACCCCATCGTTTTGTCTGGTGCGCAACAAGTCATGGACAATTCAAGTGGTCCCAACCGCTATGTGTCTGCCGGGGAAAGTGGCCTCCAAGCCATCCTGGTTAGCACCGTAAACAATGGGGCCACGGTCAATATCAGTAGCCTGAACTACGTTGATCAGGACGGTAATGCGGGCTCGATGCCTGTAACGACAACGGTAGCTGTTACAGGAGCGGTAGTAGCCCCCACTGCGACCCTGGGATGTCGTGTTGTGACAACTGTTGGTGGTCCCTTCATTCCGTTGGCTGTGGGCGATTGTGGAATACGTTCCATTACGGACGTTACCTCCTCCGCCGGCATGACGGGACTTCTGGCATTCATGATGGTCAAACCCTTGGCTACCCTTCCCCTACCAGCGGCGTTGATCCCAGCGGAACGCGATCTGGTAATGCAGATTGCTAACCTAGAACGAGTCTATGATGGAGCTTGCCTGACCTGGATGATTTTTTTCCCCGTGGCAACAGGTGCAACATTCACGGGACAGTTGGACGTAGCATGGGGTTGATTCGAAGCAGGCAGGGGTTTTCCAACATCGGCAAACGGCTGGACAACCGCGAGTGGATTATCTCCAAGTGGAATCCCAGATACCATCAGGCGGGGGTACTTGATGATACGGGGCTACCCGGCACAGGTGGGGCACACTGGCTCCTGCGTCGTGGTCTGGCAGATGCCTATTCCTGGGGCAAAGCCACCGATGATCTACGCGACTGGACTACCCCCCATCAGGACATCGTTATCATTTTCAATGCCAAGATGCAGGATGCTGCTCTATCTCCCGGGGGTACTGCTACAGGACACACGGTATCCGTCAATGGGACCCCGCAAACTACCACCTACCAAAGCGGTTCGGGAACGGCCATCTGGATGTTAGGCATCCCGGTTTTGTTGACGCATGACGACGTTCTCACTTATTCTTACAACCCAGCAACAGGCAATACAACTTCGCTAGAAACAGGAGCCGAACTAACCGCCGCAACCAACAGACCACTAGGCAACAGATTGACCCGGCGAATTCGACTATCCCTCAAGAAATCTGACAACGCCCCTGCCTCTAATGAGACCGTTCAGTTGGCGGTCCACACCTATAACAGCGGAACAGTTGAGGGTCCGGGAGATAACGGTGCGGGTCTCTGGATGCGGCGGGAAATGGAAGCCTCGGCAATCACAAGTGTCGCCGGCGTTCTTGACGTACCCTACACGGGTCCTTCTGCCTGTGGAGCTTCCGTCTACATAGTGATTTTCCGTCCAAGTGCAACTGAGTCCCTGGCATGGACAGACACGGTTAAGTAAACGTGGCGGACTTTTATACAAACAACCCAACACGAGTTGCTTCGAGTTTCACGCGCCATAATCCGACTCTTCCCCAAGGCAGTTACTACGGTGTCCTGCGGCGTTGGACGGGTGACACTTGGGTCAAAGCAAAGTTGATGAGATACACGGGAGTCACATGGGTTGCAGCCACACTTAAACGCTGGGATGGTGCCCTGTGGAAACTGCTAGACACTACAGGCATTTAAGGATTTGCTGCACTTCCTGTGGGATCTGATCATGCGGGATCTCTGCCCCGAAAGTCAGAATCTCAAACAATTTCGGTGCCTGCTGAAAGTTCTAGTAGGTTCTGAGGAACGGTCGAGGAACCTTCAATTGCGGTAAAGTACGGCTGAGGGAGGCAACATGCTTGTAGTCCCGGATCGTGTTCCAACCGGAGCCTTCTTCACCAAAGGGATGGGAGTTCATAAGGAACGACTAGCCAGCTTCGAGATGGCCCTTCGAGATGCCGGGATTGAGCATCAGAATCTGGTCTATGTCTCGTCGATTTTTCCACCACATTGTCGTTTACTGACCCGGAAACAGGGTCTTGCTTATCTCCCGCCGGGACGTGTGACCTACGTGGTATTGTCCAGGAACGACACAGATGAACCAGGACGGGTGATCACGGCTGCTGTAGGCATGGCCCGACCTCGGGATCCTTCCCGTTATGGTTATCTGTCAGAACATCATGCTTTCGGACAGACGGTGAAGGCAGCCGGGGACTATGCCGAAGACCTGGCAGCTACGATGCTGGGGTCTACTTTGGGCATTGAAGTGGATCCCGACCTGGCCTGGAATGAACGGGAAGAAGCCTACAAGATGAGTGGGCAGATGGTTGACTCCAAGTCCATTGTGCAATCGGCCAAAGGCAATGCAAAAGGTCATTGGACCACGGTGTTGACGGCAGCAGTGTTGCTGGTCTAGGTTGTGCGGCGTTTTGCCCGTTTGAAAGTTCTGTTGTCCGCTAGACTTGGCCATTGGGGGTGTTGACCCGCCAGCAACTCTTCAATGGTTGCTATCTGGATGCACGGGATTTGGGCATCATCCAGAACTGCGGTGACATCGTCAGGTTCCCAGAAGCCTGCGGCAAGAGCCTCACGAATCATGCCCCCACTCGGCTTCTCAAGTGTGATCAGCAACCCCAAAGGAGCCTTGTCCCGGTCCATGGTCCCCCGCAGATCGCGGACAACACTTGGGTTGGTCATTCCGGACTTGACCGAGATCAAGCACTTGACCTTGCCGTCGTCAAAGACCTTGACACCATCAACCCCTCGGTCCCCGCCTTTATGAGAAGAGGTCTCTCGTGCATCTACTAGACCGAGTGCCCATGTCTGAAACTGATG